>JABXJR010000262.1_pt1 | contig 10674 bp, 10 predicted proteins | sample 7431291 | NCBI WGS metagenome assembly JABXJR01 (sample SAMN14395756, study PRJNA613071) | wetland metagenome | isolation source: water samle H3 from high-altitude wetland | place: Chile: Salar de Huasco, high-altitude wetland | collected 2015-11-10 | reverse complement strand
TTTTCTATTTCACGGTTGCACTTATAGCGAGCTACTGTATAAAACGCCCCTATAAACCGCGCCATCTAGCAAGAGGATCCCGGCCGTGGAAGAAATCATCGAACAATTGCGTGAAGCCAACGAACCGGTCCCGGTTCCTCTGGAACTGCCTGACGAAGACCTGCTGGTGGAAATCGAGGAACAGCTGTTCATCGACATCCCGTTTGTCTTCCGTGAATTCCTGCTGACCGTCAGCGACGTGGTCTACGGCAGCCTGGAGCCAGTGACCGTCACTGACCCGCAATCCCACACCTACCTGCCGGACGTTGCCGCCAACGCCTGGGACGCCGGTGTCGACCGCAGCCTGATCCCGATCTGCCAGGACGGCGACGATTACTACTGCGTTGAAGAAGACGGCACCGTGGTGCTGTGGTCTGGCGAAGAAGAAATCGTCACCGAGGAAACCTGGGAATCAGTGTGGCACTGGGCGCGGGACGTCTGGCTGGAAAGCTAATAGCCGGTGAGCACGCTTGTGTAGTGAGCGGGCTCGCCCGCGCTGGGCTGCGAAGCAGCCCCAATCCAGGCAGCAACACACCTTAGTGCTCCGCCGTATCCTTATGGTTATCAAGCGTCTCCAGCAAGGCGACCTGCATCCGCGTATGCACGCGGATGAACCAGCGCCAGAGCACGGCCGCCACCGCTGCCGTGACCACCGCAATCAGTACCAGCAACTTGTTGGTCGGCAGAATACTGGCCGACAAGGCTGCCAATAGCAGGAAGATCACCAGCAGCGACAGGATCGGGATCAACTCCGCGATCACCCGTCGTACCCTCTGGGTATGCCGCCCGGCCATCTCCGGCTTCACGCTCATCTCAGCCAGCAGCATCGACAACGCCTTGAGCTTGCGATACGCCGCAATCAGGAACGGCAGCGACAGCAGCAACGCCCCACCCCAGATCAACGCCTTCTGCCAGCTTGGATCGCTGACCCAGCCCTCCAGGTAGCCACCAATGCGCGCCGCAAAAAAACTGCCGGTGAAGAAGATCGCCACCACCAACGCCAGGTTCACCCCCACTTGCAGGATGATCTTGCGGATCATCGACGCCAGCATCGCACCCTCACCCTGCGGCTGAATGCTGCGCAGCCATTCGCCATACATGCCGAATACGCGGCTCATACGCTTGGGCATCACCGCCGCAATCTTCAACGACAACGGGTCGGCGCCGCGAATCAGGTAAGGGGTCAACAATGTGGTGATCGCCGATACCGCCACCGCCACCGGGTAAAGGAAGTCGCTGGTCACCTGCAGGGTCATCCCCAGCGCCGCGATGATGAAGGAAAACTCACCAATCTGTGACAGCCCCATGCCTACGCGCAGTGAGGTACGGCCATCATTGCCGGCGATAAACGCGCCCAGGCCGCAGGACAACATCTTGCCCAACACCACCGCCACGGTGATCACCGCAATCGGCCAGGCGTATTGCAGCAGGATCTGTGGGTCGATCATCAGGCCAATGGCCACAAAGAAGATCGCGCTGAACATGTCGCGAACCGGCTCGATCAGGCGCTCGATCTTAATCAATTGGCGGGATTCGGCCATGATCGCGCCAATCAGGAACGCGCCCAGCACCATGCTGTATTCCAACTTGACCACCAGCAGGCAGAAGCCGAAACACAGGCCGAGTACGGTGATCAGCAGCATCTCGTTGCTTTCGAACTTGGCCACGTAGGCCAGCAGGCGCGGTACCAGCAAAATGCCGATCACCAGCGCAACGATCATAAACAGCGAAAGCTTGCCGACCGTGGAAAACACCTCGCCGGAGCTGACCGTGCCACTGACGGCGATGCTCGACAGCAAGGCGATAATGCCGATACCCAGGATGTCTTCCACGATCAACACGCCGAAAATCAGCTGCGCGAAGCGTTGGTTCTTCATCTTCAAGTCGTTGAGGGCCTTGACGATGATGGTGGTGGAGGAAATGGCCAGGATCGCGCCGAGGAACAGCGAGTCCATGGTGTTCCAGTCGAACCAGCGGCCGATCTCGTAGCCGATCCAGATCATCAGGATGATCTCCAGGAACGCTGCGATAAACGCCGTGGCGCCGACCTTGAACAGTTTGCGCAGGCTGAACTCCAGGCCCAGGCAGAACATCAGGAAGATCACCCCCAGCTCGGCGAGGGTCTTGATGGTGTCTTCGTCGTGAATCAGGCCAAACGGTGGGGTGTGGGGGCCGATGATAAAGCCGGCGACGATGTAACCGAGCACCACCGGCTGTTTGAGGCGGTGAAACAGGATGGTGACTACCCCTGCCACCAACATGATCACGGCCAAGTCCTGGATAAAGCTGATGGCGTGCATGGCGAGGGGCTCCTTGAGGGTACTGGCGCTTTTCCCACTTCCACGCGCACCTTTAAACGGTCGCAAAATGCGGAAGGAAAAGTCTGCCTAAATCGTAAGAAATGCCCTGAGATGGGCTTTTGCAGGTTAACACCGCGACTTCCAGCAGAAAGCCGGTGCAATATATGGAAACAGATCGGCGCAGGCGTGACGGCAAGCCGCCTACCGGCGTCCCGTTAAGGAAGGCGCAGCAAAGATTCCAGCACCCGCAGAGGTGCCCCCCAACCAATGCCTACAACCCGTGAGTGTGCTATGGAACCCGGAAACGCCCAGCTGTCGATGACGGTGCTGATGACCCCAGATATGGCCAACTTCTCTGGCAATGTCCACGGCGGCACCCTGCTCAAGTACCTCGACGAAGTGGCCTACGCCTGTGCGAGCCGTTATGCCGGTCGCTACGTAGTGACATTGTCCGTGGACCAGGTGATTTTTCGCGAGCCAATTCACGTGGGTGAGCTGGTGACCTTCCTCGCATCGGTCAACTACACCGGCAATACCTCGATGGAGGTGGGCATCAAGGTGGTGACCGAGAACATCCGCGAGCGTTCGGTACGTCATACCAATAGTTGCTTCTTCACCATGGTGGCCGTGGACGACCAGCGTAAACCCGCCGCCGTACCGCCGTTGCAGCCGCATAACAGTGAAGACAAGCGCCGCTTTGTACAGGCCCAGCAGCGTCGGCAAATTCGCCAGGAGCTGGAGAAGCGGTACCAGGAAATCAAAGGCTGAAGCGCCGTAAATCTAAATCTGTAAACCCAATCAAAATGTGGGAGCGGGCTTGCTCGCGCATACGGTGTGTCAGTCAACTCATTCGGGCCTGACACACCGTATTCGCGAGCAAGCCCGCTCCCACATTTTTGATTTGTGGAGTTAGAGTCCGATCGGCGTGGCTTCAAAGCGCACACGCGGGTGCGCAATACGATCCTGAGCCCGCACCAACTCAAGCTCGTAACTGGCACACGCCTGAGTCTCCAGCAGCACTTCATGCACCGCCGCAGCGGTGAACTCGAAGGCCGCCACCAGGCTGTCGCCCAACAACACCCGCGCCAGGAATAGCCCGGATGTCAGGTCGCCCACCCCTACCGGCTGACGTGGGAACGCCAGCAGCGGTCGGCGCAAATGCCAGCTGCCGTCAGCGGTCACCAGCAGCATCTCGAAACCATCCGGCAATTTGCCCGGGTAATCCAAATGTTTGACCAACACGGCCTTCGGCCCGCGAGCCAGCAACGCCTTGGCCATGGCCAGGCAGTCGAACAATGATTGCGGCTTGCGCCCGGCGAAACTGTCCAACTCCAGTTGGTTGGGGCACAGGAAGTCAGCCATCGCCGCGGCTTCATCCAGCAGGAAGTCACTGACTTCCTGAGGCACGATGCAGCCCTTTTCCGGGTGCCCCATCACCGGATCACACAGGTACAAAGCCTTGGGGTTCATGGCTTTGATTCGCGCCACACCGGTGAGAATCGCTCGCCCTTGGTCGGCACTCCCCAGGTAACCGGACAGCACCGCGTCGCAGTTGCCCAGTTCGCCAATCGCAGCAATACCTTCCACCAACGCCGGAATTTGCTGCGGCGCCAGCACTTCTCCGGCCCACTGGCCATACTGGGTGTGGTTGGAAAACTGCACCGTGTTCAGCGGCCATACGTTCACCCCGACGCGTTGCATGGGAAATACGGCGGCGCTGTTCCCGGCGTGGCCAAAGACCACATGAGACTGGATCGCAAGCAGATGAGGTGTGCGTTTCATGCAGGGGATTTCCGTAAAACCAATGAAATTCTGGCCGCGCAGTATGCGACTAAACGCAGCCTGTACGACAGGCCGGCGACACAGTTAAGCTGCTCTCACTTTGTTGGAGTTTTTCGCATGCTGACCCTGGGAAACATCTTCGTGTTGATGCTGCTGGCCACCGGTGCTGCCTGGGTGTGGCACAACCACGGCCTGCGCGAGCGAGCACTGGAGCGGGTCAAGCAACATTGCGCCAAGCTCGACATCGAGCTGCTGGACGGCGCGGTGGCGCTCAAGCGCATCGGTTTTGTGAAGGATGCCAATGGTCGGCGGCGCCTGGCACGCATCTACAACTTTGAATTCACCGTGACCGGCGAAGCCCGCCACCCGGGGACTATCACCCAATTCGGTGCTCACAGCGCGCAGATCGAACTGGCGCCCTACCCGTTCGAGATCAAGACCCCGCTGCCCAGCGCCGAAGTGATCGAGCTAAGCCAGTGGCGCCAGGACCACGCCAGCAAGACTCGTCACTGACGACAGGCTGCCAATGCAACCTGCAACGCGGCCACGTCCTGTGGTGCGCTGAAGATCAATTCGACACGAGAGTCACGGCGCCATTCGCTGGGTTGCCAGGCGAGCGGGCTGTTATCCACAGCGTTGGCCGAAACCCAGCCTTCGACGCTGTGGATAACCAGCTTGGCGCGGCTCCACTCAAGGCTTTTGAGCCAGTTATGCACGCGTGGGAGGTCAAATTGCTGGCTTGGGTGCCAACGCCAGCCAACACTCCAGCCGCCTTCTTGCGCCTGACTCAAACAAATGGGCAGCGTGGGATCGCTCCAGATCGCCGGCATTTGCGCGAGCCCCTTGGGCACGTCGAAGTTATCCATAGCCGCCCCCGCGCGTGCACTCAACCCGGGCAACTGTTGCAGAGGCAATTGCGCCTGGCGGGTCCAGTAAAGCGGGCAGTCGGGTAATTGCTGCACGACAGCCTGGCGTTGTGCGCCCTCCAACGTTTCATCCTTGTTCAAGACCAACAGCCCGGCACTGGCCAGCGCATCCTGCTGGGCTGGGGGCAACCGTTTACCCGCCGCTAACGCCTGGGCATCCAGCACCATCACGCATGGCTGTACGGCCAGCACCTGCTGCCACGGAGCTTCTCGCAACTGTTTGAGCAACTGCGCCGGATGGCCGAGACCCGAAGGCTCGATAAACAGCCGATCCGGCTTGGCCTTACGCAGCAGGCGACCCAGGCCTACCTGGAATGGCGCCCCATTCACACAACACAGACAGCCACCGGCCACTTCACCCAAGGCAATGCCATCGTCATCCTGGGTCAGCAGCGCCGCGTCCAAGCCGATTTGCCCGAACTCGTTGATCAACACTGCCCAGCGCTCGTTGGCCGGGCGTTGGGCGAGCAGGTGCTTGATCAGGCTGGTTTTGCCGGCGCCCAAGGGCCCGGCAATCACGTGGGTGGGAATATTCTGCAACATGGAGGCATTATTCAGACCGATAAGAACGCTTGATCCTACGCGGTTATGCGAGCCAATCCAGTGTCAGGATCAAGCGGCGTTCATCGGCCTTGAGCGCCGGCGAGCGGTGGATCAGGCCATGGCCTTCATTGCCGTGCCACTTGGTGCCCTTGAGCAAGGCGACTTCGCCGCAGTGGATCTGTTCGATACGTTCGCTGGGCTCGGCGTCCGGCTGGCTCAGTTTGCGGCGGTCCATCACCCCTTCGCGCAACCACTGGCTGCCGATCCCGGCGTAGGTGGTGATCAGTCGCACCGGCACATGATCCACATGAAAACGCGGGCACATGGCCTTATCCAACAACCGCAGACGCACGCCGATGCGGTTGGCGCCAAGCAGGCAGGCAAATGCGCTGACCAGCCACGATACATCGGCGATAAACCCTTCATAGCCTTCGAGATCACGGCAACTGGACGCCAAACCCTGCAAGTTCGGCTCAGCGTCTTCAGTCTTGAGCTCAATGACCATCGAGTCCGCCAGCGGCTCGTTGAGCGCCACCAGCAGGGCGCCAAACTCGGCGATGTGCAGCGGCAACTGGCGCTGCCACACCGCTAGGTTTACGCCATCCTCAAGGATGTCGGACAGGGCCAGCGGGGTTTCACCAAACGTTTGGCGAATCACGGGGCGCAGGGGAATAACCGGGGCCAGCATCAGGCGGCTGCCTCCTCATACCAAGGGCCAAAGGGGTCGGCCAGCAGGCGCCAACCTTCGACGCCCACGGCCATTTCTTCATCGTTGAGCAAGCAGGCATCCAGTTCGGCACGCATGCGGGTGAAGTCGATGTTCTGCCCGATAAACACCAGTTCCTGACGGCAATCACCGGTGCTCAGTTGCCAATTGCCCATGATGGCCGCGATGTTTTCTTCGTCCTGGGGCCACTGGCTTTTGGGCACAAACCGCCACCAGCGTCCGGCAAAACCATGACGCATGAGGCCACCGGCCTGGGACCAACTGCCTGCATCCTGATGTTTGCTGGCCAACCAGAAAAAGCCCTTGGAACGCAGCAGTTTGCCGTTGACCCAAGGCCGATCGATAAAGTCGAAGAAGCGCTGGGGATGGAATGGACGCCGTGCGCGATAAGCGGTGGAAGCGATGCCGTACTCCTCGGTTTCCGGCACATGTTCACCGCGCAATTCCTGCAGCCAGCCCGGTGCTTGGGCGGCGCGTTCGAAGTCGAAACGGCCGGTGTTGAGGATCTTGTGCAACGGCACTTCGCCCATGACCATCGGGATGATTTCAGCCTGTGCGTTGAGGCGCTCAAGAATCGCCATCAGTTCTTCGCGTTCGCGGCTGCTGATCAAGTCGATCTTGCTGATCAGGATCACGTCGGCGAATTCGATCTGCTCGATGAGCAGGTCGGTGATCGAGCGTTCGTCTTCTTCGCCAAGGGTTTCGCCCCGAGAGGCCAGGCTTTCGGCAGCCTGGTAGTCGAGCAGGAAGTTCATGCCATCGACCACCGTGACCATGGTGTCCAAGCGGGCGATGTCGGCCAGGCTTTGTTCGTTTTCGTCGCGGAAGGTGAAGGTTTCGGCCACGGGCAACGGCTCGGAAATGCCGGTGGATTCGATCAGTAGGTAATCGAAACGACCTTCCTTGGCGAGTTTTCCTACTTCAAGCAGCAAGTCTTCACGCAAGGTGCAGCAGATGCAGCCGTTGCTCATCTCCACCAGTTTTTCTTCGGAGCGGTTAAGGGTGACGTCGCGCTGGACCTCGCTGCCATCGATGTTGATTTCGCTCATGTCATTGACGATCACCGCAACTCGCAGGTTTTCGCGGTTACGCAGGACATAGTTGAGCAGCGTGCTTTTACCGGCGCCGAGAAACCCGGACAACACAGTAACGGGGAGACGATTGGGCATCAGGTATTCCTCATCAGGGTTGGCCGGTCAAATCGCCCGTTTATGGCGTTCGCGCAGCTCTTGGCGTTCTTTGGCTTCGATACACAAGGTGGCGGTGGGGCGTAGCAGCAGGCGTTGCAGGCCAATGGGCTCGCCGGTTTCGCGGCACCAGCCATATTCACCGCGGGCCAGCAGTTCAAGGGCGTCGTCGATCTTGTCCAGCAGCTTTTTTTTCCCGCTCCAGCAGGCGCAGTTGCCATTGGCGCTGTTCTTCGGCGCTGCCGACATCCGCCGGGTCGCTGTTGGTTTCCTGCTCGCGCAGCACCAGGAATTCGGCTTCGATACGCGCTTGCAGCTCGTGGCGCTGAGTCAGCAGCAGTTCGCGGAAGAAGCCTTGCTGGGCTTCATTCATGTAGTCGGCGGGCGGTTGGGCCAGCAGGTCTTGTTCGGTCATGGGGAGCGGTTCACGGGTCAGGCTGTGCTTTTATGTTATAGTATAACAATGCAAATAAGCCAATCCCCCTTGATCCTCACGACGAAGGGCGCAATGCTTGAGCGCCTTCCCGCCCCGAGAACCCCTATGAAATACCTGGTGTGCGCCCTGTTATTAACAGCGGCAGTACCGGCTTGCGCCCAAGTACCGAGCTTGCTGGCCAACTGCACGCGCAGCGCCAACCTGCTGGCGTGCGTAGACCCACTGGGCAATGCCTACAGCGTGGCGACGCAAGGCAGCACTACGTATTTGCGCGGCTTCGAGGTGATCGGCAAACGCTATTGGGCACAGACCAACAGCCGCTATGGGCAGCTGACGTTCTTTACCGGGTTGGCGTCGGATGGTGAGGCGTGGGTGGGCTACACGCGGCGTGTGGGCTGGACCACGATCAACCGGTTTTCCAGTTCCGGTGGGGCCAGCGCCAAATTCACGTGCAGCCGTATTACCGGCTGTTAGACCTGGCTATTCTTCTGTTCCTGCACCCACGCCATGTAGCTGTTCATCGGTGGGTTCTTCTGGAAGTATTTTTTCAGCCCTTCGAACAAGCCATCTGCGACGGCCTGTTGATGGCGCGCCGTCACCAGCCGCTGGGCGTCGCGGGTGTTGGAGATAAACCCGGTCTCCACCAGGATCGACGGCACATCCGGAGACTTGAGCACCGCAAACCCGGCCTGTTCCACACGTTTCTGATGCAGGGTGGTAATGCCCTCCAGACTGCCCAGGATCGAGCTGCCCAGTTGCAGGCTGGAGGCGATGGTGGCGTTCATCGACATGTCGAGAATCACGCCGGCCAGCATCGGATCCTTGTCCTTGAGATTAAGCAGCGTGGTGGCCCCCAGCAGGTCGGCACCGTTTTCACGCTGTGCCATGAAGCGTGCGGTGGCGGAGGTCGCGCCACCTTCAGACAGCGCATACACCGACGCCCCCGAAGCGGTGAGCCGTGGCGCAGCATCCGCATGCACCGAGATGAACATATCGGCCTTGTGTTGACGGGCGATGTCCACACGCTTGCGCAGCGGCACGAAGAAGTCGTCATTGCGCACCAACTTCACGTCAAAGCCCTTCTCGCGCTTCAAACGCTTGGCCAACAGCTGCGCAATAGACAGCACCACGTCTTTTTCGCGCTGGCCCTTTGAGCCAATGGCGCCTGGGTCTTTGCCGCCGTGGCCGGGGTCGACCACCACGATGATGTCGCGCTTGGGATGTGCCTTATCTACCAATGGCTTGGGTTCAGCCGCAATCTGGCGAGGCGCCTGGGTGGCACTGGTCAGATCAAGCACCAGACGATGGCCCTGGCCATCCTGGGGCGGCAATAGAAAGCTGTTGAGCTGCATCGGCGCGGCCAGGTCCAGCACGATGCGCGTGTCGCCCTTGCCGAAATGCCCCGAGCGGATCGAGGTGATGCCGCTGTTCTTCAACACTAACTGAGAGAAATCACCGCTGAGGCCGGCGCCGCTCAGGTCGATGATCAGGCGCTCCGGTGCGGTGAGGGAAAAGGTCTTGTATTGCACCGGACCGCTGAGGTCGAACACCAGGCGCAGCTTGTCGTCCGAGCGCCACAGGCGCGCATTGCTGATCTGCGTGGCATTCACCGCAAATGGCAACGTGAATAGCGGGCTGGCCAGAAGCAGGTTAAGGAGCTGACGTCTGTGCATGACAAATACCGCAAATAAAGGAGCGTCCCTGCTCGACATGACTGAAAAAAGGCGGGTGCAGAAAAACCATCGTAGAGACAATAGTTATACTATAACATGTCTTTTTATTTCCAATGATGGACCTGCTCATGAATGCGCTGACTCTGCCGGATATCGCCGCGCAGGCTTCACGCCAAGCCTTGCCACTCGACTGGGTAGGCATGTGCGGCATCGCCCTGCCGATTCACATTGACGGTCAGCGTCTGACCGCCACTGCCGACGCCGGCGTGAGCCTGGACGATGGCACCGCCCGTGGCATTCATATGTCGCGCCTGTACCTGGCGCTGGAGATGCTCGACCAGCAGTCTCTTACGCCTGCACTTCTGCGTAATGTACTGCAGCGTTTCATCGACACACATGAAGGTTTATCTAAGAACGCCTACCTAAGTATCCACACGCATCTGCTCCTCAAACGCCCCGCACTGGTCAGCCCATTAAGCGGCTGGAAAAGCTACCCGGTGAGCATCGAGGCGCGCCTGGAAAATCAGATGTTCCACGTGGAACTAAAAATTGACGTTACTTATTCCTCAACCTGCCCATGCTCCGCTGCCCTCGCCAGGCAGTTGATTCAGCAGCAATTTCTCGAAGATTTTGGCAACACGCCGCTGCAACATGCAGACGTGCTGACTTGGCTCGGCAGTGCCAATGGCATCGTCGCCACGCCCCACAGCCAGCGCAGCAGCGCGCAGTTGCACGTGCATCTGCAAGGCGAGCACCTGGCGCTGACAGACCTGATCAACGACGCGGAAGCCGCCCTCGGCACTGCCGTACAAACCGCTGTGAAACGCGCGGACGAACAAGCCTTCGCCCTGGCCAACGGGCAGAACCTGATGTTCTGCGAAGACGCCGCCCGCCGCCTGAACCTCGCCTTGAAACGCTCGGATGCCGTCAAAGCCTTCCACCTGAAAGTGATCCACGCCGAAAGCCTGCACGCGCACGATGCCGTGGCTGAAAGCCGCTGGACGAGACACTCACGGGTTGTAGGCATTGGTTGGGGGGCACCTCTGCGGGTGCTGGAATCT
>JABXJR010000261.1_pt1 | contig 10708 bp, 3 predicted proteins | sample 7431291 | NCBI WGS metagenome assembly JABXJR01 (sample SAMN14395756, study PRJNA613071) | wetland metagenome | isolation source: water samle H3 from high-altitude wetland | place: Chile: Salar de Huasco, high-altitude wetland | collected 2015-11-10 | reverse complement strand
CTACAGAACAATCGCGTTAAATATTACGTCAGCCGATGACATTGGATTTTATGCTTTTCATTATTTGAATGAATGCGTGTACCAGTTAATTATTCGATCGGGTAGCATTGATATTTATTTAGAAGGGATTCTCATAGCTACCGTTAGTAGCACGGGCATGGATGCCTATGATTGCGCGAACATGGATTCGACTATTATTGATAGTCATTTTCGTGTCACTGTTGAAGGAAAAACTTTTCACCCAACCGATTTAATCAGAACCGCCAGTACAGCTAATGTTATTTTAAGTGCTGCTACTGATTTGTTTACACTGACTACCCCCGCTACTTCCGGCTATATTTTGCCTGTACTATTTACTACAACAGGTACGCTTCCTGTTACCACGCCTCAGATAAAAACTAACATCACTTACTTTGCGCGGTACATGTCAACGACAACGGTGGCTATCTATTCAACTTCGTTAGATGCTTTGAATCAAGAAAACCAATATGCTATCACTAATGCTGGTACTGGCGTTAATAGTCTTGTTGCCCAAAACACATGGGCATTTACCGCAGTCACCTTTAAAAATACCCCAGTATACGGTTTTGATGGCGGCTATGATGCGATAACCTTTACGCCTAGTGCAATTTATGGCGCAGCAATAACAGTGACGCTTTCAGCGGGCATTGTGCCAGCCGTAACAAATAGATTTATAGGCGGTGCTTTTATAGGTAACGGTGGAGTTGGCCGAATCACCGCTACAACCGCAACGACCTTAACAGTGGCTATGCAAACCCCATTTATTGATACAACGGCCATATCCGGCAAGGTGTGCTTGTTGCTAGAACCTGCGTGGAGTGATGCAAGAGGCTGGCCACAAAAATGCTCTAGCTTTCAATCGCGCTCGGTATTCGCTAATAGCTTATCGCTGCCAAATGGCGTTTGGTGTAGCGTGATTAACTCTTACACTGATTTTAATGATCTCGATGACGATGACGATAGTGCCATTAGCTATTATCCAACATCTGACCAAGTGAACTATGTTAATTTTATAGTGCCATACCGAAGCTTGACCGTTCACACTAATTCTGGGGTTTACTCAACACCTACTGCGTTTGAGCAAGCCATTACCCCTACCTCGTTTAGTCTATACTTGCAGGATTCAACGCCAGCAACAAAACTACAACCAAAGCCTATTGATAACCAGATTATTGTTGTATCAGGCAATGACGTTCACAGCATGATGTGGGATGGCTCAAATAATGCCTACAACTCAAACATTATATCCATAATGAATGAGCAGCTAATACGTGACCCAGTGGATGAAGCTGCTTATATTGACTTAACTAAGGCTGGAAGTAGATATGTTTTTTTTGTTAATTCTGATGGCTCTATGGCTATGTTACAAACTTTAGTGGCTCAAGAAATCAATGGATGGACGCCAGCTAGAACATCTCAGTCTTATGGCGATTCATCATTTAGACGGGTTATTACCGACTTTAACGGCAGAGCATGGTTCTTAACCGAAAGAGATGTTGCTTCCGCTGGCACAACCGCTAACATCAATTCATTAAGCGGCACAGAGATATTAGTTACAGCGTCAAACTTAATTGCCGCTGATGATTATGGGTTAATTAAATTTGCGACGGCTGGAACATTACCTGTTACGGTTCCCGTTCTTGTAGTTGGCGATTGGTATTGGGCAAGATATGCAGGTGCCAGCCAGCTTTATATCTATAACAACCAAGACGACGCCATTGCCGATGAAAATAGAATACAGTTTACTAATGTTGGCAGCACTTCGACAATAACCGTCTGGACGCTTACTGCTACCTTTATGATTGAAGAACTGACGTGGGATACCTACCTAGATTGCGCAACCGCCTATAGTGGTTCGGCAACCGATACCATTACGGGCATGTCACGCTTTAATGGCATGGAGGTTAAAATGGTAGGTGATGGCTTTGGCTTTGAGGCTACAGGCAATAACAGCGAAGTCGAGTTTGTCGCTCATGGCTCGCCGGTTGATATAACTGATGCTTATATCGGATACCCCATTACAACCATTATTCAGCCTATGCCAATTGCCATTGCAGATGGCCAAAACAGCAACCAGCTTACTCGTCCAACCCATGTACGTAATGCTAATTTTATGTTTAAAGATACCATTGGTGGTACCATAGATGGTGTGCCTATCGTGCTAAATACCTTTAATCAAATTGCCCCTGGCTCACCCCCAGAAGAAAGAAGTGGATATTTCTCTTTTGGCATTATGAAAGGTTGGGATGATTTTAATAATCCGGCATTTACAATTACACATGACGAACCATTTAATTTTGAACTGCTCGGCATATTCTACAATGTCGATGTATAGGAGTGTAAAATGCTACAATTTGCATTGTTAGCCATGCAAGCAGCCGGAATGGTAACGGACTGGTATGCTACTCAACAAGAGAAAGCTATGGGGCGTATGGGTGAAAGCCTAACTCAAGCCGCTATTAATTCCAGCATTGCAACCTCTAGGGCGCAAGCAGAAGATCAATCATTAATTGCCATGCAGAAGCTTAGGCAGACTATCGGCAGCCAAATTGCTATTCAAACGGCGCGTGGAACTCAAGCCGGAGTAGGCAGCTCTCTATCTATTATGAAATCCTCTGAAACTTCATTTAATGAAGATGAAAGAGCAAGAAGAATGAACTTGCTTGCTAATGAAAATAACTTAAGGGCATCCAGCGTAATGTCTAGCCTAAATCAATTAAAGTCTGAAACACAATTAGGCCAGAAACTATCGTCAGATGTACTAAGTAAGTTTTCCACCGACCCGAAAGTTTATAGTCAAATAGGTTCAAATTTGCGTAAAGAATGGGGCAGCTTTACAGGCTAAATTATACAGGAAATATATTAATGGCTGATTTACCAGAATATAAAAGAACTACCGCAATTGATGCAACGTCATCAACACCAGACTTTGGTGGTGCAATGCGTGAATATGCGTCTGCATCATGGGGTTCTTTTGGTGCGCTAGGCGCAAGTGTTGCGCAGTCAGCTAGCACAGAAATGGCTAAAACTAATGGCTATCTACTTGGGCAAAATCCACAGGGCGATTTACCGCCAGCCATTACCGATTTTGATAAAGCCGTTGCTCAATCCTACCATACGCAAGCCTATACGACTTTATCATTGCAAGCGCAACAAATGCTGTCTGAATCAGATACCGCATTAAATCAAGCCCCTCAGTTAACACCTGAATTGATAAATGATAATAAGCGTGAAATGTCTATGGGCGTCCAGGGTATAGTTAATAATGCCCCAACCGCTATCAAGCCCCAACTAGAACAGCAACTCTATTCTCAGATCGAAGCCAATACACACAATTACAATTCAAAAATGTATCAGCAAAATAGAGAGACAGATCAAGCCAACAGCGCGGATTTCTCTACACAGCAATTAAAGAATATTTATAACTTGCAGATGGCTGGTAATGCACAAGGAGCATTACATGCTAAAAATGTGGCTGATGAAATTGTAAAGTCAGATCGCGAAATGGGCATTATTAGTGAAGCCGATAAAATTGCAAGGTTGCAGGGTAATCAAGACACTTACGATACTAGCAAATTTACAGCCGAATATGCCGACAAGAGAAAAAACGGTAAAGGCGCAGAATTTATCGCCTCACTAGAGGATAGAAAAGATATTCCTGCGGATAGAAAACCTTTAATTGTATCTTCTGTTTTAAAGTATAAAGGTGAACTTGATTCTGCTAGGAACGAGTACGAAAATATTTCCGTAGCGCAAATGCAGAATAGAATTGCTTTAGACCCATCAAAAGTATCAGCCAATGATATGCTTGCATTGCAAAATAGTGTGTCACCCGCTCGATATGAAGCGGTAGAACACGCATTAATCCAAGCCTCTAAAGCATACTCCAATCAACAATCAGGCGTAATGGAGTTAATGGCTAATTGGGCAAATCCAACATCTCACGCTGATGCAGAACCTAAACAACAAACTGCAACTTATCATGCCTTGGTTAATGGGTTGATGACCAAAAGTCAAAATTCTGGCAATCCTATAGGGCAAGAAGAAGCGGAGGTTATGGTAGCTAGAAGTGCGGGCGCACCCGTGGGCAACTTTATTAAATCGTTAAACTATAAAGCTACTAGCGGAAATCCTGCTTATATAGAGTCGTTTGCTCGGCAATATCACGCTTTAACGGCTACAGAATCAGGTCATGCTTTAATAGGTGTATCAGATCAGGCTAAAGCTATGCTAGATCAATACACCGCACTAAGTCATCAAATGCCAGCAGATAAAGCAGCACAACAAGCGGTTGATGTGGTGCAGAATCAAGACCCATCTGTGATGCGGCAAGTAGATGAAAAATGGTCACTAACATTAAATAATCAAATTGGCACAGGGTACGGCAAACATGCTACGGCGCTAGACTTTGCATTATCTGTTGTTAACATAAGGCCAAAAGAAATACCAAACCAATCTTTAAAAACTGTATATGGTACTGATATTTTAAATATGTTCCAATCTAACTATAGATTAGTTAAAGGTGACTTAGAAAGCGCAAAACGATTAACAAAAGCTCAGGCTGATCTAACTTATGGATACAGCAAAGTGAATGGCGATAACTCTGTAATGGAACACCCATTAGAAAGAGAATTAGGTTACAAGAGTTCTGATGTTGTTCCGTTTATCCATGAAGATATGAAAGCTTTTTTAGATGAGAGATTTGAAGCTTCTCAGGCCGCATTTAATGAAAACAAGTCAAATGAATATTGGACTACTGATGAAGTGGACAAGGCATCAAGAGGTTTTGGTAGTAATTATGCACCATTAAAGATTACAAAACATACTAAAGGTGGAAAGCCAGAAACGTTTGACGTGATGTTAATTTCAAACAATGTTGGTAGTTATGACGTCGCACTAAATACAAATTCTGGAGTTAGGAATCTATTCCTAATCGCGCCTTCGTTGGGCTATGTCACCTACACACCAAATAAAAAATCTATTGATTCTAGCTACCAAGCAAATAATCGAATAGGTGGAACATTGCCTAAAACATCCACATCGATGCAGCAATTTATACTTCCTCAAGCGGAGTCTAAATAATGCCTAAAACTACCTCTAAAGTTACTTTTGATTCTACGGACGAAATTGTTCAAGACCCATTTAAATTAAGGGAAGCCTTAGACAATCCGTCAATTTCACATAACACTAATATACCTATTGATACCGCCATAGAAGCCGTATATCAAAATCCTTTTACAGTGAGTGGAGATAACACGGAACATCCGGAACGTGGCATTGTTAATATCCCATTGGGCAAGGTGGCTGGTGAGGAAAAGGCTGGTTTTTTTGAGTCAGCCGAAGCGGAGTTTAAGAATTTATCTACTAATTATAAATCATTAGATGCCGCATCAGGTTACATGCAACAGTCATCTTTTATTGCATCCGATACCCCATCTAACTGGACGCCAACATTAAACCCTTCTGATTTAGTAGATTTACCAGATCATTTGGCAGCTTACGTAATGCAAGCAAAAAACCCACAGGATTTAGCTTATCGAAGGTCATGGGCATTAGAACAGGTGCATAATGAAGAAACGCTAAATAATGGCTCATTCTTTGGTAAATTGGTAGGCGGTTTCTTAGGTGGCTTTACGCCAATAGGTAGTATAGAAAATTTAATTCCATTAGCAGGATTTGTAAAATATTCCAAAGTAGGCTCAACTGGTTTAAAAACCATGATGAAAATGGCACCCTCTTTAACGGCAGCGGCAGCGATTCGTTCAGGTGCCGAACAAGTAGATAAAGTGGGCGGCAATTTACAAGATTTTGTGATTGGTACTTTTGTTGATGCAATTGTATCTACATCATTGTTTGGAGCGGCTGGCGCTGTTGCTACGGGATTTGATAAAATACAATTACAAAAACTGTCTGAATATGGCAAAAAATACATAAAAGGTATTGATTTTAATTGGAAGATAGACAAAAGCGGCGTCGTAAAAGGCTTTGAAGCTAAAGCGCGTGATAATACAGTCAGCGCAGCACAGGTTTCTTTTGCGCAAGAGATGGCTGATTCATCTTTTTATAAAGGTGGAATATTTAAAATTCCTTATGTTGGGGATGCCACATTACGCATATTGAGTGGTCAAGCGCCTTGGTCGGATGATATGCCTATGTTGGGCGCATTAAATCCAACGATTAGATTCTTGGCATCGTCGCCATTAATTCAAGGGTTAACCTCACCGTATAATTCCGTCAAAGCTTTCTTTGATACTCACTTTGACCACTACATAACCACAGAAGGTACGGCAAAAGGCGGTACGCAAGCATTCAGCCATGAGCATTATATGAAGCAAGAGCGAGCGCAATTAAAGTCTATGTTTGTGCAGGTAGACGCCTTGCATATAGAAAGAAATGGTTTAAATGCCCCACCTAGACCGTTGCGCGGGCTATGGAATGCAGGGCTAGCATTTAGAAATAAAACCTTGGAGCAGGTTGGGAAAGATTTAGAACCTAATAATTATATCTCCAAAGATGACTTTCTTGATGAGGTTCAAAACGCTTTATGGAGCGGCGAGTCAAGCGAGCATTCAGCGGTAAACGAAGCTGCTGCCATGTTTAGGAAAAAAATAGACAAGACGTGGTTAGATTTTAGAAAAGCCTACAACTTACCTGATGATTGGCTGCCTTCACGTACCGCCGAATCCTATTTAATGAGAGTATACAATACTGCATATTTGAATACGGCAGATGGCGAACGCGAGTGGACAAATGTTATTTCTCAATATCTCAAAGATGCTGATGAAAACATCCTTGCAAAAATGAAACCGATAAATGATGCGCAATTAGAACTAGATGATGCCACGCGAATACACAATGAATTAGTTAGAACTTCTAAGGTACCCACACCTACTGATGCTGAATTAGCAAAAGAAGAAGAACTAAGAAATGTTGTAAGGCCAATAAAAGAAAAACTCAGCAAGGCTAAGTCAAGCCTAAAAACCGCTAAACGAGAAGCGACAAAAGAAAAGCACCAAAAAAATATAGATGAAATTACTAACGAGTTAGCGCCACATCAAGAAGCCCTAGATTCTCATTTAATGAAAATTTATAGCGCAGATATTACATTAAAAAACTCATCTAATAACTTGGAATGGCTAAAAGGTAAAAAAAGATCATTCGAAGAATCACTTCAAAACGAACTCAGATCAAACCCGGATTTATCACTTCATGTAGATGATATTAATGCTTTGTCTGCGAATGAATCAAAGCAACTTAAAAATACATTAAAGCCTTTAAACGAAGCCAAGCTAGACCTTGAGAATCACAAGTCTATTATTACTGATGTTAAAGTTCAAATAAGTCGTGCAGAACAAGCCGCTAAAAAAGGCAAAACAGTTGAAACCGCACAAAAACATCAAGAAACGTCTGACGCCTTAAGATTAGAACTCGACAAGCATGAAACTACTTTACGCACTTTAGAAGATAAGGTTTATACGCTTGAGGAAGATTTACAGGATTCTATACGTTCTGGCCAACTTAATCCGCGCTTTTATAAAAAGGTACCTGGCTCTGAACGTTACGAGTTGGCAGACCCGTCAAATAGATTAAAGTTTAGAAAGACGCATGAATCTGATTACCATAGAGCAGAGGCAGCCAGAGGTTATTATCAGTCAATTATGCACATGACCCCAGAGGACATTATTGCTGATACGATGGGTAAAATCACAGGAAACGCAAGTGAGAATGTTTTAAAGAGTCGCTCGCTAATGATTCCAGATTCGGTGCTTTATAAAAATAACTTTATGACAAAAGATTTAAAAGCTAAGACTGCCAATTATGTAAACTATCTTGCTAGAAGAACACACCTCAAAACTGTGAACAAAGATATTACGCTAGATGGCGGCTTTGATGAAATTGCCAAAGAGTTTTTAAAAGAACACGAATTTAAGCGTAGCCTAATTCAAACTCGCATTGATAAATTGAACGAAAGCATTAAAGCAGAAAATGAAATAGAAACCAAAACACCCGGTAAATTAGAATCTTTAAATGCTGATTTAAAAGAAACAAAAAAAGATTTCTCAAGAGAAGTTCGTGATTTTGATACCGCTAAAACGTTATTGAAACGAGCCTATACAACAAGGGTTATGGGCATTCAAAATCGTGAAGGATGGGAACCAGTTGCAAGACGTGTCTTTATGTCTATCATGGCCGCTACCAATTTGCATAATCTACCAGCCACACAGATAACCGATATCGCTGGCGCAGCATTTCAGCATGGGCTAATGGCCTTTGTAAGAGATGGCCTTTATCCCGTAATCCAAAGTATAGGTGGCATTCTCAAGACAAAGGATAGTGAAGCTTTAAGAAAGGTGGCCGGAAACGTTCACCTTGGATTAAATGATTACCTCATGGGCGTATCGGAAAAGCAATGGGGGCAAGAATTGCAGCCGTATCTTAACATGGGCAAGATTGTTAGCGGCATAGAGAAGTACGCTCAGTTTAGCGCAAATGCAGACGTTTCTACGTATATTGATAACGGGGTGCAGCATTTCTCTGGTGCCATTGTTCAGGGCGAATTTATGCGTATTCTTCATGCCTTTAAAGAAGGGAAGATGACAGAGAAAGAAGGCTTGTATCTGAGGAAATACGGTATAGACCCTGCTAAATGGGCTGACCGTATGGTTGAATCCTTTAATGAAGCTGGTGGATATAAAACGGCAGTTGGCGGTTTTCAGTCTATGTTTTGGAAATGGCAGGATTTAGAGGCTTCCGATTTATTTTCAAATGCCGTATTTAAAGGGATAAACAATACTTTAATTATGAGAGGTACAGCAGATAGTCCTTTTGTAGCGGATAACTTACTAGGCATGATGTTCCATACCTTTACAGGATGGGGATATGCCTCGGTTAATCGTTACCTAATCCCTGCTTTGCAACATCCTGATGCCGCATTAGTTGCTCGCACCGTGATGATGCTTGCCGCCGGTTCATTAGTTAGCCCAATGCGTAGACTGGCCAGAGGTGAAGACATGTATCCAGATAACATGACGGATGAGCAATTTGCTTATGAAGCAATTAATGATTCAGGTGTCTTTAGCAACTTTGCTAACGGTTTAAATTACGTCAATATGCTATCAGATGATAGGTTAATGGGCGATTTAAAAAATGACAAATATCGAAACCGTATTCGCGTGGGTTTGGGTACAACGGGCGGGGCAACTGTTAATAGAATGATGGATGTTTTAAGCATGGTGGCATCTGGAAATTACAACGAAAAAGATATAAAAACTTTAGCTCACATGACCGCTATTTCAGGTAGCATGTATGGAAGGTATGTTAGCGATAAAATCATAGAGGGTTTAGGAGTGCCTAAAACCGCCTCTCAAGCGCGTTCAAATAGGGAGTTAAATTAATGTCTAGTATTGTTCCAATTCAAGCAGTTCCACCCTACGTCCAGAGCATTGCTACATCTGGCCAAACAGTTTTTGATTGTAATTTTACCGCCGATGACGATGCCGACATTGTTGTTTATGCTAGAGCAACAGGTGCAACTGCTGACGATGCAACCGATCTAATATCTTCTGCTGATTATCTTATTACTTATATTGGCGTGGACGAGGAAGTACGGGTTACTTTTCTGGTTGGAAGAACATTAAATGACATCGTTACTATCATGCGAGCCACCCCCGTTGATAGGTTGAATTTATACGTTAATACCAACTTTACCCCCTCCATGCTGAATGGTGATTTTGGCAAACAAACAATGATGATTCAGGAACGAGAATATGCTGATAACAACCTTTCTCCAAAATACAACAACAATGCTACCGTTGAAGATGTTGTCGATACAATTTTACCTGTTCTTGGCGCAGGCCAAACATGGCGTAAGAATGACGGCGATACCGCAATTGAAGTCGTAGATATTCCAGATGGCAACATTGCCCCTGCGGATTCAAAATACCTTATTCAGACGGCTGATAGTGACCTTCCCAATGCTCAAGTAATGGGGGCGTTAGCTAGTGGCGTGGTTGTCAATACAACGACAACTGGCGTCCAATTAACTAGAGTTCTAGCGGGTACAGCCAACCAACTAGGCATTAATGACGCTAGTGGCATAGCTGGAAACCCAACCTACTATATTGTCGATAACGTGATTCTGCCCGGTACGGCTGGCATGGGTATTCCCGAAGGTACTACCGCACAGCGCGTTACCCCTACCCTTGGTATAGGTTTGCGGTATAACACGGACCTAAACCAATTAGAATATTACGATGGCGCATGGATTCAGGTGGAAGGTTCGGCTGGTATTTATTTACCGCTAGCTGGTGGCACCATGAGCGGCAATATCAATATGGGTACGCATGACATTACTAATGCTGGCTTGATAGCTGCAACCACCTTAGATATTGGTTCGTCCGTTGTTGTAGATGAAGTCATTGATGATGATTCCATGGCTACCGCTACAGATACAAATATCCCAACGTCTGAATCAGTCAAAGCATACGTAGATACAACCACAGGTGATTATTTACCTCTAGCTGGTGGAACGATGCTAGGTGATATCAACATGGGTGGCTTTAAAGCTACGAATGCCGTAGACCCAAGTGCAGCTCAAGATTACGCAACTAAAAATTATGTAGATCAAACTGCGCTTACAGGAACATCAGTTTACGCTGCCACAACCGTTACATTAAATGCTACGCAA
>JABXJR010000259.1_pt1 | contig 10741 bp, 6 predicted proteins | sample 7431291 | NCBI WGS metagenome assembly JABXJR01 (sample SAMN14395756, study PRJNA613071) | wetland metagenome | isolation source: water samle H3 from high-altitude wetland | place: Chile: Salar de Huasco, high-altitude wetland | collected 2015-11-10 | reverse complement strand
AGATGAATTATCACAAACAGCCCGGGGAACCGGCGGGTACGGGAGTACCGACAAAAAAGAAGACGTATGACCATTCTTGTCGGATGTGAAGAAAGCCAAGTAGTCTGCAAGGCTTTCCGGGAAAGGGGTTTCGAGGCGTACTCCTGCGACCTGCAAGAGTGTAGCGGAGGTCATCCAGAATGGCATCTACAAATGGATGTGTTTGAAGCCATAGACTTGATAAGTCCGACTTTAGGGATATTTCACCCGCCTTGCACACACTTGTCCTCCAGTGGTCAATGGGCCTTTTCTCGTGGGATAAAAGACCCGAAACTGAGGGAAGATGCTGCACAATTCTTTATGGGATTGGTGGAATCCAGTTGCCAGTCTATTGCCGTAGAGAATCCGATAGGTGTTATGAGTACCCTCTATCGAAAGCCAGACCAGATAGTACAACCATGGCAGTTTGGGGATTTGGCCAGCAAAAGTACCTGCTTGTGGTTAAAGAACCTGCCTAAATTGTCTCCACAAGTATTGGAAAAGCCTGCTATGGAATACCACACTTGGATAGACAAAAGGACGGGTGCCACAAAGAGGATGGAAAAGTGGATGTATGACATAAGGGTAAAACCACATAATCAGCGTGGCAAATTGTCTTCTAAAACATTCGCTGGTATTGCTTCTGCAATGGCCGAGCAATGGGTAGATTTTCTATTGAATCATTCAAAACAGTAACTATATGCGAAAACTTTTATTTGCAGCACTATTCCTCCTCGTGCAGGCGCTTTCCGCGCAGCATGTACAGACGGAACAGTGCTTGGAAAAATCATTCCACATCGCAACCCCAGCCCCATGCGAGTTGGTGGGCAACGGTGTCCCGCACCGAGCTTGGTGGATTCAACTGGCCGTGTACAATAACCCGCCCATACCGCCCCCCGGTGTGCAAGTGGTCAAGTTCGGCGAGTATTACTTCTACTATGTCAATCAGAACTACACCCAAGACCAAGCCAAGGAGATGGCGCTCGCACTACGCCAGCAAGGTTACTGCGGGGCGTTCGCAGTGCAGTCGCCATACGAGATAGTATTCTTCACAGAACAACCACAAAGCAATGTCCAATACAGACCATAAGGCAGACCTGCAAGCACTACTCTTATCCTTGGATAAGGAGTTCGGCAAGGGCTATGTGAACACGCTCGACGGGGACTTCCTGCTGGTGCCGAGGATTTCCACTGGCAGCCTATCGCTGGACATCGACTCGGGCGGAGGCTTTCCCGTAGGGAAGGTGACCGTGATTACGGGATGGGAAGGAAGTGGCAAATCAACCGCCATGCTCCACGCAATAGCCAAGCAGAGCCAAGACAAGCTGGTGGCCATCGTCGATACGGAACACGCCTTGAACATGGATTACCTAGAGAACCTGGGGGTCAACAAGGCCAACTGCTTGTTCGTACAGCCAGACGACCTAGAATCAGCCATAGAAGTGACCATGAAACTGGTCGAGAGTGGAAAGGTATCACTGCTGGGATTCGACTCAATAGCCGCCTCCGCTCCGAAGAAGGAACTACAAGGAGAACTGGAAGACCACAACATCGGGGTCAAAGCCAAACTTATGGGCAAGTTGGCCCGGATGATTGTACCAGCGCAGACCAAGAGCGGGTGCACCGTCATCTTCGTCAATCAAATTAGAATGAAGCCGGGGGTCGTATTTGGCTCCCCAGAGACGGAACCCGCATCCATCGCAATCAACTACGCCGCGTTCCTGAAGATGAAGTTTGATAAAGGCAAGGCGATTACCAACAAGGACGGGGAACTCATCGGACACACCACCAAGATTCAGATAGTAAAGAACAAAGGGGGTTCGCCCAAGAAGGGTATCGAAGTGCCGCTGATGTACGGCTGGGGTTTCGACCCGTACACCGAACTTCTGGAACTGGGGCCCGTGTACGGGGTAATCAAGAAGGCCGGGGCTTACTATTCCGTAGATGAGGTAAAGATGGGTAACGGGAATGATGCGGCGCGTCAATTCTTGGTAGAGAACCCAGAATTTTTCCAGGAGGTTTGGAACAAGGTACTGGTCGCTTCTGGGTTGGTTCAATAAAAACAATATGGAACAAGTAAATCACCCCGCGCACTACGGTGGCGCAGATAACCCATACGAGGTTATCAATGTAATTGAGGCTTGGGATTTGAACTTCCAACTTGGAAACGCGGTCAAATACATCGCACGAGCCGGGAAGAAAGACCCAGATACCCTGCGGCAAGATTTGGAAAAAGCCAAGTGGTATTTGGAAAGGGAAATTTCCAAGTTTGGGAAGCCGATTGCCCCAAGTCAAGCAAAGTAAAGTAGGAAAAGCATTGGGGGTTGCATCTTCACAGGTGCAGCCCCCTCGCTTTAGAATACTCGCTTGCCCTTCTGGTTGGCCAGTGTACGCTTCGCAGGGTTCAAATCTACGCCTGCGGTCCGTCGCGTGTAGCTGCCCGTCAGTGGGGTCTGCTTTTTGCTCATCTCCTTACCCTTGGGGGTAATGTTGCTCATACAAGCCTTTGCTTTGATTTTCATTATCAAAAATTGAATTGAATGGACTCGTTGGTGTTGCCACCTTCTCCTCCGGGTGATGTAGTGTCAAAATTGAACTTTACCTCTTGTCCTGGGGCGAAATCTGAGAAATCGCCAGTGAAATATTCCTGTGCGTATATCTTGCCTACCCGTGCGTAAACTTGCAGCATATAGTTTTCTACCTCTGCATCTGTTGGTGGGTCTTTCGCATCCAGCCTCGCAAGAATAAACCTGCCTATTAAATCGTCGCAGTCCTGCTTGTATCCATACACTATCCCACGGATGTCTGCCTTGTCTTGATTATCCTTATGGATAGCCTGTTTACCATCTACCTTGATAAAATCTTTTGCTTGCTTTAGTGTAGTGGTCAAGTCCAAATCCTCCTTTATCATCCACTGCTGTACTTCGTAGTGCTGAAGATTGTTGTTGTATTCCAACAAACCTCCGCCAAAGAACTTTATCGTGCCGTCTGCAAACCTGTTCATAAACGCCTTCTCTTCTGGCAGTATAAACTCCCCCAGGAGTTCCATCTGCTCTTTGGTTTTTTTCTCATAGTCCCTGCCTATCAGTCGGTTACTTTCTGTAAACAAGTCTTGCAGGGGGATGGGGGCAACAGCAGATACCGCCCAGTTCCTCATCCTCATAGACAAGTTGCTTCCGTATGGGATTCGGATTGTATTGTTCATATCCGCAGCATTTATAGCTGCGTTTATGGTGGGGTGCAAACTATAACTTATGGTCTTTAAAATATCCGCCCTAAAGCTGTCCATGGAGGCTCCCTTTTCAGTCTTGGCGTTCAACTCTGGTATGCGCTCTCCCGTCTCATTTTTATACCCGCCAAGTAATGCCGCTATCGGCAACTTGATATACTTGACCAAGCCGGATGACAAATCCAGCACACGGGTTCCATTACGGTATTTTAGAAAAGCGCTTTCGTTAGGGTCATCCTCCAATTCCCAACCCATTGCCCCCATTGCCAAGTAAGTAGCAAACATGCCGATGGCATACTTGGCGTACATCTTTGAGACGTGTACGGCGTATGGGTCTTTAAAGCCACTACTTACCAACTTTGGAAATACGGTTAAGGGGGTAGTAACCCCCATCCTCCAACGGGAGATGTACAAACGTGGGGCGGCAAGCAACTTGCTGGCTCCCGCAACTGCTTGTGACTTAGGACCATCAGGCGTACTCCTGCCCGTAGAGTCGTTTATGAATTGGGCAAGCTGCTTGTACTGCTCCACATCCAAGTTCGGATTCCCCTCCTTCATAAGCTGGAAGGCGTTTATCCGCGTCATGTTCATAAAGTTTACAAACAAGTTCTCCGAAGCCTGTACAAACCTGCCTACAACAGGGATGCTCTTTACAAGACGGGAGCGGAATAACTCCTCCGAAGAAGTGGGGTCGCCAGTCCGGGAGAACTCCACCCCATACATCTTCGCGTCCCTGCCTGCATCCGAGGATATGATTGCATAGTACAAGTCTTCACTGTTGGCAGTGCCATTCTCAAAAAGGTCTTTGGCAGACATGCTGAACGTCTGTGCCAAATTTACTACATGGTTATATGCCGAAATCCTGTACCCGTGGTGTCCAGACTTTCTCCTAATCAAATCAAAAGGCATCGCACCGATAGATGCCATGATGTCAAAGCCAGCCTGCAACATGACCATGGATGCGTCAAAGGAAAAACCGATTGCACGAGGTAGTTCGTAAATCTCCCCCATGTTGTTGTACATCTTGGCCTGAGCGTGCCTGACCATGAGGTATATCCGCTTGGCTCCCCTTGAATTTTTGATGGGGAACCTTTTTTCCAGTTGTGCCTCGAAAGCCTTCTCCTCTTGGAACGCCCGTATCTTCGCCCTAAGCTGCTTCAACAAGTCTGCCTTGCGCATGACCTCCACATCCGCCAGACGCTTTACCCCCCGGTGCTGGGTGTCTGGAACCCCCCCTCGCTGCAACTCGTCCATGGCTTCCTGCAACACGGCGAGCCTGTCGTCCAAAGAGCGCATCTGCTTTGCCTTCTCAGAGAACAACTGCCCGTCAAGCAGGTCGTATGCACGCTTGACCAAATCCGGGTTGGCCTGCTTAGTGCCCTCGCTTATGAGTGCCAGCGCCTTTCCTATCGCGTCCAGAGCCGTTCCGTTGGAATCAATCGGACCAAGGTCACTATCAGGAGCCTCCAAGAATGCCTTCTGCATCTGAGTGACCATGGTGGTGAACTCGGTCAAATCCTTGGATGACATCCGTTTGTCTGCTGGGTGGTCTATAAGCCACTTCTCCAACTTCTCTGATAACTTCCTCTGTTTCTCGATGCGGGCCATCCTCAATACATACTCGTCTCGCTTGCCCTCGTTGTTCTTTTTGTTGGCCAGCGCCAGTGCGTTGAGTACGTCCTCCCTCTTTATTGAACTGTCCAGCCTAGTGACCTCATCTACGATTTTGTTTAGGTCGGACATCTTCTTGTTCTTGACAAGGTATTTTACAAAGTTGTGTATGGCCTTGTAGCGCTGTATGTCGTTGTTTTCATTGGGGTCTATGCTATCGAATACGGAATCGTATGTAGATATGTTAAAAGCCTTTTTAATCTCATCCACCAAGGACTTTTCGCTTTCCGGTACCTTACCAAACGACTTGGACATTGCGACAACCTGCTCCTTAGCAAGCGACGCGATATGCTCCGTCTCCCTCCTCTGTACCTCTGCAATCATGTCGGAGAGTTTTGAGCCTTCCGTATTCAACTGCTCGACAAGTTCGTCGAACCTCTTTTTGTCCGCCGTGCTCAGGTGTTCGTCAAACTCCTTCTTCCACGCCAGTAGCGGGAAGCTCTCTTGGTTGTCGAACTTCAACACATTTCGGAACGCCATCATGCGGGCCGACTGGTTCCCGGCCTTAGCGTATGCCACTGCGAACAACTCGAAAAGGGATTGAGCCTCTGACAAGTCTCTGCCAACCACCGACGTTCCTTGGTAGCCCCCCTCCTCCTGCATCCCCGCGAGTTCGGCAATCTTCTTCTTAGTCCTGACAAGTGCGTGGCCGAGTGCAAGTGCTTCGTACTCGTTAATGCCATCCCCCTTCATAACCTTGAATGCGATAGTGCTTTCAGAAGAAAAGTTTTCGGAGATGTAGTTCCTATTCGACGCCACCCTAAGACCCTGCTGTGCGCTGCCGCTCATCCGGTCTGGGAGGTCTTTTCCGAGGAAGTCCAATACCCGCTCGATGGAGGAGTTGGCCACCGACGAACCGTACTCCACCCCGAATATGTCCGCCATGGTTCGACCTGCCTCCGGGTTGGCGATTATGTCACGGACCTGCTCGGCTGTGACGTTTACCCCCTCCTTGTTCAAAACCTCGGTAAGTTCGTCGGTGGTCAGGTCTGGAAACTTCTTTTGCAACTCGCGCACGAAGTCGTCCCTACGTCCGGTATCCCTGTTTAGAGACTCGAACGATTCAATCTCCCCCTTCATGGCATCCGCATCCACCTCTAGGTTCTTTCCCTCTACCGCCCTGTTCTCTGCAAGTTTGTCTGCCAGTTCGTTGATGAACTGTACCGCCTCGTTTATGTCCTTTACTCCCCCTTCTTTCGCTGCATTTATCGGTCTTTGTCCCGTTATGGCTGCAATGGCGTTGTTTATGGCATCTACTATTTTCTGGGCAAGCCCTGTACGCTTCTTGATGCGGTTCCCATTGGTGGCCAACAGTGAGGCAAGTTCTGCTAAGAACTCGTGTCCACGGACGTCGGTAAGGCCAGTGTTCTCGTATTTGGAAACTATCTGGTCAACCTCCCGGAGCAACTGCTTTTCGTAGTTGTCCCCGTTCTTCAAAGCCCCACGGAGTGATTCTGCAAACTGCGTGACCTTCATGCCCCTTTCTCCGAGCGCGTCTATGATAGCTGCGTGTGCCAACTCGTGTGCCAGCGTGTTCTTACCTGCCTTGTCTCTGTTTATGAGGACGGTCCTCTTACCTGTTTCCCTGTCTATGATGTAGGACCCCTTCGCGGATTTCCCGCGCCGTTCGGTGAACTCCTTGTCAGAAAGTAGTTCGACCGTAACGTCCGTGCCTTCTAGTGACTTTCGTGCCGTCTCCACTTGGGTCTCCAAGACCTTGGTTCCCGGCTTCGCCCTTGCCTTGGCCACGTCGTTCGCCGCCCTCACCATATCCCTCGCTGCCGACTTTACCTCCTTACTGGCCGATGGTAGTGCCTGTTCGACCTTCATCGCCTCGTCCATGCGCCGGCGCTTTTCCGTGGGGGTCAACTTCTCGGATAACGAGCGGTATTCTGCCGCCAACTGCTTGGCACGGTCAACACGCTCCTTGCCGAATATGTCTGCCTGCTTCTTGGATACGTTACCCAAGTTCTTGAAGGAACTGGCCTTGCCCTTGTTGGTGGTTAGGTCTGAGTCGGAGTCTATGACCGGGAGTATGCCGCCTACCTCTTCGGAAAGTTCTGCTAATCGTTCGTTGGACTGGAACTCCTCGAATAGTTCTGAAAGTTCTGCCTCGACTTCTGTTAGCCGCTGCTGCTCTTGTGCAAATACCTGCTGGGTATCCGCCTGTATCTGCTCGGGTGTCTTTACCTTCTCTCTGACGGGTTCCGCCGCAGGTACCTCCGCCTCTTGGGGTTCTGCAATTGGTTCCGCCTCCGTTGCCACCGGGGCTTCCATGGTTGCGGTATCCGTCTGCGTTGCACTGGGTTGTGCGGCAGTGGCAGTCGCTTGTGGGGTCTGTGTCTCCGCCTGTGCTGCTGCTTCGGTGTCTTGTACCTGCGTACCAGTGGATTCCTTGTAGTCGAGGTTCAAGAATGCAGCCTGCTCCTTTACGGAATCGCGCACTGCTTGTGGAAGGTCGTCTGCGACAGTCACTTCCCCATTTACCACCGATATTGCCTCCCGCGTAGGCTTAGTTCCTATGGATTCTTGTACGCGGTAGATTATCTTGTTCTTGTTGTTGTAGTCTGCCAGGTTTGACTCCGTAGCCCCCGCCGTCTTGGCGATGTGGTCGTTGAGTTTCTGCCGGGCCTCCGTGAGGCTTTCTATCTTGGCCTGTATGGCTGGACGTAGTGCCTCCTCCGCCCCAGACATCTTTTGCTTCTGCTGCTCTATCGCACGGTCAACCTCCATCCGGTCAACCACGGTCTGTACCATCTCGTTGCGCTGTGCCTTGCCCGTAACCTCGTCGGATGGTATGGAGGAAAAGATTTCCCGTACGGCTTCAAACTCCTGCTTCAACAGGGCGGCACTATCTTCGGATATTCCGCCTGCCTTCTGCAAAAGGTCTATGCCTTGGGAAAACCCCTCTAAGTCTGCTTCTTCGGCCCCCGCTATGATTTCGTTCCTTGCCCGTATGCCCCTCCGAGAGTTGCCGAAGTTTGATGCTTGGTCAAGTCCTACGTCAGTGAATACGCCTGGTAATCCTGCTGCACCTTCGAGAATAACCTCTTCCCAGTTTATAGCCTCTCCTTCATCCCTTGTAGCCATCTGCTTTCCGAGCTCCCCCGAGGAACCCCCTAAGCCTTCAACCAGCGCCCTGCCCAATTTGTTCTTCGCGGTGTTAGGAAGTATATCGTCACTAGCTACGGAACGCAGGACGTCCGATGCGGTGGAGGAACGAACTAGGTCATCAGTAAGCCCCCCAAACATTCTCCTTCCCATCTCCCCCGCCACAAATTCTGCTGTGACTACTATGGCAGTTCCAGTAGTTGCCTTTTTTAAGGCTGGGTCTGCAAAAGTCTCATCCTCAAAAAGTGCCCGCAACTGAGTTGGGTCATTCATGTCTATCCCCCTAGCGGTTGCCTCTTTTTCTGCATCTCCCATCAAAGAACTTGAGAACTCCACATCCGCACCCGCTGCTATAAACCCGGTTGAAAGACCCATCTTGGTGCCGGATATTGTACCTGCTACCGTAGTGGCGATACCCCCCGGTCCTGCTATGAACCCTGCCGCCCCTAGGGCTGCACCTGTTCCGGCACCGACTGCGGCAGCCCCGAGGAGGTCTCCCTCTTGCACCCCGGCAGAAATCTGGGAAGTAAAAGACCCTACTACGGAAGACAAGAGTTTACCAGTCCACTCCTCTGCTTTATCCAAAAAGTCTCCGGGGCGAAAAACGCCCTCGAATCCCTCCATCCTTTTTTGTGCTTCTTGCTGCTTCTTGCGGGAATCCGTCAACTTTTTGTAGTCGTCGTCAGTCAAGTCTGCAAAGTTCCTCACGCCAGTGGCAAACTCCATTGTTTCTAAAACCTCAGCTTGCTTACCTTGTTCCCAAGAAGACTCCACAAGTCCCCCCACATAGTCGTACAAACCTTTGAGGTACCCCTTGGTCTCCGCCTGTACATGCTCTGACTTTGTCGCAGGAGCGAACTCTAAGCCCAACCCCTTTCGGAAGTTGCCTATGTTGCCAAAATGGTTGTCCCCACCCACGTTATCGTATATGATACCTAGGTTCTCTGGGTCTTGCAATCCCCGCTTGAAGTTTTCGATATTTCCGAACTGGGCGTCACCACCCATCTGTTCGTAGATTATCTGAATATTCTCTTCCATGTACCTAGTTTCTCTTTACCTTTAGTGCCTCGAACCTTGCTTTTATCTGTTCGTCAGACTCAGTCGCGGCAGGTTTGGTTGCTGGTTTGGTGGTGCCACTGCCTTGGTTCCTCAACTTGCCAAGTGCGGATGGTGTGAGGTAGTCCTTGAAGGAGGTTGACAATATTTTGCCAAGACCTTCCCTGCCCTCCCCTGGCGTTGGAGAGTAGCTCTTGGTGTAGGGACTCTTGCCGGGTTCCATGACCTTTACGGAGTACCCGCCGTCAGTCCTCCTTACTATATCAAACTTGACCTCTTGCCCGGCATCGTTCTTCAAAGCGAAGTTGTTGGCATCCCCTTTGGCAGCCGCGCCGAACCAAGAGGAAGCGAGTGATTCCGCTGCTGATTGGAAGGCAGTTGGTGGGATGGATGCCTTCGCAACTGTGGTCACGAACTCTTCTGATTCCGTCATCCTGCGTTCTACATCTGCGACCTTTGCCTTTGCCCTGTCTATGCCGGCCTTGTCCACATTTTGTTCTGCCCGTTTGAGGTCTGCAAGTGCAGTGTTTCGCTCATTGACCATCTTTTGTATGACATTAGGACTGCTAGTCCAACCATTTGTGGTCTTTACCCTGACAGGTGCCATAGAGGGGGCTATTTGGGAAGCCCTCTCTGCCAACATTGTTGGGGTTATGGTATTCGGCCTGTCAATAAGTCGTACCGAGAAGTCATCCAGTTTTGGTGCCTCTGCTGCCTTTGGTTTGCTGGTAGTCGCGGGTGCGGTTGATGCAGTAGTCTTCCCTCCTCCGGTTATTTCGCCGCCTGCCTTGGCGTCTCCTCCTGAGTGTGCCATGCCCGTGTTGGGGTCGGCAATGCTGTCCCACTCACGAGACAAGGACATCTGGAACTCTCCCTCGGACAATTCTCCTGCCTCAAAAGCAGTAAGGCCCCTGCGTTCCAAAAGTCTGGTTCCCAACTTGTCTTGCAACTCTTGGGAGAATAAGACATCGTCTCCCAGTTTTAGTTCTTCTTTTAGTCCACGTAATGTCGTCTGTGTAATCTCATACCTACCAACAGCAGTCGTGGGGAGCATCTTGCCGTCCCCCGTCTTGAACTTGTTGCCTGGCATGGCCTTCATGGCCGTTTGGAACTCGTCCAACTTACCCAGCGTCATGGTGGTAATGGGGTCCTCAAAACCTTTGGGGGTGAACTTGCCATATCCAAATACAACATCATACCCACTGGCATACCCGGCTTGTACGGCACGTTCGTCGTCAGTACCCTCTGCCTTCGCTATGTTATTGAGCAGTGACGATGCAGTAGGAGTAACCTGAATCTCGTCATAGGTTCGCTTTGGAACCGTGTACTTGGGGACCTTTATGGTAGCGTCGCCCGTGCTTGCAGTAGCGCCAGCCCCAGTGGCAGACATCTTACCAAAGTTTCGTTCTTTTACCGCACCACTCGCATCTTTGTAGGATGCAATCAAGTTATCCTTATCATCCTTCCTATACCCCAAGTCAGTAGGTAGTAGCCCCCTTTCCTCCAACAACTTGTTTATGTCACGCACCTGCTGGTTAGTAGGTAAAGAACCTTCCAAGAAGGTGGATATGTGGTCGTACAAGTCCGCTAAAGCAGGCTCTTTCTCCCTATTGAATCGGGCGATATTCCCACTGGTACGCATCTCCTGCTGGCGGG
>JABXJR010000258.1_pt1 | contig 10773 bp, 4 predicted proteins | sample 7431291 | NCBI WGS metagenome assembly JABXJR01 (sample SAMN14395756, study PRJNA613071) | wetland metagenome | isolation source: water samle H3 from high-altitude wetland | place: Chile: Salar de Huasco, high-altitude wetland | collected 2015-11-10 | reverse complement strand
GGTCAGTCCTTAGCTGTTCCTTCAAGTACCTTACGTCTAGCTGGTATGCCTTGGCCCTTACGTCCTCTCTAAACCCTGCTCTGTTAGTGGCTGGCTGACGATTGTCATAAAAGTTGACTGTGCCAAACCTGCCTTGGTTAGCCTTAGTTCCTTTAGTGACCTTAGTGCCACTGTCACTCTTGTTGTAGGCGTAGTTTTCTTGCATCATAAACTCCATCATTTTTTGGAGCTTAGTCCCATACACCACGGACGGCGTAAGCGGAAACAAAGAGAACTTATCAAAGATAGGATACCCCGTCACAGTCTCTGGGCCATAAAAGGATAGCTTCATAGAGACTTGGTAGTATCCACTTGGCGTAGCTTTCTTAAAGTATTCTTCCTCCGTGTACATCATGCCCTTTAACAGCATAGTCTTATCCGTGTTATTTAGGGGTAGTTCTTGGAAGAACTTCTTGTAATACAGCTTTTCCCACTGGTAGTGATACTCTGCATCTTGTGGCCAGTTGCCCATACTAATCAGGTACGCCCTGTAATAGTCCATGTTTACATAGCCAATACCATCATCCACGGTCATTTTACCATAGCCTGCTGCAAACTTCTCTAACGTGTTGTTCCACAAGTCTGTGTAATCAGGGTGGTCTATGTCAATGACTTCTCCTGCAAAGTGGATAGGTAACACCCCTGCTTGGACTTGGTGGTTAATTGCTTGCCTTACTAGCGGCATGAAGATTTTCTCATACTCAATGGTCTTGTCCACAGGAATTAACCTACCATCCACCTTAACTAGCTGGCCTATGTAAGACACTTCATCCTCTGCCATGTTGAACGTGTCATGCTGGTTAGACATCTCATAGTTGCCTATGGTGTCTTTAGGCAAGGACTCCCACCAGACCTTATCAGGAATAGGCGTAGTGCCTGTAGAAACTTTACCCTTAGCTCTCTTGTGGTAGTTAGTGTAAAACTCTAAGCCACCTCCAAACAAGAAACTCTCTTCTACGTTCTGAATTAGGTAGTTCCTAGTAAACTGGTACAGGTTCTCATTAGAGTCTAAGTTATCAGGCAACTCTATGCCCATCTTATTCACAGACGTAATGACTTGTGAGGCTTGTGTCGCTAACAGCTTTTGTAGCTCTGGGATTACTTCTGGCCACAGACTATCTATCACTTCATCAATTGTAAGCGTTTCTAAGCTACTTAAAATCTTTTCCTGTAGTGATGGAGCTAAGAAGGAGAAATAAACCATCTCGTGCCCTGTATAGCCCTTGATAGACGTTTTAGCCACTTGGGTTGAATCCGCAGTAATTGTTTCTAGCTCACCTCTAAAGTATCCTTTAAACGCATTAAAAAACTCTGAATCACTCTTAACCCAGCTATTGTTGTTGCCTATCTTAAATGCCCATGCACTGCTAGAGCTTTCTGTACGCATCATCTCCATGTATCCATTAGTGAGCATAGAGTAAATATTCATCCTAAGCCAGTCTGCGTTACTTAGCTTGGTGGTGTTGTTCATTCCTTCAATCCCCCCATACGCCACCACAGACATCTTTTCTTTATTCCTAAACCGTCTTGCTGACAAAGAATGCTTAAACCTAGGCGTGTTCATAAACCCTAGTTCAGAAGGTAATACTTCCTGGCCTAAGTGTAAATTGTACGCATCCATTATCTGCGTAATAGAGTTAGGAATTGTCTCACCACTAATCAACTGTCCATTAGGGCCTTGAATAGTCCTGGTCTTTTTAACCACCTGCGTACTCATCAGGTCTTGGTAAGTAGAGTTCTGGCTATCTTTCAGCCTCACCAAATCACGCAAGGGGTCATTAGTAGGCTTTAACCGCCTAACATCCTCTAGCAACTGTGCCTTGAGGTTATTCATCCTACGTTTGTTAAACTCTGACACTTGCCCTTCTAAGCCTAGCATTATAGCAAACTGCTGCCAGTTACTGTCCTCAATAGACTTAGCCAACGCGGCCTTCCACACGTCATTTGTTAACAAGACCCCGTTCTTAACTACCCTCTCTTTTTCATTCTTGTACAAGTGCCTAGCTACATTTCTAGCAGCCATGCTATACACACTGTCATCTGTACGCCCAGTTTGAGACATAAAGAACAACCGCTCTACTAGCTCTATTCCATTTTCAGTCTCAACTTCTTCAATGGTAGAAGACAAGACCTTAAAGGGTAATTCTACCATGTGTACGCTCTTCCAAAACTTGCCTATCAGAATCTTGTCCTCATAACTTAAATTCTTAATACTCTCTTCAAAGTCACTAGCGTCTATCCCTAGCCGTGAATATAAGGTAGTATAAGGCAAGCCCTTCATAGTTGAAAGACGCTTAAATACTTCCTCCAAAGACGTAACTCCATTCATCTTGTCCAGAATGGCATGGTGAATTTCAACAGGGTTAGCTAACTTGGTTACGCCAGTAAAGTATTTCCCTTCCGTGGGGAGTGTTCCGTAGATAGCCTTAACCGCCGTTGGAACTAGGTCAAAGGCAGGGGTGTCATTTCCAGACTTGTCAAACTCTTTCTCATGTGTCTCCCCTTCCTCTATTTTTTCAGAGTGCTGGTCTTCTTCTATGGTAATTCTAGGATAGACGTTAGTGTACTTACGCCACACTGACCTCATATAGTCAGGGTAGTTTGTTACGTTCCCTATTAAGGATTCAGGCACTAATGTTTCAACTATGTCCCATGCCAAGTTAAAGTCAGACTCTTCTGATGTAATGTCTGTTACACGCCCTTCTTTAGCAAAGTAATCTACTAGCAAAGAATCAAAAGACCTTGCTACTTCTATTTGCTGTGACTCACTATATTCAATAGGAGGCGTGAACTCTGTAAAGGCAAAAAACTCTGTATCAGGGTCTTCTACTACTTTTTTAGTAGAAACTTCCTGCTTTGACGTATAATACTGCTCTGGCACTATACTCTCATACTCATTCCAGAGCAGGTATGCAATAGGCTCTCCTTGGGCAGCTACAAGAGTTTTCCAGGCTTTTAATCTGGTATCTGGGCACGTTATGTTCATTATCCTAAGTAGTTTTCTCCAATGTAATTATCAAAGATTAGCAAGTCTTTAGTGAGTTTGAAAATATCCAACAAGGCAATGGCTTTATCTACCTCATCTATTTGCTCCTCAACATACTTGAGTGCAAGCGTATATAGGGCTATCTCTCCCCTGCCCAACGCCTCTTTGGCTAGTACCTCGCACTGCTTCAAAATAGTTAACTCATGCTCCAACGTTAACTCAAGAATGTTCAAACAATCTTTGTAGTCCGTGTCAGGAGATACCAAGTTCTTTAACCTAGGCTTTTCACCATAAGATAACAGAAAAGACTTAGCCCAGCCAGAGTGTTCCCACTCTTCACTAGAGTAAGCCTTATACAGTTTGGCCAAGTTAACGTACCCTAAGTCTTCAAACCACAAAGACATATCTTCATACAACCTTGCACTAAGTTCCTCATATTGGATTCTTAGCTCTAAAGCGTTTATTGCTGTTACGCTTAATATACCTCTTTTCATGTTATTTGTTTTTACACAATGATTTAATGATACCTCCCAACTCTTCGTTAGTTAAGGTATCTATGTTTGTCTTTCCTAGCTCATCTAAATATGGCTTAATTAGCTCATAGTTATCAGTTAGGAGTTGTTTGGTTTTGGTGTTAGGAATAATCTGGGTTACTTCTGCTTGAGTAGGTTGTTGGGATGCTATTTGTTGTTTCTTATAGTCCCTGCCTTTTTGTAACCATTTAAGTAAATTAGGCCCAGCATAGCCTGGCTGTAATACTAAATCTAAATATTCAATACTTACTTCTTCAAATAAATCGCTGATTTTTTCAGGTGTGAACTCCTCAGAAAACCTATCTAAAAGCCAAATAGATTTAGCATCCTCTAATAAAGTATCCTGTTTTAACTTAGATATGCCGCCTATTTTTTCAGAAAAAGGATTTAACTCATCATATATAATTTGTAATTGGACTCTAAGCCTGCTTTGGGTTTCTTCTAATCTGAATAACCTATTTTCATACAGCTTTCTTGTAGCCAAATATTGGTCTTTACCTAAAAACCTATCTCTTAAATCTATACCTTTATCAATTAATTTCTGTTCTTTGTCTATTACTTTTATTTGAATATCTTGTTTTGCTTCTTCAATTTCTTTATCTAATCTTTCTATCTCTAGCGATAGCTTTTTAATCTCCTCATCTGAATTCCTAATAATACTAACAGGTTGTTTCGTGTTAGTAATGGTAGGCTGGGTTACTTCTGTTTGGGTAGTTACTTGTTCCTCAACAAGTTTAGTAGTTTTTTCACTCTTTACAGCCTCTTCCCAATTATCAAACTCTACTCGCTTTGTTGGTACTTCCTCTGGCCTTACTTCTGGAACAGGGGTTTCTACTGCAACTAAATCATCCCAACTTTCAGGGGTTGTGATTGGCGTAATTTGCTCTTCTTGCTGGGCTTTGTAAATTCTCTCATAGGCATACAATAAGTCACCAAACATCCCGTGCGCCTCTACGTCAAACCCATACTCTTTGAGGATTTTGTTCACTACATCCTTGAGTCTTCTCCAGAAGGACGTAGGCATAGTCTTAGACATAAACTCAATGGTAGGCTTATCTCCTAGTGCTCTCGCTAAAAACTCTGCGGGGTTAGATAAGGTGTACTCCATAAACCTAGGTAGAGTTTGTCCTTCATAGTGCTTTCTAGCGGCTGCTAATAGTCTTTCTACCTCAACCGTGTGGGGGTGGTTAGGGTTGTCTATTAAGAACTGTCCTGTAAGCGCGTGTAACCTTTCCTCAATTAAAGAGTCTTGAGTAAATAGGATTTGCTTATTCTTATACAGGCCTCCGTACACTTTACCTGTGTTCAGGAATGCGTCTGTAAGCCCTTTAGCTGACGTAGCCTTAATCTTCTTATCAGGAAACGCCTTATTCCACGCTTCTTTAAGCTCTTTAAGTTCTTCAAGAGTGATTACATAAGACTTAGGGATAATGATAATGCCTAGCGTAGTATCTACATACGGCTTGGTAATCTCTGTCTCAGTGACTCCTAGCTCTTTGACCCTTTGCTCAAGCAGGTCTAGGAACTTACTCCTTACGTCTTTTTCTCTAAAGACTACATACCTGTTTGCTACGTCAGGCACTTTCTGCCCGTTAACTTCATAGAAGATTTCAGGCGTATAAAAATTACCAATAAAGTATTCCCATGCACTATGCTTACCAGTGGCCTTGGCAAAGCTCTCTGGCAAAGAGTAATCCATTGACAAGATTTCAGAGCTTCTGCTTCTAAACGGGGACTTTTGCAACAGGTTAAAAAAGTCAACCCCATTAGTGACAGAGACAGTCTTGCCGTTGTCATTATACATGAGTGACTTACCCTCAAAGAAAGAGTTTTTGTAAGGCTTCTTGCCTAAAATCATGTGAAACAACCTTCTAATCTCCGCATCTCCTGCGTTGTACTTAGCAAGGTTATCTACTAGGTATTCTATTTCCTTGTCTGTGAGCCTTTTACCATAGATAGGGAGTAAGACTTCTTGGCCATCCACATCATAGCGAATAGTGAGTGACCCGTCTTTCTCTATAATAATGTTTTCCCTAGATGGTAAATAAAAGTTTTCTAGCTCAAGAAAAGACTTACCATTTTTAACCCTAAACCCTTTAGAGACTTTTTTAACCTCCAGCCTAACAAAGCCTTTCTTTCTTAGTTCTTGTAGTTGTTTAAAGCTCTCTTCATAAAACTGTTGTATTTCTTCAATAGTTTTACCAGACCTGTCTGCTACAATTCTAACTCTTTCATCATGGGTTGCTGTGTTCCTACTGTTTTCTTCTGTGTTGTTATAGCCAAAAAAGCTGTTTGTTTTTAAGGTAGTTGTAAGAGGAGCCTCAAAGTACAAAGGCACGGCTTGGCCATCTCTTTGAATCGCTAGGCTTACTACATTGTCCTTAGTGATTTCTTGGCCTTTAGGAACTACTAACAAGACTTGGCCAGTTCTTTCTGAATCACTGTCTATCATAATGCCCTCTTGGTCATCAACCATGACTAGCTCATACTGGTCAGGATTATCCCTAAGCTCTTTTAACACCTCTCTTTGTGCCACCTTTACAGGAGACATATCTAGCTCTTGCCCTACCTCATAGGTGGTAGAAGACATCATGTCTAACTTAATATAGTCTTTCTTGAGCGGTGCAGTCTGTAGGTTATCAGGTAAGTCCTCATCTGTGCTAGATTCTACTGCACCTGGGTTAGCCCTCATTTGGTCACCTGTCACAGGCGTAGAGGGTTTAGCCTGACCCCACCTGACCATTGTAAAGAAGTCTTTTCTCAACAAGGTCTGGTCTGCTAACAGTCCTGTGGCTATCATTGACCCACTGGCAGACCCTTCAAGACTCACTAGTTTGACAGTGATTTCATTCCCGTTCTCATCTAAGAACACTGCGTCACCTTTGTCTAATACTTTAGCAGACAGGTCATCTACTACTTCTGAAAAGGAGTTATATTCTTTGTCTCCTAAAAGTTCCTTAATTAAAGGATGTGCGGGTTTTACTATACAAGGCATTTGATAAAGGTATGTTCGTTAAAGTTTGAAGGATAGCCTTCGTAAGAGCGTACTATTAAAATGTTTTCAGGTACTCTAATGTGGTACAGTAATCCGTTAAAGTGGTAGGTAGCATAGTCACTAAAGTCAGACTCTTTAAAAGGATTCAACTCAAAGAAGACTCTCTTACCATATACTACTTCTACTTCTTTACCGTACGCCCTAATGATTGTGTTTACGTGTGTGTTAGCCACCTGCGTGACCGTGGTAGGAATTATCTTCCCTTTGCTTAACGTAAGGACTACTGCACCAGGCCTAATGCTATTAATAGGTTCCCAGCCTGCAACAGTCCTTACATCTGTGTTTGGCGTTAGCCAAGTCTCGTTTAACATATAATCTCAAACAATGATTTGTAATTAGACATAAACTGTATATCCTTGGCATACGCTTGTGGGTCTAACTTATCTTCTTGCTCACTCATATACTGGTCTATGTCTTTCTTGGTATGTGTAACCTTAGTTGGTCTTTGGTTTGCTTGTCTTTGTTCTGGTGCAGTCAAGTCTGATACTAGGTGTACTTCAATCTGGTTGTTAGTTACTGCATTATTCACAGTCGCCTCTACCCCGCCACCAAAGATTTTAGCTGGTGTTATCATAAAGTTATTTCCTTTTTTGATAATGCCTGATACTTTAATCTTGTTGCCTAAGTCATCCGTAAGTAAAAAGTAGTTTTCTAGTATCATTATGACCTGCCCATCCTTTGCTAGTGCAAGCTGTCTTTGCAAAGGTAACTTATTTAGCTCTTTCTGCGTAAGATTTATTTTACTAGGGTTAGTGGTGTTGTTGTAGTATAATCCATTAGCCTTATATAAGCCTTGTTTAATTGCATCTATTTCTTGACCAGTGTGAGTAGATTTAAGAATGTCTGTCACTTGCTGGTCAGTAAGCGGGTCTGCTAAGGCCTGTTTTAAGTTTTCCTTCGCAACCGTCTTCTTGGCTTCGTCTGCCCTAGTCTGGTTGTTGGTAGGTTGGGGTGTGGCTGGCTGGGCTGCTGGGGGGCTTTGAGGGTTAGGTACTTGAGAAGGCGTAACAGGATTAGTGGGGTCTTCATTATCTAACGGGTTAGGAGCGTCAGGCTCTGGTTCAGGAGTCTTAGTAACAGGCTTTTCTTTACCATAAATATACTCAACATAGTCGCCTACTTGTTCCATTAAGTCTCTTTGGCCTTCGTCTGTCTGGAAGTAAGACAAGTCATCCATAAACACCTTCCTAGCCATTGTAGTCTTGAGGGCCGCATCTAACGCACGTTTGTCTACACCTTCAAACTCTATGATTGCCTTGTACGCATCTACGTTAGACTTACCCTCCAAAGAGTCTACAAAGGTCTTCAAGCCTTCGTCACCTACTAGGTTAGCGGCAATTCTTTCTTTGAGTGAGCTTTTGTAGTCTGATACTGCCTGGCCTAGGTTTGTCTGTACTAAGCCAGGGACTTCAATATACTCCATGAGTTCTTTAAGCGCCGTGCTCATGTCATTAAACACAAACGCATTGTACGCTATAATTGCCTTAGCGTCATTAAAGAGCTTCATCCTCACTTCAACAGGGGGCTGCTCTGTGGTGTTACTCACCCTGTTAATGATGTTCTTAAACCAGTTATCTTCTACAAACTTTGGTGTGCCCATGCCTAAATTCACTGCGGTCACTATGTCAGAGGCCTGCTGTACGTTAGCCTTAATTGCATCTACAAAGGCATTCCTGTCTTGCTCTGATAAGTCTGTTTGAAAGTTCTCATTAAACTCTTTGATGTCCATTTCCTTCATAGACTCAATCTGCTCAAGCCTTGCGTCAATCGTCCCGTTATACACCGCACTCTGCGCTAGTGAAAAAGCCTGTTGTCTAGTCAATTTAGCGACCAATTCAAAGTCCTCGTTTTTAAATGCCTCTGCTAACTGTTGCCCTAGGTACTCATTTCTAACAGTATTCTCAAATAAAGACTGGGTACTAGAATTAAAGTTCTCTGCGACCTTTTGTGCAATGGCTCTGTTAGTTGTGCCTGTGGCTAGGTTTTTTGTGCCTTTAATCCCACTTACTACTCCGCCTATTAACGCACCACCTAAGAAGTCTAAAATTCCCTCCTCTGTTTTGGCGTGGTTATAGTGTGACGCAAGTAAAGACCCTACAAAACCACCCTTCACTGCGATGTTAGGGTCATAAAAGTTAGTCACGGCATTGTCAATAGCACTCTGGGAAAACTCCTCAAAGCCTTCTGAACTAATGTCTTTTACTGTGTCCCAAATATACCTTTTGTTGGCACTGGCTACCCCTGCCTTGTTCAAAGAAATACCTGCCTTAGCCGTAATAGATGGATATGCCTTAGACATGAACAAGCTCCCAAACTGTGAAATTTGAGTCATCGTAACCAGCGGAAGGTTTAAGGAATACGTGGCTAACCCTACACTCTTAGCGGTTTCTGTGAGGTTCTCTAATTCGGACCCAGTAGGATAGTAACCATGCTCATCAAAGTACTCTTTCTTCTTTTTCTCAAAGTAAGACTGTGCGTTCATTTCTCCCTGTAACGCTGCCTCTGAATTAGCGTAGAACAAGCCACTAGCTAGATTCTTTCCGTAAGTAGTAAGAGTCTTACCCCTTGCAGAACTTGTAATGGCCCCTGTTAACCCCATTATTCTTTTAGCTGCGCCTGTGCTTTGAAGAGCTTTACTAATTCCATACAGGCCAGAGAACGCAGCCCTTAACGCAACGCTGTCCTTAGCTAAAGCAGCCGTATTAGCCGCTATAATCCCTCCTGGGCCAGCAAACGCACCTATCCCTGTGGCTATCGCGTGGCCTATGTACACATCAGCAATTGCCGCGCCTACTGTACCTAACGCAGGGAGAACCATAGATGCAGTCGTGCCTAAGTTTCTAAGCGCAAACTGGTTATCTCTCTGGTCAGCGGTTCTATACAAAGGCACTAACTCTTCTAGCTCTTTAGATGCTTCTGCTAATTCTTTAGAATACTTGTTTGACCAAAACCCTGATGAGTTACCTTTAAGCATTTCTTTAATACCACCATACATTACGGTGTAAGAACTCCCCAAGTGGTTAGTTGCAGTCTTGTAGGTCTTGTATAGTACATCTCCCATAGTAAACGGGTCTGCCTTAGCATACGCATCTTCCATGTCTGCATACGGAGAATAAGCAGGGCCTTCTTTTAGCCACGGCCTTTCTTCAACAGGCGTGACTTGATACACCTTCTGAAACTCTGGCGTACTTAAATTACCTACCAAAGAGTCTAAAGGGTTTTGTTCAGGCGGCGTAAACCTAGGAATAGAAAAGTTGTACTGCACCGCCTCTGGTAACTTCATTTCAAACTCAGGCATAGGGGGTGGTACATACAAGTCACCTACATAGTCTTTTGGCTGTATCATTAGTTTGCGTTAATGTAGTTAACTATCTCCTCTTGGATTTTCTCTGGGTTACTATTCGCCCTAATCCAGCCGTCTTGGTCTGCGTTAGGGTGGTTTTCAGTATAGCCTATAATCCTATACATATATGTATCTCCTGTCTCTTTGACAATCTGGTAATCAACAGGCCGTCCTTTACTCCAGACTTTTGCACTAAACGGCTCTAAGCCTACGCCTATGGCTAAGTTAAGGTGTGCATTTAGGATACTTCTTTTAGGGACTTTGACAGTGAGCTTACCGCCTTCTACTTTCTTGTGTTGGGTAATCCCATTCTCATCAAGGTAAGAGTAGTAGCCATTGTGCGCAACACCTGCTGGCTTATAGTTGTTGTCACCTACTTCTCCTGCTTCTGGCCTTAGTGCATCATCTGTGAAATAAATATCTACTGTGCCGTCAGGATGTATTTCAGCTTCTTTGATGTGTTCAGGGTTAAACCTACTAATGTACTGGCCATCCATTTTTTTGTTAGGAGAGTTTCTGCCTATGACATTAAGTACGTCTGTAGCTATTTCATTTCTATAAGACAACACCCTAGCCTTTTCTGCTGCACCTCCTACATTTTTAGGGTCTAAGATTACCCTCTTGTACTGAAAGGCCATAGAAGTAGGATGCTGCTCCATATACGCCATAGGGTCACCAGACTTCACCGCCTTGTCCATCATGTCAGCAAGGCTAGTTTGATATGCCTTTACCTCTTGGAGTTGGTTATAGATTTGTACTTCCCTTGCGTCTTTAGGGTTAGACATAATTCTCTCTACTTCTGCGTGAGCGTATCTCA
>JABXJR010000257.1_pt1 | contig 10785 bp, 8 predicted proteins | sample 7431291 | NCBI WGS metagenome assembly JABXJR01 (sample SAMN14395756, study PRJNA613071) | wetland metagenome | isolation source: water samle H3 from high-altitude wetland | place: Chile: Salar de Huasco, high-altitude wetland | collected 2015-11-10 | reverse complement strand
CTGCGACAAGTAAGTTCGTTGTGAATGAAAATAAAAGAGGGGGTTATAAGCCCGCCTCATAATCTGCACTGCTGAGTAATGCTTCTACATCAGCAATATTGTCTGCTTTGATCTTATAAATCCAACCTTTGTCATATGGGTCTTCATTGACGATTTCAGGATCATCTTCGAGGGCAGTATTGACTTCGATCACTTCACCTGACACAGGTGCATGAATATCCGATGCAGTCTTGACCGATTCAACGATGCCTGCTTGCTCGCCTGCAGTGACAGTATCGCCAACTTCAGGCGCTTCTACATAGACCAAATCACCCAAAGCATCTTGCGCATGATCGCTGATACCTGTAATGACAATGTCACCATCTACACGAACCCATTCATGTGTGCTTGCATAACGTAAATCTTCTGGGTGATTCATAGTGTTCCCTTAAATTTTCAAAAAATATATTAGGGTCTGTTGACATTTCAACCATGCATTGCGTTATAGGCTAAAATCACATAAACGAGGCATGAAACGCAGAGAATGGTCACTCCCTTGTCAAGTTTCATAACGAAGTTTATGGCAATTTTAGCCATAACCCTTCGGGACAAGGATGTTTTTTGACGCTAAGTTGTTATGAATGAATCATTTAGAATGACTAAATTTCTTCATTCATGCCTAGTATCGCCTAAAAAACATCCATTGTCGCAAGCATCTGTGAAATGTCAACAGACCCTACATAAAAGTTTGGTTGTCGCTTAGAGCAGAGTTATACCGTGTTTGGCAAAAAAAGCAAATCATAAAGCTGAATGATGATCACAATTTAAGTGAAAAACTATAAAGTTAAGGACGAGAAGATTATAAATACGGATCTTTGCGCCAGTTACTTGGACTACGACCACTCCAACGCTTAAATGCACGGCTAAAATTCGCAACGTCCGAATAGCCAAGCTCATCAGAAATTTGCTCTAAACTATAGTCCGTACGTGACAGCAGCGCAGTCGCACGACGATAGCGTACTTCATCAACGATGGTTGAGAATGATGTGCCTTCGGTGGCAAGTTGACGCTTCAAGGTGCGGTCAGACATAAACAACTTTTCTGCGACCGCTTCGATACCAAGATGCTGTTCATGCTCCGTCAAAATATCACGGACTTTCATGGATAGACGACGACGCTCACCAAGCGCAGAAAGCTCCGTTTCGCAGTGATTAATCGCCACTTGGCTAGAGATAGGGTCGGCATGCACCATGTTTAGACCCAAATAGCTTTTATCAAAGCTCGCCAAGAGATGTGGTTGATTAAAGCGAAAGGTCGAGTTAATTAAATTTTTATAACGCTCAAAGCCTTCGGGTTGTTCGAAATCAAAATCAATGTCACCACGCAACTCTTGACCTGTCAAAGCTTGCCCCATCGTCAAAATGCCAATGGTCAGTGCCATGATAATATCATTGCGAAGCGGTTGTAATTCGATATTACACTTCAGTTCAATGTTGGCTTTATCGGTAAAAGTAGAAAAATACAGCTGTAAAAAGGGCATACGTAGCTGAATAAAGCGAGATGCAAGCACTAAGGCTTCGGTGGCATTTTCCGCCGTCATGATGGCATAGCCAATAAAGCCATGAATGGAAATACGCATCTGCGTACCAAGATGAAAGCCAAGACTTGGTTCGCCAGTCAAGGCATGGGCACGTTTGATCAGCTCATTGGCGACTTCAACAGGCATACGAGTATCGGGATGTGCAAGCTCTTCGCTGGTCAATCCAAAAGGCTCAAAGAAAACCGTATCGTTGTAGCCCCAACGTGAAACCACATCGAGTAATAACAAGCCATATACACCTGGAATACCTTGATCTTGGTGCATTGTCGTCATGCCAATATCCTTATCACACGGCCATTTCGCCATCTTGACGAAATGATTTTTCAATCGCTTAGCAGTAGATGCTAAATTTTAATTCGTTTGGCATCATGCCATGAAGCGATATTACAAATCTTAAAAATTGTCTAACAACAAGATTCGCATTGCAATAGCTGAAATGCCGACATTAATAGGTGGAAAATGTCATTCAGCTATTTAACTAGTTATTCAACTTAGCTTAGCAATTATATCGAGGCGTCAGTCTTTTCATCGACGTTTTCGTGTTCATCTTCTTGATGCTCATCAAGATTAATAAAACCACCACTCTGACGTGCCCAAAGCTGTGCGTACAGCCCATTTTGATGAATCAGTTCATCATGAGAACCTTGCTCGATGATACGCCCTTGATCCAGTACAATCAGGCGATCCATTTTGGCAATCGTGGATAGTCGATGTGCAATGGCGATCACCGTTTTACCGTCCATCAAGTGTTCTAAACTTTCTTGAATCGCAGCTTCAACTTCCGAATCTAGTGCACTAGTCGCTTCATCCAAAATCAAAATTGGTGCGTCTTTTAAGAATACACGTGCAATAGCAATACGCTGACGTTGACCACCTGAGAGTTTTACACCACGTTCACCGACATAGGCATCTAAACCTTTGCGACCTTTCATATCTACCAACTGCGGGATAAAGTCACTGGCTTGCGCTTTGGCAATGGCTTCGTTGACTTCTGCATCAGTTGCATCAGGACGACCATATTTGATGTTTTCAAGTACAGTACGATGCAGAAGAGAAGTGTCTTGAGTTACTAGGGCAATATTTTTACGTAAGCTGTCTTGCGTCACATCTTGGATATTCTGTCCATCAATCAAAATCTGACCTTGATTCACACGATAAAAATGTAATAACAATTGAATCAGCGTTGATTTGCCTGCGCCTGAACGACCAACGATACCAATCTTTTCACCTGCTTTGATGTCAAGGTTGAAATGGTCTAAGACATTGCGATCGGTGTAGGCAAAATTCACATCTTTAAACTGAATTCGACCATGATCCACTGCTAAAGTTTCGGCATTAGCCTTGTCTTGAATGGCAATCGGTTTGCCCATGGTATGCATGCCGTCTTGAATCGTCCCGACATTTTCAAAAAGTTGTGTGACATTCCACATCAAAAATTCAGACAAACTATCGAGTTTCAGTACCATCGCCGTTGACGCTGCAATCACGCCAAGCGCAGCTTCACCATTCATCCAAAGATACAGCGATGTGCCAATCACACTGATATATAGAAATGCACTGAGTACATTGATGGAAATCTGATATTTCACACCCAAGCGCATTTGCTTATACACAGTGACCATAAAGTCCTGCATTGAGCGTTTGGCGTAGATGCTCTCACGACCTGCATGAGCAAAGAGCTTTACCGTTTGAATATTGGTATAAGCATCGGTGATACGACCTGTCATCTCGGCACGTGCATTGGCTTGTTCGGCAGACACTTTCCCCAAACGTGGAATAAAATAACTGGCAATCAGTACAAATAAAGCGAGCCAGATTAACAGTGGTAAAACCAATAATGGTGAGATCGAACCCAGTACGATATTGATACTGATAAAGTAAATCAGGACATAGGCAAGCATATCGCCCAAGATTATCCAAAACTCACGTACCGCAAGGGCAGTCTGCATCACTTTGGCCGACAGTCGTCCGGCATAATCATTATGGAAAAAGTCTAAGCTTTGACCCAAAAGCAAATTGTGAAAACGCCAACGCATACGCATTGGAAAATTGCTAAATAAAACTTGGTGTTTGATGATTGATTGAAAACTGGCGAAAAAGACATTAGCGAATAAAACCGCAACCAATAGCATTAAATTTTGCTGATGATCTGCAAGAAATGATTCAGGTGAACTTTGGCTGATCCAATCGACCAATTTACCAATATAGGTAAAAAAGACCACTTCAAAAGCTGCGGTTGCGGCAGTACATAAAATGAGTAGTAATAAATAAGGGCGAACGCCTTTCGTCGCCTGCCAGACAAAAGCAAAAAATGTCTTAGGTAATGGTGTGTTAAGATTTTCTGTCGGGTAGGGATTAACCAGTCTTTCAAACCAAGCAAACATAAAATACCTAAATCATTTTTTGAGATCACTACCTTAATATGGCTTTTCGATCAAAATTCAAATCTATTATCCAGTTTTAGAAGGATAAAGTTTGAAAAAGCCTTGATGCAATTAAGTCGTGGGTAGCGTAACAGGAGAGCATATATTCGAGCGATTCTAAATCTTTGATGTATTTGGAATGCGCTAAATTTTGAGTTTGTAAAATTCTTGCTTATTTTAGCGCAAAATCATCGTAGATTGCTGTTTTTATCACATAAATTCTGATGTTATCGGCATATTTCAACTGCAAAACTAAGCGTGCTTGCCAAGTTGACACCGTACGTCGTCGCTAATGCCATTCACTTGACCACGCAAAATACTTAAATTATTATATAATCTATGCAACAAAGTGCATAAATGTAAGTTTGCTAATTTTTATCCGTTTGAATTGCTTTATGTTCAACGTATTTAAATTGATCAATTTAGATTACACTGCTTTTTTCAATCTTGATGATGAAAACGGCAGGTAACTAAATCAGCTAAGCAAAAAGTAAAGCAAGACAGCTGAGTAGACAGCCCAAATACGACAACACCAACACGACAGCCAAAGTAGGAATTCACCCATGACTAGCTATCAACACGTTTTACAGCCTTTGGATTTGGGCTTTACCACGATTCGTAACCGTACTGTGATGGGTTCAATGCATAGTGGTTTGGAAGATCGTTTTTATAATTATCCAAAGCTAGCAGCATATTTTGCAGAACGTGCTAAAGGTGGTGTAGGGCTGATTATCACTGGTGGTATCTCGCCAAACCGTCAAGGTTGGTTGCTGCCTGCGGGTGGTACGATGAATACGTGGGGCGATGTGATTAATCATCGTATCGTGACCCGTGCTGTGCATAAGCATGGCGCCAAGATTTTGATGCAGATTCTGCACTCTGGCCGTTATGGCTATCAACCGTTTGTGGTGTCATCCAGTCCGATTAAATCGCCAATTTCACCATTTAAGCCACGTGGACTCAGCGATAGGCAAATTCTTAGTACCATTGATGATTATGCACGTTGTGCCAATCTTGCTAAGAAATCTGGCTATGATGGCGTAGAAATCATGGGCTCAGAAGGTTATTTGATTAACCAGTTCCTTAGCCGTCATGTCAATCAACGTGATGATCGTTGGGGCGGTGACATCGAAGGGCGTATGCGTTTTGCGGTGGAGTTAGTTAAAGCAATCCGTGCTAAAGTCGGTGAGAAGTTTATTATCTGTTTCCGTCTGTCGATGATCGATTTGGTGCAGGATGGTAATACGATGGAAGAAGTCATCATCGTTGCCAAAGCACTTGAGCAAGCGGGTGTGACTTTGCTGAATACTGGTATTGGCTGGCACGAAGCACGTATTCCTACGATCGTGACTTCAGTACCTCGTGCAGCTTTTGTCAATGTTACGGCGGAAGTAAAACAACACGTATCCATCCCTGTGATTGCATCGAATCGTATCAATATGCCTGAAACAGCTGAACAAATTTTGGCAGATGGGCAAGCGGATATGATTCAAATGGCTCGACCATTCCTCGCTGATCCGTATTGGGTGAACAAAACCGCAGAAAATCGTGTCGATGAGATCAATACTTGTATCGCCTGTAACCAAGCCTGCTTAGACCATACTTTCCAAAATAAACGTGCATCTTGTCTAGTCAATCCACAAGCGTGTCACGAAACAGAATTGGTCTATATCAAAACTAAAAAAACAAAACGTGTTGCTGTGGTCGGTGGTGGTGTCGCAGGCATGTCTGCGGCAACTGTTGCTGCACAGCGTGGACATCAAGTGACCTTATTTGAAGCGAATAGTGATATTGGTGGTCAATTTAACTTGGCGAAAGTCGTTCCTGGTAAAGAAGAATTTCACGAAACCATTCGTTATTTCAAAGTGCAATTGGAAAAAACTGGTGTTGATGTTCGATTGAATACCCAAATCAATCGTGAGCAACTGGAACGTGAAGGTTTTGAAGAAGTGATCGTGGCAACTGGTGTTGTACCACGTCAGCTCAAAATCGAAGGTGCAGCCTCACCAAAAGTATTGTCTTATGCTGAAGTTCTTAAAGGCGCAGAAGTCGGTAATCGTGTTGCGGTGATTGGTGCAGGTGGGATTGGCTTTGATGTCAGCGAATATTTACTTAAACCACCGCATCAACCACAACCGCAACCACTCGATGAATGGCGTAAAGAGTGGGGCGTTGATCCACATGCAAACTATGATTCGGAAGGTGGTTTAGTTCGTGCTGAAGTAGAAACGCCAATCCGTGAGATTTTCTTGCTACAACGTAAAACTACACCGCTGGGTATTGGTTTAGGCAAAACATCAGGTTGGGTACACCGTGCCCAACTGAAAAAGCATAATGTAAAAATGATGCGTGGCGTACAATATAAAGCTGTGACTGATGAAGGGCTGTGGATTGAAGTGAATGGCGTCGAGCAATTGCTCCGTGTCGATACGATCGTGGTTTGTGCAGGGCAAGAGTCTGTCAAGGCGCTCTATCCTCAAGAAGGTGAAAAGCATCTTGCTAAGTATCACATCATCGGTGGTGCAAAGCTTGCGGCCGAGCTTGATGCAAAACGTGCGATTCGTGATGGCGCTGAAGTGGCATCTAAGCTGTAATGCACTGTAGTCCATCGTCTTTTCAAAATTGTATTGATTATGGAATATGCAGTTAAAGCGTTGTGATGAAAAAAGTGATGAAATTCACTTGTATAAAGCATCAATGCTTTGTATCCTTGCGCACATGGAAGCGTGGCAGAGCGGTTTAATGCACCGGTCTTGAAAACCGACGAGGGTGTGAGTCCTCCGTGAGTTCGAATCTCACCGCTTCCGCCAAATATTTTAAAGAGCCCTTGATTATTCAAGGGTTTTTTATTTGAGTTAGATTTTTACCACATCAATTACCACAAAGTGGTTTGGATTAGTTGCCATTTTAAGAAAAAATGGTGGTGAAGAGTTAGTAGGAATTGCTGACGATATCTTAGTTATTTTTGGCAGAAACTCCTCTTCATTTGATCGAGTTCTTTCAGCGATTGATTTAATTGTAGGTACTGATCTTAAGCCAGGAAAAGGTCAGTCACTTACCCTGATTAAAAATGACGCTGATAAAATTAGAAAAGATAGAGATCATGTACAAACGGTCTATCAAAATAAAGTAGATGTTATTACACGAAATAGGTTGAATGGAAAAGAGTTTGAAACTAGTGCTGCAAGCAAGTTGGGGGTGCAACGCAATACAGATCGGCAAATGATTACTGTAAAAACAGAAAGAGATGGGCAAATTAATATTATCCCAGATGCTTTTGGTAATGGTCGTACATTAGTTGAATTCAAGAATGTTCAATATCTTTCAGATACTAAGCAACTCAGAGGCTATGAGGCAACAGGAAAACCTGTAAGCTTAGTTGTAAATATGAATACAAAGATATCTGCAACAGTGCAAAATGCTATTTTTAAAAATAATGGGACAATACAGCGATTTAATCCTATTACTAAAACAGTTCACCCATTCTAGGAAATATTCAAATGAAGTTTAAGCGCCCTATTCATTGTAAAATTTACACACCAATTATGTTGAGAAACCCGCAAGATTTTTTTATGCGAGTACACCATTATTGCGACCATTTCTCAGACATGCTTCCTGAAAAGTGTGGTTTTTGGAGTCCATTAAAAATTAGCTTTACGCCTGAAATGATTGAAAGTTTAATCCCTGAAGATCGAGGTGGAGCAGCAGATCGATTGTATTGTCAGCGCTTAAAAAAGCCACGTTGTCATGTACAGTTCTCACCCTCCTCAATACATGGAAAAAGTCATAGTGAAGAATATATTTGTGCTGAATTAGGTCAAGTAGATCAAAATAAGCTCATTGAATATATCAAAGAAACTACGGTGAAATACATGGCTGATTTAGCAATTATTGATGCAAACCGTGGAAAGGAACCTGATCCTCTAATAATTGAAGGTTGGCGTGATATTACACCGATTACACTTCAGTTAAAACATTGGTTACCAGATATGTATTGGGGCGTTGTATTTGGAAAGCCTTATGTTGATCTCTTTGGCTTAAACATTCTTATGTCCGTACCAGCATATAGGGTCGAAAAGTTATCTGATCATGCAGTTTATATACAGCTTTCTGAATTTGTCGATGATGTATTCGAGAAACGTGACTATATAGATGAGCAACGTGAAATATTAAAACAACACTTAGGCAATGATGCTTTTTGGAGTAATGAAAAAAGCTATGTAATTAATATCGATTACAGGGTTTTAAAAGGTTTGTCTGAACATACAGTAATTCATATCCCCTTACAGACAAATTATACAGATGTTTTTCGTGTCCCACATTTTAAATTTATTTCTGATACTTATATGCAAGCTGAAATAGCTCCAGTAAATATGGAAGAATATTTAAGTGAAATAAAACAAATTGGTACAGATGATTGGGAGGTCAGAGTATCGCAAAAATGGTTATTAAGACCTTTTGATACAAGTGTGGATTATGATAGTTATGGTGACGTTGAGGAAATATCTTTCTTTTATAAACCAGATGGTTATGATTTACCTGTGGACAAAGAACTTTTCATTGGTGCATGGGATCACTCAGTGCAAGACATTCAAGAATATGCAAAAAATATACTTGTAAACTTAAAATCTGCTTACCCTCAATCAGAAACAAAATGGGAGTGTATTGAGCAAAGTGTTCAAGAGGTAGATGGAGTCTATGTTGTTTTGTTGGATCAAATTGATCAACAACAACATAACATATTTAGAATTGTATCAAAGGTCTTAATTTTTCCGAATTATGTTGTAAAACTTACATTTATGGATTATTGGGTTGATCGGTTGGATGTTTCAAAGGAAATTTCAGATCCAATTATGGATTCGTTCAAAAAAATTGGTGGATAGTCAGCTAAAATTTGTCTGATTTCATCGCTGTGCAGTGGAGGTCCTATTATGCACATCTTATTACTAAAAAATTGGGTGGATCAGTATGATGATGCATGTATTTTTTAAAAAAACAAAAGAAAGATAAACTTTTAATTCCTAGTATCGTCAACTAATTGTTTGATCCTAGACAAAATAATGGACACCTAGTCCCTCTAAAGATAACGTAATTTTAACTTTGGAGATACACTAATGGCTAAACGTTTTAGTCCAGAATTTAAACAGCAAGCAATCGATTATGCACTTGCAAACTCACATGAATCATTAGCATCAATTGCTGTAAAACTTGGTGTCGGATATTCGACATTAGATAAATGGATTCGTATGGCTAATCCAGAAGGTTCAAGTAAACGTCAGCTTACCCCTGAGCAGCAGAGGATCATAGATCTAGAAAAAGAAGTCAAACAGCTCAAAGAGGCAAATGACATACTAAAAAAGTGCATGTGTACTTCCTCACCGATCAAAGCAAGAGAAGTACACGGTAATCAAAAATTTTGCAATGAAACAGGTTAAAGTCACTGTGCTATGTAAATACTTTGGAGTCAGCACTTCGGGCTTCTATGCATGGAAAAAACGTCAGATACGAATCACAAAGCAGTATGATGATTTAAAATCGCTGTATTGGCAGCACCACGCTCGTTTAGGTGCTCCATCCCTTATTCATGATATGAATGATCTTGGTTATAGCATGAGTGAGCGTACTGTTGGTCGGATGCTTAAAAATCTGGGGTTGCGCAGTAAAATAGCGCGTAAATACCAGTATACTACGGATTCAAATCATCGCTTGCCAACAGCACCGAATTTGTTGGATCGACAATTTACAGTGACTGCACCTGATAAGGTCTGGACGACTGATATTACGTATATTCGAACGAAAGAAGGCTGGCTATATTTATGCGTCATGCTAGATCTATTTAGTCGACGTATCGTAGGTTGGCAGATAAGCACACGAATAGATCGTCAATTGGTATGTGATGTGTTTGACTATGCTCTTGCACGTCAAGGCTATCCAACAGGAGTCATGGTTCATTCTGACCAAGGCAGTCAGTACTGTAGTCGTGCTTTTAGAGCACTATTATTGACGAATAATTGTATTCAAAGCATGTCTAGACGAGGAAACTGTTGGGACAATGCAGTGACTGAAAGCTTCTTTCATACATTGAAAGGTCATGTAATCCATGGCAGTGTGTTTGCCACTCGAAAAGAAACGAATGCTGTCTTGTTTGACTATATCGAGATTTATTACAATCGAATCAGAAGACATTCTGCAAATGGCTGGTTAAGTCCTGAAGCCTTTGAACAAAAATATTGTAAGAATTTAGAGGGATCGACTGTCCACAATATTGTCTAGGATCAATTGTTGATGTGGTACAGCAATAGCTTCCCATTCATCATAAGACAAGATAGGTGGAAAAGCGGCTACTACTAATTGAATGGTAGCTACTCAACTTTCAACATTAATTTAGGGGCTGTAGTAGATAAGGTCAAATACCAGTCCAAATTAGCAATACTCTAAGCTGCTCTTTTGGACTCCCATAGTTAAATCTAAACTCACATTCCTTAATAAATAATGGAAAGGCATTTCGGTCAATTCCATTATATTTTCTTAAAATACGTTTTGCTTGATTCCAAAAATTTTCTACACCATTGATATGATTTTTACCTATAGCAAAATCTGTAGAGTGGTTAATACGCTCGTGTTGAAAGCAATTTACATCAAGTACATTGTAGCTACGGTAACTGTCTGTGTAAACCACACTATCAGGGGCTATTTTTCTCGCAATAACAGGCATTAAAGTATCTGATTTTGTGTCAGATACAACTTTGACATAAATCATGCCACCACGCTTTAAAATACCAA
>JABXJR010000256.1_pt1 | contig 10798 bp, 20 predicted proteins | sample 7431291 | NCBI WGS metagenome assembly JABXJR01 (sample SAMN14395756, study PRJNA613071) | wetland metagenome | isolation source: water samle H3 from high-altitude wetland | place: Chile: Salar de Huasco, high-altitude wetland | collected 2015-11-10 | reverse complement strand
ACAAGGTGATTATAGGATTCTTTTCGTAATAATTGATACTAAATTAGTAGTAGAGGTTATCGATATCAAACATAGAAAAAATGCGTATAAATGAAGAAGAAGAATCTTAGAGTATGGAATCCTTACGCAAAAAACTGGATGAGACCAGGAAAACTAAAGAGTAAAAAATGAAAATGATGATAACGATAGATTTATGAAAAACCCTATTATTTTCATGAATGAAGAAAAAAGAAAGGAATGGGAAGAACTCGATCCATCGATTAGAAAGAATGTTTATTCGCTGTTACAATCTTGCACAGAAAAAATGGAAATGAAAATAACAATTGAAATTTTGTGCAATGTAATTATAGATATGGATGAAAGGATTCAAAAATTAGAGAGAAATCTTGTTATGCCAGCGTCACATACCACAACAGATTTAAAGAAATAATTATGTTAAATTGGGTCAATGGTAAAATTTATCCACAAGAATCAGGATATTATGAAGCACTATTCATATCAGGAAAAAAGCGCATAGCTTATTTTACTCTCATAACAACGCCAAATGAAAATAGAAAATCTTATGGACGATGGGGAACGACTCACCCTACTAAATTTTGGGAAAATTATATTCCATTAATAGACCCTATTGCGTGGCAACCAAATTTATGTCAATCAGGTCAGAAAACAAATAAATCCTTAAAGGAATTTACACAATGAATTGGAAAAATATTGAAACAGCACCTGAAGATAAAACTCCCATTCTTGCTTTTTCAACTAAAAAAAATATTTATATTATTCATTTTGACGGAAAATGGCACAACAAGTCGGAGTTAGATTTTACTCATTGGATGCCGTTACCAGAGCCTCCTAAGAATAAAAGCTAGTTTCTTCCATTATTTTTTCTCAAAATACGGTTTTTATGACCAGGAATAGCAATGATCTCCTCTCCTATTTTACATAACCCAAAATGATGAAGATTTTCTGCTTGATAATGCTTTATATCTTCGATGATTTGTTTGTCGTAATTTTGAGGATTGTGAAGAATATTAAAGAATTGAGACCAGTGAGGAAGGTGCCAGCAAAACTCAAGCACTCCAGTCTTAGGCTCTACATACCACACGCTCGTAGCTGTTTCAGGATAAGGTCTCTTATCCATGACTACCATACGACGCAAGATCACATTGACAAGCTGAGCATCCTTTTTTTCATGCACAGTGATATAAAAAGGCTTACCATCAAAAGGATTAGAATTTGCAGTATTTTGAAGATCTTCAATAAAAGACACCATAAGCTCTCGTGAAACATCTCCCACCTCTGCTTGCGCTCCGCTTGCTTTAGCTTTTAATGCTTGAGTTCCTACGGTGTCTCTTTCAGCGTAAACGCTTTTAGTCATAACGTCCCATATGTGCTTGCCCTTTAATCTTGCTAGCTTCTTTAGCTACAGTTTTATTATGACGTTCCACATATTGGTTAGCTTTACCCATTTCTTTACCTGCATATTGGTTTTCACCCGGCTGATAATCTTTCATGTTTGCTTTCATTGAGCCTTCTTGCGTTCCAGGGAACGAGCTTTTTTTAGCCATTTGTTGCCTCTTGGGGTTCTTTTTTTAGTCCTTTTTCCTGAAGGTTTCCTTCAAGGGATTGTAGGATATTGACTGTATCTTGCATTTTCTGAATGTCCATATGTTCTAGCTCAGAAAGAGTTTTCACAAGATTAAGTAGAGCGCCTGTATCTTCATGTTGAGCTCGAGATAATTTATCTTGAGCAACGGCCACATCTGTCTGAATTTTAGCTACTCTTTCAGCTGCTAAACCTTTTTGGCTTTCTGCATAGGCTAATTTTGTTTGGTTATCGACTTGCAGTTGTTCCATTTGAAGCTGAGACATCATATCCTGCTGCTGCTGCATTCTTTGTTGGTTTTCCATCATCTTGGTGATGATTCTATCTTTATTCTGAATGGTCATAGCTTCGACGACTTCGTCAGCTGGGAAGATATCGCCGAATCTTTGTTGCAGTTCAAAGATCTGGCCTAATTCAAGCTGCTGCTGTGTTTCTGTTAAAGCTCCATTAACAATCTTAGCGCCATATTTATAAAAAGCTTTGTCGTCGAATTCGGGAGTGGGATCTTCTCCAATAACGAGCTTAACTTTTCCATAGGTCCAATGAAGTTGAATTAGAAGAATAATAATTTCCCCGCATTGCCTCTGAGTTTCGTCCATTTGATCAAAGAATTTTTGAAGGGTCGTGAGTCCAGCTCCCTGACGAAGCATAGAAAGAATGCCTGCTTTATCATCTATTGCCGAGCCCATGAGCTCTTCATTAGTACCAGCAATTTCATTCATTAATCCTTTGAGCATGTCTTCCATTTGAAGACGCACAGGATTAGGGGGAATGATGTCCATTTGTTCGACATCGGTCATCTGCATTTTATCATTGATGACAAGAACTCTGCCGTTGCCTACATTCAACGAATCATCAGGCGTAAGCAGAGCTCCCTTTTTAACCTTTAATCCCTGCTGCTGTGCTTCTATGGTATCTAAATCGGAGACTTTTAAACGTGTGAATAGATATTGAGCATCGCGAAGATCTCTGATAATACCCTTATAGCGATAGCCATAGTAAATAGTGTCGGGATTGAAATGTCCATATACGCCGACAAAAGGATAGACATCGAGACCGTAAGGCTGATCTTCTTCAATCATGATTTGATCATTAACAAGAATGGTCCGCCGTACAGTAGGCTTAGATTTTTTAATCACTTTAACTTGATCTTCAAGACCCATTAAAGCAACTCGGAGATCTTCCTCATCTCCATCGAATTCTTTACATTCTTCAGTGAGAGTATCCACTAAAAAATAAGCTTCTCGCGTAGAAAGAGTCCAATACTCATCAAACGCAAGAAGCTTATTGGTGTTCAAACCTATGTTTTCTGGCATATAATAAAACTTATTGTCTTTTGGTGGAGAGCCAAAAGGAACTTTGTCGATCATTTCTTCATGTCCAGGATAAAGCTCTTTGGCTTCTCTTTTATCCATGTACTGACGGAACCAGATGAATCGGCAATCGGACAAATCTTTATTTCTATAATAAGGATCTATTAAGACACTTTTGAAGTCTATGTAGCGAATTTTAATATCTGGAGAGATAGGATCTTGACTGTAGTCCAGATACATTCCTAAAAGGCCAAAGCCCTGGACTAAGGCGCCTTGTTCAAAAGCATCCGAATAAGTTTGATAGGCTTCTTTACCATGGACATAATAAAGGCATTTAGTCAATTGATCAGCTGTCTTCTGTACATTTTTATGTACTGGAATGCAGATAGTAGATTTTCTATTCCGCCTTTGATGGCCGGATATCATATTAACTTTAGAGGAAAGCATGTTGAAATTGAATAACTTGCGACGCAAATTAATTCCAGCAGGATATAAAAGTCCCCATATTTCTGGATCTCCTAAATAAGAACGCTGATCTAAATCGGCCTGATACCACTGAGTTTGCAAATTGGTAATAGAATCTTGATAATTCATCTCCATCTGCTGTTTTAGAGAGAGGCTATAGTCATTGCCAGGCCAAAAAGTAGGATCGGAATTTTTCAATTAGGCACCCATTTTAATAGTTGGGCCAAATTTATCAATTTAAAGTTTTAATTACAATGTATCATCTATAGATATCCTTTCGGTGTCCAATTTCTAGAATAATAATTAACAGAACGTGATCTTGTACCGAGTAAACTACTCTATAATCTCCACACCTTAGGCGATATCTTTCTATCTTTCCTTTCAACTTTTTACTGCCTTCAGGATGCGCACATATAACCAAGGAATCTATAGAATTAATAATCCGTATTCTGTCTTTGGCGGGCAACTTTTCTAAGTTTTTTAATATTTTATCTGTAATTTGAACTTTATATTTCATGCGTTTAATTGCTTTTTAGCATCTTCCCACAAAATCAGTTTTTCTTTTCCAGAACTGATATTTTGTAAAGTCTCTTCGGCTTTAGCTGATAAAAATTCATCTTCCAACTCTTCGATTTTATTAAAAGCTAACTGCATCAAAAAATCTTTCATACTCACGCCCATTTTTGCACATGACGTCTTAAGGTGCATATGATCTTCGGGTGTCATATCAATGGTAAGTCGACTTTTTGTTTGCATCGAAATCTCCTATTTAATCCCATTATAAGGATTTCTGTGTTTCTGTGCAACCCTTCATGTAAACTCTTACCCAAAATAAGAACGCACAGCTTTCATATCATCGGCGATACTTCTATTATCATTAAGCTTTTGTAGTCCACACGCTAAATACCTAAATGCATCGCTATTACTTACCAGTAATCCATTAGCAAAATAGCAATGATCATCTTCTACCTCAAAATCATAAACTTTTTGTGTAGTTAGTAAGCTTATTGGCACATTCCTTTCCACATGTTCTTTTTGCAATGTATTGATTGCATATGAATTCATTTCCGCAGACTTTACACTCCCTTGGTTTATTATCGATTCCTGATTGATACCTATTTCTTGTTTTACAGGCATTTGAACAAAACCTTTGAAAAGTAACTTCTGCCTCATAATTTTTATTACATTGTTCACATATTTTATTAATTGGAATTCTTTTTCCCAATCCAATATTTTCCGCATGTTGCTTATGCCATTTTCTTCCCTCTTCTGAAGAATTCCACTTCTTTGCATGTTCCATAGCGAAGTAAATGTATTTTCTTGAAGTTTCTCTTCTTTCTGGCTCTTGCATATGTAATTTGGAATGTTCACTAGCTGATATGAGTTGTAAATTTGATATCTCATTGTTTTTTCTATTCCCATCAAGATGATGAATATGATGTCCTTTAGGTATTTCTCCATTATAGTAAGCCTAAACAGCTCTATGAAGCGCTGAAAAAGGTGAGGGTTTTGAAAGTGATTTTCTATAATATCTTTCATCCCAAACATATTTATATCCATTAAAGTAGATAACTTTTTCATCTTCACTGATAAAAAATAATCCCTGAACCCTAACCTTTTCCCCTTTATAGGGGATCCACTTTTCCTCCATTCTTTAACCCAATTTATATCTAAAATCTCATCATTATAACTCAAAGCATCGGCATATACAAGACCTTTGTTACTAAATATCTTATGGTTTTTTGTACAAGTTATTTTACTAGTAGATGTTGTGATTTCAATTAGATCACTAGACTTATATTCAAAGGTTTTAATAACATTTCTATATCCATTAGGGGTTAATACCTTATCTCCAATTTTTATTAAATCAATTCTTTTTTCTCCTCTATCAGTGTGTATTAAAGTTTCCCCAATAAAGCACCCGTGAGAGTAGGAATTGTGATTAGGATCGCTAGAGAATCCACCAATTTGATTATTCCATTTCTTAGTGTAATTTTCTAAACATGCAAGTCCATCACGGCATTTAACTCCATCAAACCAGCATTTTGATAGGGTGGATCTAACCAAATTAATTCCATCGAGAAATCCAGATTGTTCAAGCACCAGCCCTGCCAAATTATAAGAACGCGCCTGTTGCTCGAAGGTGATTCCTGCTCTATCTCTAGCCCGCGCATCATGTGGCCAGATATGCGTTCCATAAGTATATCCTTTGGCAGTTAACATTTGCGCTATTTGATCTATAGGAAAATCGGATTTTTGAAAATAGTCGATAACCATGATCTCGCCAGATCTATTAATCTGAAAGAACCAAATAGCAAGGTAGTCCGCTTGGCCTAAGTCAAAAGCTGTGTGAACCAAAAGAGCCTTGTCATAGCTAAGGGTAGTCACTCTGTTCTTATCATAGACCTCTTTCATCTGACTAGCATACCAATTGCCTATCTGGGAACTTTCGAAAGCCTCATCAGGATATGCCGGAAACTCTCTAGTCATATCTTCTTGAAGAACTTCCTTTTTCTTGGCATACCACAATTTTTGACCGTCAGTAAGATGAATCCCTTGAAGATCCAGTTTGTCAAAATATTCTTTAAGATCGTTAGGAAATTGCATGTGTGCCATAATAATTTAAACAACAGAGTAGGGGATTTATGGAATGGACACAAGTGTTGACTATTGCAGGAGCAAATATTGCCATGTTTCTATGGTCTGTAAGACAATCTAACACTTTTTATCTTCACCTAGATAAAAAAATGGATGATAACAAAAGAGAAACGAATTCTTTAATACATGCAATTCATAATGAGATGAAGGACTTTCATGAAAGACTTTTCAAATTAGAGCAAGAAAGGAATAAAAAATAATGGAATGGATGCAAGCTGCAGAATTGATGGGATTAATTGGAGGGATGGCAACAATATTTGCCGTGTTGCTAGCTCCCTATTTTTGGTTAGCTAGTAAGATAGATAATATTTCTTCTAATCTCAAAGAAGACATGAATGAATTTCGTAAAGAGATGAATGAATTTCGTAATGAGATAAAATACTTCCATGCCAGGTTATACGTTCTTGAAGATAGATATCTCCAAATTATTACCAAAAAAGGTTAAAAAAGGTCCTAGATGTCGATTAAATATTTTATTGCATGTTTTGTTGTGTTAGCTTCCGTAGTATATGGCAGCCCTGAGCGCATGTATGTAGAGATGGAAGAAGTAAATTCCCATCAATCCTCTTTTCATGTTCATATCGGAAATAATCTATGGATACAAACCAATAGTCTTCATAGAGATCCTTCTGGTCTGTACACATATGAAAACGATATTTCCTATGCATGGGATAATGAAACACTACAGATGGCTTATGAAAAGATGTGGAAATGCCCTTATTGTTTCAATTATTGGAAAATAGGCCAAAGGTGTCAAAACTCCTCCTGTCCTTCTAAATATTTATAAAGGATATTTTAACATGGACGCGTGTTTATGGGGCTGCAGAAATCTTAAAACTACATGTGAAGGGTGTGGACGTACAGTCTGCACCAAAACTTTACCCATTAAATCCCCACCTAATATCAACTTTAGTGATGCTTCTAATGAAATGGTCTGGGGCTTTAATGGATTTAAAAGCATTCCAGACATGATTTTATTAATCCAATACCTCCAAACGCAAGGGTTTAATTACTTTTACTCCCCTAGTGATATAGATTTGTATTTTACAAAGAAAGAAGAAATAGCCTCGAAACTGCCGACATCCCAAGATTAATATGAGTAAAGAAAATAATTGGTTTGTGCATGTGGAATGGGGCGTAGTATTCATCATATCGGTAGTTGGATTCTATCTCTTAAACGAAAAGATGGAACGCCAAGGACAGCGCACGGATAAGATTTACGAGATGTTTTGTACGATGCAGACAGACTATAACGCCAAATGGGCCGATAATCTTAAAGAAATTCACGCTCTTAGATGTGAGGGGTTAGAAAGATCAAGAAAAGATTAACTACAAAGAGTACTTTTTTTCCTTCCACCAAGGAAAAAAATGGAAACTAAAATCTAGAGGGCTTAATGTTTTTCCTTCTTTTTTCTCTTGCTCGGATTTCTTGCAAAGATCATAGAAATGACCCTCTCGACCTTCCGCTGTGCTTTCTATGTATATCCGCTGACCTGGTGCTACTGTGTTTAGCGCTCCTGATCGGACTTCACGCGCTTTTTCAGGAGTCTTAGCACATATCTTTCCGTATTCTGAAATAAGAAGGTGCTGTAGTGTGCTAGAACGAAGAGAAGTTCCCACGCGTATAACGCTTCCATGTTTAAAAGATAACTCCTTGGCGCTATCCCCAGACGTCTTAAATAAGACTCTAATAGCAGGATGCAGATGATCGAAAGCAAACTTGAGTTTATCTACGAAAATAGATTGAGCATCTTGTAAGGTGTGAGCAATCACCCCACACTGAAGATTATCATTCCATAAAGTTTCGTCTAATAAATGAATACAATAGTAAGTGGTAATACCCAATTGCCTAGCTTTCAAGGTAATCTGACAAGGATGAGGATCCTCTATTAACTCCTTCTGCGCCCAATTCGGTTGAAAAGTGAGGCATCTCCCGTGTGCATCCTTGATCTTGTAGAGATGATGCATTCTCCAATTTTTGTCGGAGATCATCGCTAACTCCGGAAACTGTTTGAGAGATTTCGAGGATAGCTTGTCTAAGATCACCGATCTGCTCCTGGGTTTCTTCTATTAATTCGGATTGTTTAAGGCGCACCCTGCCTAAATACTGCAACATGGACCTATCCTTTTTCTTGATAGCCACTTCCATTTGGGTAGCACGAAGAAGAGAATCGCCTTTGGCTACACCTTTCTGTGCATAATGGGAGAAAACGGTACCTTTTTCGAGCTGGCATCTATCATACAAAGTATCGGGATGCACCCCCAAATAAGAAGCTATTTCCCTTCCATTGCAAGCTGCCATTAAAAGATTATCCACTACTTCCCAGTCTATGATCTTTTGTGGCACCCCGGGGGGCTTACCTGTTTGTCTTGGTGCCATAAGTACCTATTTTTAACTTATTTATATAACATTTTGGGAGATATATGTGTAAAGAATTTTATTTTACAATGATTATAGTGGGGAAGCGATGGCTCATTCTATTTTTTTTGTAATCCTTTTCTTATTCCATTGAGGTAAGATATTTTCATAAGCTATTATTATCGCCGCTTTTTCTTCATCATCCATTTTAGCAATATAATAAATAAGATCTCTTTCTGCTTTCGTTCTATCTGCAAGCATATGGGCAGCTTGAGAGATTAAATCTGTAAATGATTCTTGATGCATCATTATTCAAGCTTCTCTTTGCACTTTTTTCCACATGTAGGACATTTAAAAGATTCTTTTTCTTCTTCCTGGCTATCTTTAGGAATATCGAAATCATTCAAGGTAAATCCCCATTGTAAGAGTTCGTTTATATCCCAATCATTAGCCAAAATATCATAATCCCAATCACCGCTATTCCGATTAAGCCTAATTGAAAGTTCTTGGACTTGTTTTTCATTAAGGAGCACCTCGGGAACATAACAATCGACCTTCGTATAACCAATCTTCTTGAGGGTACGTACACGTTGATGTCCTCCTATGATTAAATTATTTTTGTTAATGACAATCGGCTCACATTGGCCGAAATTAATAAGTGACTCTCTAAGATGAGCTTCTTGATCTTTGGAAAGAGTTCTAGGATTTTTATCATAGAATGCAAGCTCTTTAATATAACGGCTCTCAAAAATCCACTTCATTTTCTTCCTTCTGATATTGGAAATCACTTAACCTTGCCTAAGCGCTTAGGCGAGCGATCATTTTTTATTATTCATCTCTTTAATAATTTGAATTAAACATTGGATCATAGTGACTATTGTAAAAAATATAAATAATAGCAGGAATCCGCCGCAAGAAATCCACATGGGAAAGAAGACAAAAAACCAAGAGATGTGTGCCAAACCAGTTATTTTACCCACTAGAAGGCACATAAACGCGACAGATAAAATGAAGAGAGTGGCGACCAAGTCTAAACTCATTTTTTCTTTTTTTTCTTCCCAGCCATAGAGTAGGCTATAGCTTCCGATTGTTTAGGACTTCTTCCTGAATCAATTTCTTTTTTGATGTTTGTTTTTATTGCTTTCTTGCTGGAACCTTTCATTAGTGGCATAGATAACTCCTTGATATTTAATCAGCTGTTTTTTCTAGATAAATTTCATCCCATATTTTTTGATGGATGTGATCCATATAATCCACGTCGGAAAAATGGTTTTCGTATAAGGAACATAACGCACAGGTTTCACGTTCTTTATTAAAAACAAGGCTCGCACAATCTTCACAAATGTTAAGTTCCATGTTTTTTGAATACCTCTTGAATTTCTATTTCAATCCTGGGATTTGTAGACCATATTTTCTGACAATTCAGTCGGAAAACTTGACGATCATCTTCATAAACGATGCGGTTCATAATATCAAGTATAAATTTAACATAATTATCCAAATCTGGTTTTTTGTCGCATGGCTCCCCTTCCATAGAAATTTGTTTTTTTTTAGAGGCAGAAAGAGGGATCTTCACATAAAAATCCAAAGATAAATCAACCAATTCTTTAATGACGGGAACTTTATGTTTTTTTACTTCTTGGGATAAATACCATATAATTTTTCATAGAACAGCTTGTGATAAGTTTTCTTTCCTATATTTACCATGTTTTCTTGTATGGGTTGATAATATTTGTTGCATTTCAAAAGTTCTATATTTGAATAAGACTGGTTAATTAGATAATCGTATAAAATAGCGGCTTCAACACAATCAATTTCTTTATTTAAATCCACTCTAAAACATATAGTATTTAATTTATAAACTGTCACGATCTCTCCTTCGATAAATTTGGTCGGTTGACTTAAAAATGACTTAATGTATAATAAGAGACTCTTGTACTCTCAGATACTGGATGTGGAGCCGGCCAAGGCTCCACTGTCATTTTCAAGTGTAATGCGCCACACCATAATCTAATGATCGAATATTCAGCAACTTGTTTTATTTTTGAATCTATCTAGTAAATAATTTTCTTTATTTTTATGATCCAAATTCTTTCATCTTTTCTTTTTTTAGGTAAAGGTTGACTAATATTTCATAATCGTGCATAGTGTTAAGTATTAAACAATAACCTAACCCCCAAGGTTCCATGTATAAAATTGATCATGAAGAAAGACAAGATGCCCACCAAGATCACTTTAGCGACTACATTCATGTAGATGAAATTAGATTAAGACACCTTCCTCATTACCACTATGTGAGAAATCAATTCCAATGCCTTTTAAATTGCGTGTATCAAAGCGGAGATGTGGAGTTAATGGAAGATGCTCTTGATGAATTAAGTGGCTTATTTGGCATTAGAC
>JABXJR010000255.1_pt1 | contig 10862 bp, 8 predicted proteins | sample 7431291 | NCBI WGS metagenome assembly JABXJR01 (sample SAMN14395756, study PRJNA613071) | wetland metagenome | isolation source: water samle H3 from high-altitude wetland | place: Chile: Salar de Huasco, high-altitude wetland | collected 2015-11-10 | reverse complement strand
GCATCCAGGACATCTTGGAATCGGGTTTGACGAGCCGGGCGGTGATCTAGGGTTGCAGTCTAACCAGTTCAATATATTGCGTCACATCGATGATATCGCGTTTTTTCAATATCAGTAATTTGATGGTGAGATTGGAGATTTCTGCGCCCGATACCGAGGCGCTGTTCGCCGGCTGTACTGATGGAGAGTACAATGGAATAAATCCATGTACAGACGTTGAACAAGCCCACACACGATCATCTTCGTCGCCAAAGTCATCAGACCAGCGTCTCGCCAACAAGAATTCAAGGATTGGAACACGTTTGTTGAGCAGGTCGTCGACGAAACAGACGCTAACGTCCGACTAGTTGACATGGATAATATCTGGCCAAAATACACCGACCCAAAAAGAGGACAGGTGATCCTGACACCAGACCAGTTTGCAGATAACTTACGGTTCTTTGATCTGACACTTTCTACAGCGGCAAAATCTGATGGTGTTCATCCCAGTAACAATGGCTCCAGGGTACTGGCCGAACAATGGCTAAAGGAGATGAAGCGCGCACGCGTCTGCCCTTAGAAAGCAGGTTAACTGTTAGAAACTTGCCCGTGTATAAACGTTAGTATTTCTTCATGAGGCATATGGACATGCCTCCATGTCCATTCAATGTCAACCCTTGAACGTGTACCGCGCAAGCGAGTCAGATTTCATTTCGATGGAAAATCCGGGTAACTCAGGTGGCATGTAAGCCGCATCCTGGATAACACAAGGATCTATGAAATGCTCGTGCAGATGATCGACGAACTCAATAACGCGTCCCTCTCTGGTTCCAGCTATGCAGAGATAATCGATCATGGACATGTGCTGAACATACTCGCACAAGCCTACCCCGCCAGCATGCGGACAAACCTTGAGCTCATACCTGGCTGCCATCAACATCACCGCAAGCACCTCGTTAAGCCCTCCCATCCGACAACTGTCAATCTGCACAACGTCGATAGCTCCCCGCATGATCAGTTGCTTGAATATAATTCGGTTCTGACACATCTCACCAGTGGCCACCTGAACTGGAGCTACTGCCTCTCGGATTTTACGGTGACCTTCAATATCATCCGGGCTGGTCGGTTCTTCGATAAACCAGGGCTTCGCAAAGGACAGCTCCTTTATCCATTTAGTGGCTTGATCCACTTCCCATACCTGATTTGCATCGATCATCAGGATGACGTCCGGGCCACATTCATCACGAGCGATGGTCAGACGTCGAATATCGTCCTGTAAATCATGACCCACTTTCATTTTCACGTGATTGAATCCGGCATCAACGGCCTCACGGCAGAGTCGACGTAGCTTGTCATCATCGTAACCCAGCCAACCGGCTGAAGTGGTGTAGCAGGGGTAGCCCTCGGCCTTGAGCGTGGCAATACGCTCAACCTTTCCTTCAGCTTGCGTGGTCAGGAAATCCAACGCCCATTGCGGCGTTATGCAATCGGTCAGATATCGAAAATCGATACACCGCACCAACTCTTCGGGCGTCATCTCGGCAACCAGCCGCCATACAGGTTTGCCTTCCAGCTTGGCCCATAGATCCCAGACTGCATTGACCACAGCTCCGGTTGCCAGATGGAGGGCACCTTTGTCCGGTCCGATCCAGCGTAGTTGGCTGTCTGATGTTATGTGCCGCCAGAATCGACCCATATCAGCAACTATCCATTGCATATCAAGGCCAACGATTAACGGACGCAGCGCTTTGATCGCGGCGGTACAAATTTCGTTACCGCGGCCTATGGTAAAGGTAAGACCGTGTCCCTGGTGTGATCCTTCCGTCTCCAGAATGACATAGGCAGCAGAATAGTCCGGATCGGGATTCATAGCATCGGACCCATCCAGCGAGTTCGACGTTGGGAAGCGCACATCGACGGTACGCATGTTGATAATCGTTGTCATTTAAAGGTTGCCAGTACCCGCTGCGCCTGCTCACCCAGACGCTCGATTTCCAGTCGCATTGTTTCGCCACCTTTCAAGTTGACCGGGGGAATCTGCCCCTTGCCTACACCCGGCGGTGTACCGGTGGAAATGATGTCACCGGATTGCAACGACATGAATTGCGAGCCATAGGAAATCAGAAACGGAACCTTGTAAACCATCGTCGATGTGTTGCCGTCTTGATAGCGCTTGCCGTCTACTTCACACCACATGGCAAGATTGTTGTACTCACCCATGCCTTGCCCCGCAGCAGTTACAAGGATTGTTTTTCCAATCATTCGTACAAATTGCATCCAGCGTTAATTTTTTCATATATAAACAAATCTTTCATATATAGTCAACAAATAAGTATGCAACGTTGACTCTGGGTATTTTCTTGATCAACATTCCGTGTGTAATTATCGAGGAAACAGCGTTCCAATTGACATGCCTTACATCCACCCTTGCACCGACTGCTAGGTCACGTTCAGCCACTGATGGATGAATTTGCGAATCAAACTGTGCAGGCGATCCATCTGGTTGCTGCTGATGTGGGGCAAGTGATCGTGGTGGCAGAAGAGCTGGCAACAATCAGGGAAAATGGCTTTCGCATTGGCGCTAGACATTGTGTAGTGACCTGCCCACCTACAACGTCTTGGGTTATTGTTGCAGGTGGGCAGGTCACTACATAATGTCTAGCCAGCAGCTCATCAGTATCACTGATATCTCGGTACCGATACAATCGGCCTACGGTGTTTCTGAACGCCCTATCAAACACGACTCAGTCCTGAATTAAGAGTAGCTTGGCCCTGAGTTAATCCTGACAGCACTTTTCAACCCTGCACTGTAGGCGCTCATCAGCCAGATTTTTCCAGTGACTAACGATTTCATGGGCGTCGCGCAGAGAAACAATATCGAAGTATTCTTTATGTAAGCGTCCGTGCCGCTTTTAAATGCGTGAACAGTACAGGCATTCGCCAACTGTTTTTGTTCATCGTGTGTGACGGTGCCACAGTCTCTGGCATCTGATCCAGCTATACCACGCAAATAATCCTCGAATTTTTCCAGGATCGTTCGAGTTTTCGCATGGCTTCCAGCCGAGATGACGGCAGCACCAATCAGGACTATCAGTGCTCGGTAAACACGCACTACGATGTCTCCCCTTCCCTGTATTGTACATTGAAAGCAAAATGTGTCGGCTACAATATTTTGATAATCATTTCGCAAATAGTGGGTGTGGTTAGTATGTCATTATTGATTCGGGGCTCAGGCAAACAAATCTAACTAAGTAGCCTGGAGCTTATCAAGCTGTTGTTTACCACGGTCAGTCAGTCGGCTAAGACTTATGGTCTTTATGCGGCTGCCTGCCGAACCACGAGGCTTTCCATGATCAACCAGTTCGTTATCAATTAGATATTTCCAATCTTCATAGTCAGACTGGTTGTCGCTAATATTAACGTTTCCGGTATGCACTTCGACGAGTAAATCATACAGGCGATCATCATTCATTAGTCTGGCCTTTAATTACTGGAGCTGGAATGCCCGATAAGCATAATGTCTGATACTACAGGTAATACCACGGTAGATTTTAGTTTAATGCTTGTTGCGCGGCTGCATAAGCTGTTTTGAACGCAGTTTCCTGAAATACCTTTAATCCGGTTTCAGAAAACTTGATAGATAACGGATACTCCGACAATGCTGATTTTATTTGTGACGCGGAAATTAGACTGACATCCAGATCTGGAATAAGCTGAATAGCAGACTCAAGTTTAAAACTGATGGCACCACCAGCAAATTTTCCCTTGGGCATACGTGCTCTAATTACGACTTTATCAACACTGTATTCACTCACGAGCTTTGCAAACTCCAGCTGGAACAGACGCAGGTCGTCGGTTGAATGCAGTTTTTTCAGCGTGAGTTTTCGTACCCGACACTCAGGCAAATTTAACGCGCCATTGGCTTGTACAAGTAAACAGATAACCGCATCGCTTGCTGTTAAATCTACACCGCAAATTCTCATATTGTCAATTTTTCGAAGTTCCTGGTGCATCACCACACACCTGCATTCAACTTGATTTGGGCTTGGGAAATGGCCTTGGCTGGTAGTCAAGAGCTTGGAAAACGTTCGTTTCCTTGCCCCCTGTCACCAGCTGTTGAGGCTACAACATCTGTCGACTAACTCCGGACGTTTTTATTGTCCCAATGCACTAGCTGCTTCATTTTGCTGGCGCAAAATGCTTGTAGTTCACGGCCAAAGCGATCGACTCCAGTTAAAGCTCTGACTCGTTGTATTCTGCAACGTTCCGTAGCAGTTCTCGCATCCATACTTGCGCAGGATGACTGCCAGACCGAGAGTGCCAGATCATGTCAATGCTTCTAAGCGCAGCCGGCGGTACGATTGGGCAAGAAGTCACCGCAAGCCCTGTACGCTCCTTGATATCGCTGCCCAAACACCTCGGACAGACCATGATAAGGTCGGTAGTCTCTTACACCATGGGAGTCGGGCGGTAGGTCGCCGGGGCGTTATCGCGGCGGTCGTAGCTGAATCCACCTTCGAACTCTACGCGTGCTTCATTTCACCCGCTCTCTTCGGCTTAACGTTGCAGGTGTAAATAATTTTACGTCAGGTTTTAGCAGTCCACGCACTACAAACTGCCTTGGCGCTAACATTACTACCAGCAAACAATGGACAGGCTCCCGATTGAGAATCAGCACTCCCCTGATATAAACTACAGGCATCGCATGACTTACCGTCAGTTTGTGACACAGTCTCGTATTTCAGTGCTTTTGCCTGAGCAGACTCAGCATCCACCATCGGCAAATCGGCGGCAAGAGCTGTACTATCCGCGATAAGTGTTAGTACCGGTATGGCGGTGCTTACGGTTGCTATTGATAAAAACTTACGGCGATTCATGATTTTCATTTGATATCGTTCCTTTCAAGTGGTTGTAAAACTAATTGGTAATACGGATTTTGCAATTTCACCAATTTGTAGTGTGGTGCTTTACTTCTTTACTTCTTTACTTCTCTACTTCTCTACTTCTCTACTTCTCTACTTCTCTACTTCTCTAGCACTATAATTCATTCGTACATATGCCAGAGTTGTATTATCTATTGACTCAATGAGCGAGATCATAACGCAGTCTCACATCTTTATCTCAGCCTTTCTGTCTTGCGACATGTCATGCTTTGTGTACCCGATACCAGCAGTTTTGTATCCAGACTGCTTGCGCTCGGCAGATGGCATGCCTGAACAAATAGATCTGAAGCCTTGATACCTGTACTCGATTTTCATGTCATAACCTTTCTCTTTAAAAATGATTGCTGCATCTGGTTTTGTTATGCTTACCGCTATTTGGCAAGCAGAGGAATAACGTACTGAGACAGAGTATTCGGTCTTGGATAAAGCACATCCATCGGCAATGATTTGCCGTTTTCCTGAACAATCCGCACATGTTTGCGTTTCAACAGTCGCGGCCTGCCAACACCACACGAATGAGAAATCACTTCGACTTCGTGCATGAGATTCTTGCAATAGCTGGCAACCTTGTACGATTTGTCCTCCGGGTTCAAGCCTTTTTGCAATCGCTTATCGTGCGTCGTAACACCGGTCGGGCAGGTGTTCTTGTTGCATTTCAATGCTTGAATACACCCCAATGAAAACATGAAGCCTCGAGCCGAATTAACAAAATCAGCACCTGTGGCCAATGCCCATGCGACTTCGGCAGGTGTTACCAGTTTGCCTGTTGCTATGACTTTTATCCGTTCTCGCAATCCGTATTCATTCAGCAAATCGACAACCAGTGGTAACGACTCCCTGATGACTAATCCCACATTGTCCATCAGCGGCATTGGCGCGGCACCCGTTCCACCGTCTCCACTGTCCACGGTAATGAAATCCGGAGCGCTTTTTATTCCGCGTTGGTGAATTTCTTCGGCCAGTGTACCCAGCCAACCATAGGCGCCTACCACCACCTTGAAACCAACAGGCTTGCCGGTCACCTCTCGCACATGTTCAATCATATCCAGCAAGGAACCAATATCATTGATTTCCGGATGACGGTTGGGTGAGATCGAGTCCTGACCAGCTGGTATGCCTCGAATCATGGCAATCTCCTCTGTCACTTTTGCACCCGGCAAAATCCCCCCCTTGCCCGGCTTGGCACCCTGGCTCAACTTCAGCTCGAACATTTTCACCTGATCATGTGCAGCTATCTCCCGTAGTTTCTCATCCGACAGATTGCCGTTCTCGTCGCGTACCCCGTATTTTGCAGTGCCGATCTGAAAAACGATATCAGCGCCTCCCGCTAGATGGTATGGCGACAAGCCACCTTCGCCTGTATTCATCCAGCATCCTGCCATCCGAGCCCCTGCTGAAAGCGCTTTGACTGCCGGGGTTGAAAGCGCACCGTAACTCATGGCCGAAATATTGAAGAATGACGGCGCATCGTATGGCATCCTTGCAAACGGACCCACTTGCAAGGGTTGCACCTCTACCGCGTCTTCATCCAGAGTCGGAAACGGACAATTGACGAAAATCGCGGTTCCGGGCAAGGTCAGGAGCTTGCTGGACCCGAAAGCAACAGTGTTGTCACGGCCTTTCGCAGCCCGAGCAATCCAATCCCGTTCCGCGCGGTTGAATGGCATCTCTTCGCGATCCATCGCAAAGAAGTACTGTCGGAAGAATTCCCCCAATGTTGTAAACAAGGACCGGAAACGCCCTAAAACAGGGTAGTTCCTGCGCACGGCATCCCTGGTTTGCGTGATGTCCACGAAAAACATGATGATAACTGCCAGCACGAAAAGGCCAACAACAAATATGAAGGCACTTGTAAAAAAGCTAAAACCCATATCAACAAATTCAGTCATTGTACAATTTCCATTATTATCGAATGGTTGAGCCGTCACGACACACAAACAAGATTAAATACGAGGTAAGACAGAGCCGAATTCGATCGGGTCAGAATGAACGGTTTGACAGCCGATCGACTCAGCCGCAAGTACAGCCAATTACAACCTACTATCACCCTGCAAGTTTCGAGTATGTGTAGCCAAGCACCGAACCAAAGAGGATATGCATACAAGTGTCGCCATCTGACCATGGGGCTGATGCCAAGTGCAAACAAACCATTACCGAATACAGGCATGAAGCCAATCATCATTGCCAACCATGCCAGAACTCCGACGATAATGCCATATACTACAGACATCAGGCAGCCGCCGATGGATCAGGCCACACAACACGCCCCAAGCCACGCCCCAAGCCACGCCCCAAGCCACGCCCCAAACCACCCCCCAAACCACCACTAGGAGTCTGCACGGTTTGCCTGGAGAGATCGGTGCGCAGGTGACTTTCTGCCAATGGCTACGCCGACTGATGATGGCAACGCTGGAACTTAACGACACTCCAACCTACCCCGCACTCTACCCCGCCCACTACCCTGCACTCTACCCTGCACTCTACCCCGCACGCTACCGTGTGCGCCGCCCTGACAAACAGCCGAGATCGAAAATATTGCGTGCAGGTGCTCTAACTGCGTAGAGTTGTACGAATCGGAAACTAATGTCGCATGCAAATGGACAGCCCAACAACGGAGTAGCCCTTGAAAGTTGCCAGCAACAAAGCGAAGTCGCGCAAATCTGTTAAAAGCCGCAAACGAATCAACCTCGCCTTGCAAGGTGGTGGTGCCCACGGTGCTTTCACCTGGGGTGTTCTGGATCGCATACTTGAGGACGGAAGACTTGAGATCGACGCCATTTCCGGCACGTCCGCTGGCGCAATGAACGCCGTGGCTCTGGCAAACGGATATACCGAGGGTGGTGCAAATGGCGCGCGTGAAAAGCTAGAAAGTTTCTGGAAGTCCATGTCTAACGCGGCAAAGAGCAGTCCGATCAAGCGTGGACCAATTGACGTCATGATGGGAAACTGGAGTCTTGACCAGTCATGGGGTTATCACACCATGAACGCGATGTCGCGGATGTTCTCACCTTATCAGCTCAACCCACTGAACATGAACCCGTTGCGGGATGTGCTGGAAAGCTGTGTCGATTTCTCCTGCGTACAGAGTTGCAGCAGCATCAAGCTTTATATATCCGCAACCAATGTCGAAACTGGCAAGGTCAAGGTCTTCGACAGTCACTGTTTGACGTCTGACATGGTGATGGCATCAGCGTGCCTGCCGAATATTTTTCAGGCAGTGCTGATAGATGGAGTGCCTTACTGGGATGGTGGCTACATGGGTAATCCAGCGCTGTTCCCATTCCATACTGGCAGCAATTGTGCGGATATAGCCGTCATCCAGATCAATCCAGTGGAGCGTAAGGGCATTCCACGCACGCCCAACGAAATTCAGAACCGGATCAACGAGATCGCCTTTAACTCCAGCCTGCTGAAAGAGTTGCGTGCCATCGATTTCGTTGATCGGCTAATCGATGAGGGCAAGCTGGACGAAGGCCACTACCGTCGCCAACGCATACACATCATCGAAAACCAGGACGCGCTAATCCCACTGGGCGCATCATCCAAAATGAATGCAGAATGGGCATTTCTGATCCACCTACGTGATTTGGGCCGTGATACCGCAACACAATGGCTGGATACACTTTACCGTCACGTTGGAGAACGTTCAACCGTCAATTTACGTGCGATGTTCACGGACATCGGCCCACAACATCAAGGGTAGGGATATGACAAGTATCCTGTTATCACTTCTGATGGGGGCCATTCTTGGTTTTTCCGCTCACCGGGCAGGTTTGTGCACTGTCAAGGCTGCGGTAGAGATTCTTACCTCACGCCATGGTTTTTTCCTGTGGTCATTTATGAAAAGTGCTGTCTGGGTGATGGCATTGACTGCCGTCGTCGGCGCACTGGGCCATACAACCAATTTCACACATTGGCCGCTCACCGCCTTATCTGTTATCGGCGGAGCGCTGTTCGGCATAGGTGCTGGACTGAATGGCGGCTGCACTTTCTCAACACTGACCCGCGCCGTAGACGGCAATATTGGTCATTGGCTTACCGTGGCAAGCTGGCCAATTGGTATGTGGATAGCCTCGACGCTTGCACTGTCCCATCCCGAACCCATGGTTTTGCCTCAGCCGTATTATCCGTTCGGAGTTCTTCTCCTGCTTTGCTGTGCATTGTTATGGGAAAGCACTCTCATTGTGCGAAGATTCTGGCGTAAGGCTACGATGCGGCGCGTCTTCGGTGCTTCGGTATACACATTGTCTGCCGGGGCTGCGCTGGTTGGATTATCTAACGCGGCGATTGTAGAAGCTACCGGCCCCTGGTCATTTTCCTCTACTATCCTGTGCAGCATCGGAACAAGATCTGGAACAAGTTGCGCCCAACCACAGTTGGCTTGGGGCATCGTAGGCGCCGCTGTTTTGGGTATGGGGTTCTCGAGCCTGCAACGCGGCTCGTTTCAACTGCGTTTGCCCCCTTTAAGCACTGCACTTCGCCAAAGTACCGGTGGCTTGCTCATGGGAGCGGGAACAGTGCTTGTTCCCGGCGGCAATGATGGCATGATCCTGTTCGCCATACCGTCGCTGTCGCCACATGCCATACCTGCTTATGCAGCCGTTTTCGCTGGAATTCTGGCAACTATTGCTACCATGCGCGCATTCGGTGGCCAAATCTCGCGAATACAATGTAGTGGCGATATTTGCCGGACTCTGTAACCACCTTGCTGAGCTGACGTTAAAAAAACGACTGTACAAATATCGCCACCAGCAAACAACTCGGTTGACGGCGCGCGGCCCTATCACTGTACCCATCCCCAAGCCTGGAAAAAATGCAGCGCTAGGAACCCCAGATATGAGGAACTGCAACACTCATACAAGCCACGAAGCGGCAACAGAGTACCCATCTCAATCCATGACCCATATTCAACAGGCCAACCCCGACTAACAGGGATACGATTGGTGGAAACCTACTCATCTGTCGTCGCATGGCTGGGCCTGCCATTGCGATTCATTGACTACCCTGAGCCAGACAATGCTTCCCGAGCCGACAGCTTGCCTCTGCTTCTGTGCCTTGGCTTACGCGCGAACAATAGCGTGCGGCTCGTCGTACAAGCACTCGGCACAAACCTCAGCCTGATAGCGCTGGCCGAGAATACCAATACTGAGCTTGGTACCGAGCTCAGTATGTTCCGGCCTCATGAGAACGTAAGCTATATTGGCTTTGACACGATGCCCATAGCCACCGGATGTCACCGTACCTATTAATTCGTCATCAATATAGATGGAATCACCCGGGTGCGCAGCTGCACTATCACAATCTATTTTTATACAGGCGAATCGCTTTTTAGGCCCACGCTCAATTTCAGCAAGCAGTGCCTTCTTTCCGATAAAATCGGCTTTGTCCAACTTGACAAATCGATCAAGACCGAGCTCTATAGGATTATGCTCGTAAATCAAATCCGTTTTCCAATGTCGGTAGCCTTTTTCCATTCGCATTGATTCGGTTGCGTAAAGTCCGAACTTTGACAAGTTGAAAGTCTTGCCAGCCTCTTGCAATAATGTCCATACCAGATAGAGTTGCTCGTTCGTAATATGCAATTCGTAGGCAAGCTCACCGGAGAAGCTCACACTCAAGGCTGTCACAGCTGCATGTCCCAGGTTCATCTCTCTTACACTCATCCATGGAAAGGCACTCCTGGACCAATCACTGCGCGGTGAAAGTGATTGCAGCAGTTCCCGGGATTTCGGGCCGGCCACAACCAGAATAGTATGCGTTGAGGCCATCTCGGTGAGTGTCACCAATTCCGGCAAATAGCTATTCAACCAATCGCGATCGTGCCACTCGGCTGCAGCGGCTGAGCCATACCAATAGTGATCTTCAGCCAGCTTGGCAATGGTAGCTTCACCCAGCACATGGCCACGTTCATTCAGCAAATAACACAGACTGACCTTACCT
>JABXJR010000254.1_pt1 | contig 10870 bp, 10 predicted proteins | sample 7431291 | NCBI WGS metagenome assembly JABXJR01 (sample SAMN14395756, study PRJNA613071) | wetland metagenome | isolation source: water samle H3 from high-altitude wetland | place: Chile: Salar de Huasco, high-altitude wetland | collected 2015-11-10 | reverse complement strand
GCGCCGAACTGCATGGTGATGTTAGCTGTGGAGATCAATTACTTTACCTATCAATAGCTTAGAGTGCGCTTATTTGAACTGGGACCAATTTGGGACCAATTTGGAGCTTTTCCATTTCGCCCCAATCTGAGCTTGAGTTGATCCAACGCGCATAAGTCGAGAGCAGCATCTGCACGCTATGGCCGAGCTGCTGGGAGATGAAGGCGGGGTTCATGCCAGACATAATGCATATTGTCGCATAGGTGTGACGACAGTTGTATGGCGGCCGACGACGGATGTTCAACGCCTTCAGCGTCGGAACCCATTGCTTATGCAGATCCGACGTCTGCTTCACGTACTCCGAATTCTTTGATGGCGGGAAAATGAAGGGAGTTTCCAGCACTTTCCCTTTGCCATTTTTCCGACGTTCCGCGTACTCCCTGGCAAATTTCAGGGCATGCAGGGCGCGGTCATTCAACAAAACGAAGCGGTCACTGCCCGTTTTCGTGCGCTCAACCACTTCCCCCAAGGCGATCCCGCGGCACACGTGGGCCGTCCTCTTCTCTTCGTCTACCGCATCCCAGCGCATCGCCAGCGCTTCAGATAGACGCATCCCTGTGAAAAACACAAACTCAAAAAATGCCGCATAAATCGTACTGGGCCAGTGATCGTGCTCGTACATCTTCGCAATGATCTGGTCTGCTTCTTCCAGCGTGAAGGGGTCAATCTCCTTCTTGCTGCGCTTGGGCAGCTCGAGGATTGCCGCTGGATTCTTCGGGATCAGCTCCTCGGACACGGCTGAATTCAGGATGGTGGACAGCTTCGAGATGGCGTTGCGCTTAACGCCCGGCGACTTCCACTCATTGGCTGCCATGACTCGGCGGAGCAGGGTAGTGGTGATCAGGTCGATCCTTACCAGGGCCAGGCCGGGCATCCAGTACCTGTTCAGCGCTCCCTTGTAGTTCCCCTTCGTGCCGGCCACCACCTCACGGCTATCCAGCCAGAGTTGTGCATACTCGCCGAAGTTGATCTTTCCGCCGGCGAGGTTGCTGGAACTGGGGAAAAGCTCGGCGTACTTGTCGTCGTCGAGCAGCCCCAGCTTAATCAGCCCCTTTACCTGATCAACAACCTGTGAGGCAGACTTGATTCCTTTCTGTGTCGGGGGATAGGGGAGCGTTTCACTCCGCCGGCTGCCGTTCCACATAAATCGGATGCGGATCGATCCGTGGTGGAGGTCCATTCCTGCGGGCAAACCCATTGGCTTTCGAGCCATTCGTAGTATCTCCTGATGCTGTACAAAACGCGGCTGCCTTGCTTGTTCCAGACGCCGAGGGGGATTTGGTTTCGGGCTCGCTTGGAGCGTAGGGCGGCGAGGGTGGTGCCGAGGATTTCGGCCATTTTCGCCTCGGGGACCTTGTCGCCCGTGATGCCGTCGTTGAGCTGTTCGGCTGCTGACATTGTTCTCTCCGCGCCGCGCTGGGCGGCAGAAGGTGGGTTAGAGGGTCAGGCCCTTTCGCAGAGATCCAGGCCGATCTGGCTTACGCGATCGACACAGGCGGGGTTTAGCCAGATGCATTCGGTCCGGTTCGCGGTGCCGCGCCCGGCGCTGATGCGGGCGGATGTGCTGTAGCTGGCCCAGCCGGGCAGCAACTCCGAGTACAAGTCGCTCGGGTATCCCGAAAGCACGACCATTCCTTCTAGCTCGAGCAGGACGCCGAGCAGTTCACGGTGGGCGGTGTCGTCCATCTCGTGTTTGTAATATCGACCGCTGGATGCGCCCTTGTACCTGGTGTCGTGCACATAGGGCGGGTCGACGTAGTGCAATGTCTGCGGCCCGTCGTGCGCATTGATGACCTCAATCGCGGGCCGGTTTTCGATCAGCACTCCGCTCAGTCGCTGGCCAACCTCGGCGAGTTGCTCGGGGTAGGTCGCCCAAAGAGACTGGGCGGTGCCGTACTGACGCTTGGTATCGATGCGAAATCCGGTTACGCCCTTTGTGGCGCCGGCCGAGCCGAACCCCATTTGCGCCCTGATGATTGTTCGTCTTGCGCGCTCGATTGGTTCGGCGCTCGACTCCCATGACAGCTCGAACTCTTCGCGGGAGTAGGGCGTGAATACCAGGCGCTCGACGAGTCCCGATCGCGAGCCCTGATCCTGCAAAACCCTGAACAGGTTCACGATGTCCCCGTCGAGGTCGTTGTACACCTCGGCATACGATCGAGGCTTTTGCATCAGGACGCCGGCGGCGCCGCCGAACGACTCGACGTAGCAAGTGTGCGGCGGGAAATGTTGCAACACCCACGGTGCAAGCCGGAACTTGGCGCCGTGGTACCGGATTACCGGGGCGGTGATGGTCATAATTATTTTCCAGGCGTTCGCCCGCCGCTCACCGGCAGGCATGTAGGGGAATTGGTTTATCGCCGCTATAGCGGCTTCTTTTGAAGGGAGGATTTATTTGAAATCGACCCTGGACTAGATCCAGAGGTGTGCTAGAAATGATGTGTCGCGCTTGTATTTCAGATATGTGTTGTTGAAGTGCTTATCCGACTGGCGCTCTATCAAGTCATTGGAGCGCGCTCTTCAAGCAGTGGGCAGTGAATCAGTGGACCGAAGTAGTTAGCTGAGAGTTAAACAACTCCCTTCCTCTGGGCTAGTAACTCAACGCCTTGGTCCGCTGGTCACATCCTTGCCCAGTCGCTCGTAGATGAAGACGTAGGCGAACCAGAGGATGGCGATCATGGCGTCACCCGCTTGAATTCGACCACCCAGACCCACGGGTTGGCATTCCAGTCGCCGCCAGTGGACTCCCACAACTCCCGCCAGGCGGCCGGGTACCAGTCTCGGTAATTCGGTGATACGTCATCGCTTGCCAGTTCCGGGGGGCATTGCAGGCCTTCCGCACGGATATCGGCGCGGCTGATGTCCTGCAACCGCTCGACGCGCACGTCGGTGATCTCCAGCAGGATGCGGCAGGCAGCCCGAGGCATGTGGATGCTGGGCGTGTACTTCAGGCCGAAATCTTTCCGTGCCTCGTCGCTGTGTGACCCAGGGCGGCAGTCGGCAGCGTACGCGTAGCGCTGGAGAGGGCCGTCCGGGTCTGGTCGATGCTCAACACCGGTGCCGCGCAGGTCGATGAACGTCTCGCGCACCCACAGCCGGTCGCCTTTCCGGCCGTACGGGCATCCGCCGTACATGGCAAGCTCAGCGGCGCATTCTTGTTCAGTCGCGCCAAAAGCGGCGAAGCCATAGCGTGGATGGTCTTGAACGACGGCAATCCACTGATGCTCCGGTGAGTCGGACTTACTACGGCTCGGGATCTGATTGCCTTTGACCGGGCGGCGCGTGACTGTCTTTTGTCCGGACAGAATCGCGCGAACCATTGCACCGTTGAAAAGAATAGGCCGCTCTTTATGGAACGGCTCAGGCGCCGGACGCGGCTTCGCCATTTTCGCCTGGCATCGCATGCAGCTTACAAGTTCACGGTTGTGGGTGCCGTCCCACTCAACTTCGGATTCTTCGTTCAGCCCGCAGGCCGAGAGCGACCAGCGCTCATTGTCCTGGGTGCAACCTGAGTCGACGATCAGGTGGTTTTTCCTGGCCATGGGTCGTCCTTGCCGCTATAGCGGCTGACTTTGAAGGGGGAGAGGATTAGTATGCAGGCATCGCACATCGGTGGATGTCACACCACATTTAGCCTTTGGCTGACTAAGTGGTGCTCCTCAAAGGGAGCAAAGCTAATAACTTACACTTAGCGAAACTAATGAGGGGAAGCATTGCAATGCAAGGAAAGGAACTCAGGGCGGAGTTTGAAAAGGTTAGGGGTACATACGACTCTTTTTCTGAAAAGGTCAAAGAATTAATCAAAGGTTTTTTAGAAGTTCAGAGTGTAACCGTGCATTCAGTATCATCTCGATGCAAAACACTCGACAGCCTTGAATTGAAGGCGCAGAAGAAAATTGATAAGGGCTCCGAGTACGCTGATCTAAAAGCCGTCACAGACTTGGCGGGCGTGCGGGTCATTACTCACTTTGCCAGTGATGTTGATCAAATCGCAAAAATTGTCGAGCATGAATTCAACGTTGACTTTGCCAACTCCATCGACAAAAGAGTTGCGCAGGAGCCAGACAGATTCGGCTATACATCCTTGCATTACGTAGTAGAGTTGAACTCTGAGCGATTGTTTCTTTCTGAATACTCAAAGTTTGTGAATGTTAAGGTCGAAATTCAGATTCGCTCAATTCTTCAACACGCTTGGGCGGAGATCGAACACGACATCGGTTACAAGGCGAATGAGGAGGTTCCGAACGAGGTGAAGCGGAAATTTTCTCGACTCTCCGGTCTGTTAGAGCTTGCAGATGAAGAGTTCATGGACATCCGGAATAAAGTCGATGAATATGCTGAAAGTGTGCGAAATGCGGTCGGTATTGAGCTTGGGAAAATCGCCATCGATAAAACGTCACTGGATAGTTTTGCTGTTTCAAATAATGTCGTTGTTGCCTTGGATAGAGAGATTGCGCAAATTCTCGACGCTACGATAAGTGAACCCTATTTCTTACCGCAAGAGTTTGAAGTGTTTAAGTTGTTCGGGGTCAATACCCTTGATCAGCTTGAGACAATGTTACGTACTCATTACTCGGACGTGTTGTTGCGAGCTAATGATATTGCGAGCAATAGTGACGATATATCTTTTAATCTTGCTTCGGGTATTTGTATTTTCTATTTGTTTCAGGTTGTTGCAGGAAAGACTCAAGATAGGGGGTGGATTGAAAGGTATGTCAGTACGATGGGTCTAGTGGATGATCCTAATTTTATAGAGTACTTGATGAAGTTCACCTGATTTGTTGTGACTAACAAGTTTTCTGCGCTTAGGCAAATTAAATCCTTGGAATAAATCAGCCGAGTTCGGAATCATCAACGTTGGGCCCCGTCTTAACGTCAAATTCACGGTGGATCGGTAGGTTTTTCGGTGGGCCTACGGCGTCCTTTGCCGGGCCATGCCCGGGCGGTGGAGTGGTGCAGTTACGCTGCGTGTGCTTGGCGTTGCTCGGCGCGCCATGGGTCGTTGGCGCGTGCCAGCGCAGCCATCGGCGGCGGGCTGACGCTGTTGCCGCACATGTGCACCTGCTGAGTCTTGGTGAACGGCTTGCCGTCGGCGCCGTGGCTGATGATGTAGTCGGCCGGAAAGCCCTGGGCCTTGTACAGCTCAGCCGGTTTCAGCATCCGCAAGCAAATGTCGACAATCACGTAGGGCGTGCCCTTGACCATCACGGTGACCATGGCGAGGCGGTCCTTGGTGGTGATCGTCGGCGTGGGCGAGTCGCAAGCGCTGATGTTCTCGGTGCCGTAGTAGCTGATCAGGAACGCCGCGACCCGCAGGGCACCCGCCTCATGTTCCGGTGACAGGGTGAGCGACACCAGTGAACTCTTGCCGCCGCCACCGGCGGTGATGGTCGGCGCCGGATCATCCAGGCCCTGGCCCACGCTGCCGCCGAATGCCCGCTCCATGAATGCCCGCTCCATGAATGCACTGACCAGCCCGTGGTGCTGGCCGCCGGCGCTGACCGTGTGCAGTGGGTCTTTTACGTCCCGCGCATCGCAGTTACCGCGCAGGTGCACCAGGTTCGCCACTGCGAGTTGCTGTTGGCTACCGGTGTTGGTCACCGTGGTCATGGGTTCGTGCATGCCCTTGGCGTGCGTGGTGTTGAATCCCCCGTTGGCCTGGATCATCACCGCGGTGCTGACGGATTGGCCGCCGCCGCTGGCAGTGACAGTACCGATCGGCCCGCAGATGTCGTTCACCCCGTGGGAGCGGCGCTTGTTTGCGCCAGAGCCCTCGCCGTGCCCTGCCTGGACGATGCAGGCGGAAGCCAGCGCGCGGTGGTTCTGGGTCATTAGCGTGCCCACCGGCTGGTCCATGCCCACCGGCTTGCTTGAGTACTCCGGGCCACCGGCCCCAACCATCAACGGGCTGATCAGCGTCAGCTCGCCCCGGTTAGCGCAGGTCACCGTCGGTAGAGGGTCGAGAGGGTCATTGATGCGATCGCTACCCTGATGCGTTGCCGGGGCAATCACAGGGCTGACCACGGAGAAGGCGCCGCCCTTCGGATAGGAGGTAATCGTGCGCAGCGGCTCGACGGCCGACTGCACCGTCTCGCCTGACCAGTTGGCGATCGGCACAATGAACGGCGCTGCGCTGTCGATGACGAACTTCTTCATGCCCTTGGCAACGCGCCGCAGGGTGGCCGGGGCCAGGTCCTTCTTGCGGCCGAAGATGCTCTTGCCCAAGTCGGTGAAGTCGATGCAGTCGGCGGCTGTTTTCCACTTCTGCTGACCCTTGGTGGGGTTCTTGGCGTGGGTTGGCTCAGGCCACACAATCGGCTGCCCGTCGCACCGGGCGATCATGAACAGGCGTTCCCGACTGGTCGGCGCGCCGAAGTCGCAGGCCTTGATCACCTTCCACTCAACGACGTAGCCCATGCCTTCCAGCAAAGCCACGAAGCGGCGCCAGGTGCGGCCGCGCTGCTTCGGATCCGGGATCAGGAATTGTTGGCCCACCGGTACGACTTCGCCAGGTGCAGCAATAGTGCCGTCCAGCTTGACCACGCGGCCTGTTGCCTTGTCGCGCTTGGCGATCAGTCGGCCCCACTGCAGGATCTGTTTAACGTTCTCCAGGCTGATCACCCGGGGGCGTTTCTTGCCTCCCCACTTGAGCCCAATCCACGAGAGGTTGCGGATCTCGCGCTTGCGCGGTTGGCCGCCGGCAGCCTGGCTGTGGTGCGTGCAGTCAGGCGACATGTGGAACCAGCCGACGGCCTTGCCGCCGCACTCGGTGTCCGGGTCACCCTCGAACACGTCGGTGGTGAAGTGCTTCGCACCTGGGTGGTTCACGGTGTGCATGCTGATCGCTTGCGGGCTGTGGTTCTTCGCCACATTCACGGTGCGGCCCAGGCCCATTTCCAGGCCGGTCCCGGCGCCGCCTCCACCGCAGAAGAAGTCGACAACGATCTCATCGTCCTGAGGGTTGAAGCCGAGTCCGTATTGGGTTTTGAAATCGAAGGGGTGTTTCTTCTGTTGTGCGGACATAGTGGATCCTCGCCGGTATAGTTCCGGGATCTACAGGGGAGTGGGTTATGGATTTTGTTACGGCATGGCAAGGCTTTTTAAGCTGGGTAGAGCTTCACCCTGGCTTGGCGTCATGGGTGCAGGCATTTGGATCGATAATTGCAATTGCCGTTGCAATTCGACTGGCCGGGAGTGAAAGGCGCTATAAGTCCGTACTAGATAAAAAGGCTCGCATTGAGGCTATAGAACGATCCATTCAGGCTAGCGAGTTCGCACTGAAAGTAGCTAAAAACACATTTGAGTTTTTTACGTGCAACTCAATTGCAAGAAGCATGATTCCTCGATTTATGCGAGTTATTGATCAGGCATCGAGCTACGTTGATGAAGCCCGAGCAGGCCCTTTAGTGGATAGTCAAATTTCAGCCGCGGTCATGGAAGTGAAGAATGCACTCGTTGACATCAAGAGCCTCACATCTTCTTGGGCGGATAACGAGGACAATGATTACTCCCATGAGATCGAGTTTTTTGATGCGAACATCAGGCGAATAACAAATGCAACAATCAACCTTCTGGAGATGCAGACCGACGCTCGAAGAAGACTGAAGTGGTGGTGGCCTTCTGACTAGAATATTTGGGCGAGAAAATCTGCGCCTGCCCCGCCGGCTAGCAGGATTCGTTGATATGGGGTATTACGGGTGACCGGCATGGAGCCGGATCAGGGGTGAAAATGGCATTCGATAAACGAACCCAAAGGTTCATCAATGGGCTCGACTCGGCAAAGTCAAAAGCCGCGGCAGATGGCATCGAACTGACTTCGGACGAAGCTGCGAAGGCTGCGATGAAGAGAGCCCTAGGCGCGAAGAAAGGGAAAGCCCGAAAGAAGAAGGGCCGCGGCGGATCGCCGTTTCTGCCAGGTAGTTTCGAAAGCTCATCCAGGTAGGCGCCGCCCATTAATGGGGCGGCGCTGCAGTTGGGATCAGGCACCCGCGCGCTTGAGCTGCTCTGTCAGTTGAGTGGGCAGCCCGCGCATTGTCAGCGTGCCGCCTGCTTCGTCGAACTTGATCTTGTCGCCCAGCAGATGCGCTTCGAAGCTGATTGACATACCCTCAGCTCGGCCGGTGAAGCGCCGGAATTTGTTGAGGGTCTTCTTGTCCGGCGGTAGGGTCTCCGAAATTCCGTAGTCCTTCGCCTTGATGAAGTCGTAGAAGCTCTTGGGCCGGTCTTCGTCGATCAGGCCCGATAGCTCGTCGAGGGTGATCGGCTCGCCCAACTTAGCCTGGGCCATGGAGTAGCTGACCAGCGTATGCGTCTTCTCGCGGGCCGCATCTTCGACCATGTCCTCGCTATCAACGAAGTCGCTGAACGCCTTCAGTAGCGTGCGGGTTTCGCCCGGGGCATCGATCCCTTCCTGGCAGCCGATGAAGTCGCGGAAGTATTCGTTAAGCTTCCGGACCTGTTTGCCCTTCAGGTAAGAGATGTACTGTTTCGACTGCTTGTTGGTCTGCCATTCGCTGATGTTGATGCGTGCGGCCAGGCGGATGTGATCTAGGTCCAGGCGCTTCATCGTCATCAGGGCCAGCTCTTCGGTCATGGTCACCGCTTCGGTTTCCTGCACCAGGGCAATGACCAGGTAATCGGTCAGGCCTTGTTGGTAGTGGCAGAAGAGGGCGTGCCCACCGGTGGTGAGGTTCGACTCCTCCATCAGCTTGGTCAGGTGTTCGACGGCGATGGTGCTGAACGCCAGGAAGTCGGTGACGCCAGCCAGGTACTTGCCGAGCCAGCCGCTGAAAGGGTAAGCGCCCGATTCCTGATGAAAGAACCCCCAGCCCTTGCCGGCGGTGGCGTTGTAGCTTTCATTGAGTTGGCTCATCAGGTCGTCGCGGGCCTGACTCTCGACCTGCTCGGATACACCCAGGAACAGAACGGCCGGGCTGCCGTCGGGCTTCTTGTCGATCTTGTGGATGACGCTATGGCGTACAGGCATTTCGTTTACCTCAGGTAAGCGCTGCCCTCCGGTTACCGGATGCAAGCGCCGATTATTTAAATTTGGTGTGAGTGCGCAATGATGGCTATATGATTTCCATCATTTTTGAGGGGGCGGAACGTGACTATCAAAGGACTTCTTGAATCAAGTGCTGTGTTCGCGATAAGGGCTATGTGGATTGCCCTAATAGTTGTTCCAGCAAGCTGGATTCTCATTGAAACTTTATCCAAGGTTTTTTCTTTGTCAGGTCCAGAGAGCACTGCTGCCGCCGCGTGGACGCAGGGCATAGGGTCGATCCTGGCGATCATTGGGGCGGGAATATTTCCGTATTGGCATCAGTCTCGCGTCGAGAGTCGAAAAGCGGATCGACTGAGGAGCATAGTTTTGATGTTAGCCAGAAATCAGCAAGAACATCTGCGCTTGCTACACAGTACTTTGTTCAATGCCCAAGAAGACTTTGGACACAAGACGATCAGTCCCTACATTGAAAATGAGTGGCCAATGAAATGGCCCGCACATACTGAAGCGCTTCGTGCAATACCGATTGCAGATCTAGATGCAGGGCAGGTTTACATGGTAAATGAGCTAAAGGTGGGCGCTGATTACGCCTGGAGAATTTGTAAGGATTTAGAGAACTGGAATGTTCTGGGTGATCGTGAACGCTCAGTTATTGTGCGACTTAATCACTACTGGGAGATGGCTAGATTGACAGTTGCATTGCTTGATAAAGGCCGTGAGCCTATCAGTTCGGCTCGATAATTTCGTCGCCGGGATCTTTCTGGATGACGAGAAGGCTTTTATTGAGAAATTCCCGCGCCACCTTTTCCGAAGGTTCGAAAACGTGGCGCGGTGGATTGAGTAGTGGCTGGCACCTGGTGGCGCCCATGGCGTGAAGGTGATGAATCATCAGCGTCATCGCCTCACCTTGCTCAGTAATGCCTGACCACTCCATCAGGTCGGCCAGTGCCTGGCGGGTGCCGGGGCGAACCCTGAGCCTCAGTTCTTCCTCGGCAAGTGCCACACGCTTCCTGGCAGACTTGGCCGAGCGTTCTTTCTGGGGTACTGCTGCCATGGCCTACCTCTTCTATTCCGCTGGCCGGCAGTGCGAGCCAGGTTTGACGTTTGCGTTGCTGGATGCGGGCTATGCGGCGCATGAATCAACCTTCACCTGGTGCCAGGCGCCGACGGCTTCGAAGATCCGAGCGGCGTGCGCTTCGTCCAGCGATATCGCTTCGGGAATGGCGATCCAGCCGGAAGCCACCATCTGGCTTTGGTTGGCCTCGTCTCGCAGTTTCTTATAGCAATGCTCGATCACGTCTTCCAGGTGGTCGGAGAGGTAAACGCCATCTGGCGCTACCTCCACCGACTTGCTGTAGCGGTCACCGCGGGCGTCGATGCAAAGCGCGCTGAGGTAGATCGTCCACCGGTGGGGGATACCGCAGATGGCCTGGCCAATCTTCCCCGGCGCGATGTTCTTCAGCGACTTGTAATTGATCATGCCCTGGCGGCCGCTGGGGTCGATATTGACCACCGCGACGTGATTGGCAGCCAGCAGCGACCGGCATGAACGGTCAATGCGGGCTTTGAGGTTGTGCGGCTTGCGCTTGCTCATAGGGCCTCCGCGAGTTTGCGCAGCGCCTTACGTTCTGCCGCTGTGATAGGCGGCTTGCGGCGCTTGAGGATGGTTTCGGGGTCGATCTTTTCCGAGCGCTTGGCCGGGTCTGGATTGATCGCCGGACTATCGCCAATGGTGAGTTTTCCGCCAGCGGCAAGGTGCCGTTGTACCTGACTGTATGGACCGGACACATGGTTGACGGGTGTGCGGGGACATGGTGGACACTTTTC
>JABXJR010000253.1_pt1 | contig 10890 bp, 11 predicted proteins | sample 7431291 | NCBI WGS metagenome assembly JABXJR01 (sample SAMN14395756, study PRJNA613071) | wetland metagenome | isolation source: water samle H3 from high-altitude wetland | place: Chile: Salar de Huasco, high-altitude wetland | collected 2015-11-10 | reverse complement strand
CTCATGTGCATTCACGTATGTTAACCAAGCGCGCATTTTATGTGAATGACCGGCGTAGCTCCATGAGCGCATGCTTCCCCATAGGACCGACCAGCTAGCCGGCATCCCGGCCACGTGATGCCAACGATCCATCAACCAAGGCTGCGGTGCGGTAGTTGCCGTCGAGCTAGTGGTCCTGCGAGGGTCTCCAAGGTTGGTCTAGGAAGAACCTAGCCTCTAGTCGAGGTTCCGGCTTGGAGATTGATTGTTATCATGCCATTAACATAGGATGCTATATAAAGTGCACTTGGCTTTGACCATATCTTGAACATGTCTCAGCAAAGCAGGCCTTCTTTTCATTTGCGTCAGATGACGCCAGATGACTTTTCCTCGTGCGCGGAGCTTTGGTCGCGATGTGAAGGTGTGGTGATGCGCGAGTGGGAGAACCCTCAGGCTCTTCGTGCGCTACTGGTGCGAAATCCCGGAGCCAGTTGGGTGGTCGAGCAAGGCTCTCTGTTGCTGGGTGCCATCCTGAGCGGGCATGACGGATGGCGCGGGTACGTTTATCACGCCGCTGTGGACCCGGCCTGGCAACGGGCGGGTCTTGGCGCACTCCTGGTTCACCACGTGCTAGAGAACTTCAGCCACCAAGGGATTCGCCGCGTGCACGCGCTCGTCAGCGTGGACAACATGAATGGGCGCGCATTCTGGCGCGCCATGGGGGCGACGCTACGTGAGGACGTCGATATTTTGACGTTGGGTGTTGCTGGGTGGTGCGAGCTGCCAATGCAATAGCCGAATAGTGGAAGGCATCCGTGTTAAACACCGCAACCCTGCCAGATCTTGGTCGGACCACAGCGAGAGGGGCGAGATTCATGTTGAGTCTGTCCCAAAGCGCCATCGCCGCCTGTTTGCTTGCCTTCTGCACCTTGTGCATGGCCGGCTCAGAAACGCCTTACGAGATCGTGACGGAAGAGTGGGCGCCGTACAACTACCTGAGCGATGGCCAGCTCAAGGGGATCTCGACCGACATCGTGATGGCGATCATGGCGTTGACAGGAGATCACTTTCCAATTCGAGTGTTGCCTTCTTTGAGGACGGGCGTGGTCTTGAGCCGGCGCCCCAAGACCATCATGTATTCGCTCTTCCGAACGGAGGAACGTGAGAACCGGTACAAGTGGGTAGGGCCAATCGTCGAGGAGTCAGTCTTCCCCTACAAGCGTAGCGGCTCATCGCTGGTGACTAAAACGGTAGACGACCTCAAGCGGCTAGACCGAATCACTTGCCGTCATGGTGGCGCCATACCCGCCAGGCTCAAGTCCCTTGGTTTTGAGAATCTCGACACGAGCGCAACGGCGAGCATTCAGCTCTACAGAATGCTACTGGCAGGCCACACCGACGTGATCGTGGGAGACACAGAGCTTGGCGTTAAGTATTACCTGGGCGTCATGGGTGTCGTCCCTTCGAAGCTGGAGAGGATCCCCATCGAGTTGTTTCGCTCCAGCTTGTACATTGCCTTCAGCGCCGATTCCGATGAAGTGACGATCAACGCCTGGCGAAGCGCCTTGAAGCAACTGACTGCGTCCGGGCAGGTCGCGCAAATTTTGGCGAAATACAAATAGCGGAGCGCCAGATCGAGCAGCCAAGACCTTGTCGCCGTCCACTAGTAGCGCCCGCGCTGCATGGCTCAACGCCCGTGCAGCCTGTCACAGGCTTGGGCGAAGTGCTTGGCGAGGGCGAAGGGGAGGGGGTGGATCAGTGAAATGAAGCGCATTGAGAAGCTCGCACCGGCCACCATTCGAGCCAAGGTTGGCGCATTGGCCAGGTGTTGTGATTGGGACATCCTCCAGCATCACCGGCCCGTAGATACTCCTGGAGAAGACGTGAAGCAAGTAACGCACGGTCGTTTTCGGAGGCGCAGAGCGTCACGCGCTCAGCGCCGGACCTCAGTGAGGAGGCGAGCTGTCGACACACACCAGCGTCGATATCTGCCGTCGGGAGAACTATCTGCCGCACGGGTATCGACGCGAGCCCTGACATCTGTCGGGCGAACGCATTCACGAGAAGTCTTGCCCCCATACTATGCGCGATGGCGCGAAAGTTTTCGGCGCCAACGTCTTGCACGGCTATTCGAAGGCATTCGAGAAAATGGGGATCAACCATTCGCACTCGGCCGCATCCTCGAAGCACACATTGAACCCGTGGTTGAACAGGAGAACGCTACGAGACGGACTCTTCTCCACCTTTTCGGCCATCACCATGATGCTGGAGCTCACCCAGGCTCTCTGAGCGCGCAGTTTGCCGACTTGTGGGGCTTTCTCGCGATGCCTGGCGCTATCCTCTGCAGCCAGATGTGACCAAGGAGCGGTGATCCGTCGAGCTAGCACCGCACCAGATCCCTGAGCATGAACTCATCGTCGCTCAAACGGGCACCATGATCACCTCGTTATCCCGTGGCTTGGGGTTGCCTGATGCTATGCCGTTGAATATCGCGACTTCGTCCATGGACAGGACCTTGCCCAGGTCCAGCAGGATGATGAAGCCACCGTTGACCTTGGCCATCCCGTCAATGAAGTCCGCCCGGATGTGGGTGCCAAAGCTGGGAGAAGGCTCCACGTTGGCACGGTCTATATGGCGCACGGCGCTGACCGTGTCAACGATGATACTCAGCACATGCGTGCTTTCGTCGTTTTGCACCTCAAGGATGACGATGCAGGTGCGCCGCGAGACCTCGGTTTTGGCCCGCCCGAAGCGTGCGTTCAGATCGATTACCGGAACCACGGCGCCACGCAGGTTGATCACGCCACGGATGAAGCTGGGCATCATCGGCACCGAGGTGATGTTGCCGTACTCGATGATCTCGCGCACGCGCAAGGTGCCGACCGCGAAATGTTCACCACCCAGGCTGAAGATCAGGTACTGGTTGGTGGCCCCGGGTTCGGTCACCGCTTGTTTGTTGCCTGAGGCTTGCGCGTCAGCAGGGTTGCTCAATGCATGTGCGCTCATGGCTCAGCCCTCGAAGTGAACGAAGTCCTTGTAGGCCGCTCCTACCTCGTGGTCGTTCTTGCGGTTGTGGCCACCTTTGTTCTTGCGAATCGCTGGCTCAGCCTTGGCTGCGCGCGTTGATCGAGCTGTAGGGCGAGAGGCGCTCACCGCAGTAGCGGTTCCGCGGTCTGAGGTGAAGAAGGTCATCAGCTCTTGCAACTGTTCGGCCTGGCTGCTCATCTCATCGGCAGTAGCCGCCAGCTCTTCTGAGGCGGAAGAGTTTTCCTGTGTCAGCTGTGACAGTTGCATGATGGCCGTGTTGATCTGGCTAATGCCCGACGATTGCTCGTTGGAGGACGAGGCGATTTCCTGCACAAGGTCTGAGGCCTTGGAGATGGACGGCACAATGGTGTCGAGCAAGGTGCCAGCGCGTTCGGCCAGGGCCACGCTGTTTTTGGCCACTTCGCCAATCTCTTGTGCAGCTTCCTGGCTGCGTTCGGCCAGTTTGCGCACTTCATCTGCTACCACAGCAAAGCCCTTGCCATGCTCGCCAGCCCGTGCGGCCTCGATGGCTGCGTTCAATGCCAGCAGGTTGGTCTGGTAGGCGATGTCGTCGACGATGCTGATCTTGTCAGCGATGGTCTTCATTGCCACCACGGTGTCGCGCACGGCCTGTCCCCCTTCAGTGGCCTCCTTGGCAGCCTTGCTGGACATGCCTTCGGTGACCTTGGCGTTCTCGGCGTTTTGCTGAACCGATGAGGACATTTGCTCGATAGACGCCGAGGTCTCTTCCACGCTGGCGGCTTGTTCGCTGGCGCCTTGACTCAAAGACTGGGCCGTGGCGTTGACTTGCTGAGAAGCGCTGGACAAATTGTTGGCGCTGTCGTTCACGCTTTTGACCACCTCGGCCAATTTGGAGACGGTGCTATTGACGCTGTCGCACAGTGCCTTGAGTTGTCCCTGAAAGGCCGTGCTGGCCACCTGAGTCAAATCACCTTCTTCGAGTGCCTTCAAAACGCGGGCAGTTTCGTTGACTGGTTCAATCACCGCATCCAGCGTGGCGTTGATGCCTTCAACGATACGACGGAAATCACCGGAGTGCGCCGTAGCATCAGCACGGGTGTCCAGCAGCCCTGCACGAGCGGCATCCACCAGTCTGTTTGCATCCACGATCAAGGCTTTCAGGTTACGACGAACTTGCTCAATGGTCTCGTTGATGAAGGCCTTTTTCCCAGGGAACGCATCCAGCGGCGCTTCGAAGTTGCCTCGACCAAATTCGGCAATGCAGGCCATGGCCTTCTTCTTGACGGCAATGTGCCCACCAACCATCTGGTTGATGCCTTTCGCCATGGTCTGAAATTCGCCATCAAACTTCTCGGCATTGATGATCACGTCAATGTCGCCTCGGTCGTGCTCGCTGGACATGCGATTCATCTCGGCAATCAGGCCCTTGAGGTTGTTGCGAACCTTTTCGACGGTCTCGTTGATGAAGGCCTTTTTTCCGGGGAAGGCGTCCAGCGGCGCTTCGAAGTTGCCTCGACCAAATTCGGCAATGCAGGCCATGGCCTTCTTCTTAACGGCAATGTGTCCAGCTACCATCTGGTTGATGCCGCTTGCCATAACTTGAAACTCACCCTTGAAGTGACGTGTGTCTATCAAGGCATCGATGTCCCCCGCATCATGTGCACGGGACATGTCATTGATGCCCGTCATCATCAAGCTGAAGGTCTGACTGGCCTCATGGAGCGCGTTAAGCAGCTCGTGGCGCTCAGCCTTCACGTCGGCGCTCACCGCGTGGCCAAGCTGCCCAACTGCAAGTTGCCTAGCCATGTCCAGTGCCAAATCGATAGGCTGAGTGACGTCCTGAACTACTTTCATGACAAAGAAGGCACTCAAGGCAGCCCCGGCCAAGGCCAGCCACGCCGCTGCAACACCTGAAATGACATTCAGGGCAAGCAGGCCCACCAATGCCAGAAAAGGGGTAGGGACGATGGCGAACGCCACGACAAGATGGTTACGAATGTTCAAAGTTCTCATATCGTCTTCCCTTCAGTTAATGGATGGAATGGGGGTGTACAAGGCTCTGTCCACTGCCTAGGTTGGCGTCGCTCCGTCCTTTGTGGGTATGGTTTGGTCATGGCTGGGGGGCTCCATTTCAAAGAAGAGAAGGTGGCGCTGGATGCCTTGGCTTTGGCCACCTGCTGAAGTGCCGGTTCAAGCGGTGGCAGATCGTCATGTGCGACGACCTCTTCTGGTGTCGAGCAGGTGGTATTGAGGGAGGCTAAGCACTCGCGAGGCTCATTGGCATGGGCCATTGCGGTAGGCTCTTTCACGATGACGCCAACAATCCGCCCCGCCGTGTGGGCCAACTCCTGCCATAGGTGTCGAACCTCTTTGGCCACAACGGCAAAGCCGTGGCCGCTTTCCCCGGCCCGTGCGGCTTCAATGGTGGCGTTGAGTGAGAGCAAATTGGTTTGCCTTGCAATAAGGCCAACGTCTGAGGCCATCTGCTGAATGTTCTCGACATGGGCTGCGATGACGACGATTTCCTTGTGCAGGGCCGCGCTTGTCTGCAAAGCTTCTTTCAACTCCCCCAACACGTCAGTCAGACATGTCTGCGATTCAGCCAGTGTGGAAACCAATCCACCGCCGCCGTTTGCTGAAGCGATGGCCATGGTCTGTTTCAAGCGCTGCGACATGCCGCTAAACTGTTGCGTCAGTGCACACATGGCCTGGTTCATGTGATGTCCGAGGGGGCTTGAATCTGGCTCTCCCACACAGGAAAGGCGCCGTCACACAGCCTTGCTAGGCCAGCGTCGGCAGCTGTGGCGTTTAACTCTGGGGGGGCTGTATGCAACCTCGACTCGATCGGCCACTGGGCGGCATTGGCTGAGGCCAATGACAAAGCGCAAAGCCAGAAAAACTGAGGTATCCAGCCTGTCGGGCCAATGGCGTCTACGCCCAGTAGACAGCACCAGCAGCGAGAGGCGGTAAGCCTAGTGCGGCAGCTATTCCAGCCATCCCCAACGTTGCTCATTTCCCCTCCTGAACTGGTCGAAGTGAGGTACTTGTTGTATGTCGGTGATCTGATACGAAAGCTTGAATGAGCCAGCATCTTCCAAATCGATGAAGATGCATCGATTCGTGAACAAATTGCTGCTTTGCAGCAAAGAATGGTTGGTCCGCTTAAACATCATGCATGGCTTGCTGACCGAGCAAAGCGCATGGTGACGCCAGAGCGTCTAAGACCGGCCGCCCCGTCTTGGGCTTGGGCGGTAATCCCCCCGAAAAACCAGCGTTGTGAGAAGTAGAGATTTTCGAAGGAAAATTTCTACCATGAAGAAGTCCCGATTCACCGACAGCCAGATCATTGAGGCCCTCAAGCGTGCGGAGGCCGGTTTGGCTGTTCCAGAGCTGTGCCGAGAGCTGGGCATCAGCAATGCCACCTTCTACAAATGGCGCGCCAAGTTCGGTGGCATGGATGCCTCGCTGATGGCCCGCATGAAGGAGCTGGAGGAAGAGAACCGCCGGCTGCGCAAGATGTACGTCGAAGAGAAGCTCAAAGCCGAGATCGTCACGGAGGCACTCACAAAAAAGTGGTGAAGCCATCTCGCCGCCGCGAGATGGCTCAACGTGCGGTCAAGGAGTTTGGCGCATCCATCCAGGTGGCCTGCCAGGCGTTTCGAATCAGCCAGGCGTGCTATCGGTACCAAGCAAAGCACCAGGCTGAGAACGATGTGATCGCCGACTGGCTTGTGCGCCTGACGGACAACAACCGCAACTGGGGCTTTGGCCTGTGTTTCCTGTACCTGCGCAACGTCAGGCACTTTGCGTGGAACCACAAGCGCGTGTACCGCATCTACAGGGAGTTGGAGTTGAACCTGCGCATTAAGCCACGCAAGCGCCTGGTGCGCGAGAAGCCCCAGCCACTGTCGGTGCCTGAGGCCATCAATCAGGTCTGGTCGATGGACTTCATGCACGATCAGCTTGAAGACGGCCGAAGCTTCAGGTTGTTCAACGTGATCGACGACTTCAACCGCGAAGCACTGGGCATAGAGGTTGATTTCTCACTGCCCACATTGCGCGTGATCCGAGCACTCACGCAGATCATTGCCTGGCGCGGCAAGCCGCAGGTGATCCGTTGTGACAACGGCCCGGAGTACATCAGTGCCGCCATCGAGGCCTGGGCCAAGTCATGGGGCATTCGCTTCGAGCACATCGAACCAGGCAAGCCCCAACAGAACGCATACGTCGAACGCTTCAACCGAACGGTGCGTTACGAATGGCTGTCGCAGTACCATTGGACTGACCTCGATGAGGTCCGGATGCACGCCACCCAATGGATGTGGATGTATAACCATGAACGCCCAAACATGGCCTTGGGCGGCATCACCCCCAAGCAGCGGTTGGCCATGGCCGCATAGCTCTACTTCTCGGAGCAATGGTTTATGGGGGGATTACCGGGCTAGGCGCCTTCGACGTGTGAATAGTCGGCACGTACATTGATGTTGCCTGAATTCCCGGGGCTAGCGCATCTTCAAGCTTGAATGCGGATGCAGGACATTGAAGTGCCCGAAGGCAGCAGGCAGTTGAGCCATCACCGTCGGAGCGTCGGCCCTGTCCATGCGGCTGAGTACAGCTGCAGCAATCCTGTAGGTGAACGCTAGACACGCTCACGAGTGGTAGCGTGCTCGCCGGTAGCGAGAGGCTGAAACCTCGAGCAAGAACCCCGCGCCTGCTCGAGCACTTCCCGCGCAGCTACGTCAGGAGTCATCTAAATCGTCACGGACTCCTTATCGGGCAATTCTTTCTGAAAATCGGCAATTAATTTGCGAACAAGGGCGGATTCTTCGATCTGAAATGGGCACGATCTCTTCAGAGTGAAATATCTCGATCCGATATGCAAAGGTAGATCCGCAGGTCGAAGTTCGGGAAGGCATATGAGCAGCGTTGATGGCTTTCATGGTGAGTACCTTTGCGGGCTTGCCGCCCCTCACGGGGCGAGCATGCAGGGTGTAGGCACAGCTCTGCGGTCGATCGAGCGCAAGTCGCACGCAGGCTCTCTCAAGTTAAGCGCCGACGTCGTTGCCGCCGATGCAGAGCGTTTGGACGTGGTCGAACGCAACATCGCCGCTGGGCGGCGCTCTGGCCATCTTGCTGCTCGATGTGCCCAAGCCTATCGGGCAAGCCACCCACCACACTGATTCAAATTCTATCCATTTACAACAAACAGGGATACGCCCTTAAGACAATGGCCCGCGCCTTCGCAATCCGCCCATCCTCGATCCATCAATTCCTACCTAAATTGAGGAATTTGCCATGTTTAGAAATCTGAAAATTGCCGCCAAGCTGGGGTTTGGCTTTGGCCTCATGCTGGTATTTTTGCTGGGCATGTCCCTGACAGCACTGGGCAAGATGGCCAAGATGAATGAAGACACCCAGCTCATCGTCAAAGACCGATATGTGAAGACCAAGCTGTCCAATGAAATGGCTCTTCGCACCTTGGACAACGGTCGTCTCGTTCGCAACATGGTGTTGTTAGACGCGCCAGACAAGGTAGAGGCTGCCAAGAGTCAGATTCAAGCCAACCGCGCAGAAAACAAACAGGCATTGGCAGAACTGGACAAGATATCCACTTCGCCCAAGACCAGGGAGCTGTTGGATGCCATAGGTAAGCAGCGGGACGCGTTGTCGGAAAAATACACGGAGTTCTATGGTCTTGCTGCCGACAGGAGCAAGCGGCAAGAAGCTGTGACCTACCTGATAGGCACCTTTGCTCCAAGTAACACTGCCTACATTGAGTCCCTGAAAGGATTTGTCAAGTATCAAGATGAGTTGTTGGATAAAGCTGCAGAGGAAACTGCGGAAGACTACAAAAACACTCGCAACACGATCATGGTGATCGGAGTGGCTTCGCTCTTGGTGGGCCTGGCCATCGCCGTCCTCCTCACCCGAGGGCTCCTCAAGCAGCTGGGCGGTGAACCAGCTTACGCCGCTGAAGTGTTGAGCAGGGTCGGCCAAGGCGACTTCAGCGTACAGGTCGATACCAAGCCGGGCGATACAACCAGCATGCTGGCCTCGGTCAAGGCCATGGTCAACAACCTTGACACCCTCATTGGCGGAAAGCCGGAATACGCTGCAGAAGTGGTCACCAAGGTGGCTCAGGGCGACCTGAGCGTGCAAGTCGCCACCAAGCCGGGCGATACAACCAGCATGCTGGCTGCCATCAAGAGCATGACCGAGCGTCTGTCGCACATCATCGGTGACGTGCGCAACGCGTCGACCTCTCTGGCTGCTGCCTCAGAGCAGGTGTCCGCCACGGCGCAGAGCATGAGCCAAGGCGCCAGCGAGCAGGCCGCCAGCGTGGAGGAGACCTCGGCATCTGTGGAGCAGATGTCCGCCTCTGTTCAGCAGAATGCCGACAATGCCAAGGTCACCGAAGGCATGTCTGGCAAGGCCGCAAAAGAAGCCTCTGAAGGTGGTCAGGCCGTGCGCGACACCGTGCAAGCCATGAAGACCATTGCCGACAAGATCAGTATCGTTGATGACATCGCCTATCAGACTAACCTGCTTGCGCTGAACGCGGCTATCGAGGCAGCACGGGCTGGTGAGCACGGCAAGGGTTTCGCCGTGGTGGCCGACGAAGTGCGCAAACTGGCCGAGCGCAGCCAGGAGGCCGCGCAAGAGATCGGTGAAGTTGCCAAGAACAGCGTGGCGCTGGCCGAACGTGCTGGTACGTTGCTTGACACCATCGTGCCGTCCATCGCCAAAGCCTCCGACTTGGTGCAGGAGATCGCTTCTGCTTCGAACGAGCAGTCCTCGGGCATCGGCCAAATCAACACGGCCATTACGCAGCTCTCGCAACTGACGCAAGAGAACTCTGCGGCCTCTGAAGAACTGGCTGCCACTGCAGAAGAAATGAGCAGCCAGGCTGAGCAATTGCAGGAGTTGATGACCTTCTTCACCACCGATGGCGGCTCCGCCCCGGCCGTGGCCACCTCGCGTAGCAGTGCGCACAGCGCCAAGGCTGCGCCAGTGCTCAGCAAGTCCAAAGGCGGCAACCACCGCAAGCACGACAACGAAGTCGTTGCATCCCACAAGGATTTCGTTCGCTTCGATGGCTGAGCCATAAACATGCTTGCACTTGATAACCCTGCTGAGGTGCAAGTCTCAGCCTGCAAGCCAATGGTGGCCAACCCAGGTTCCACAAGTCGGTAGCCAAGCAATGGTTTCGGCGGCTGCGCGGCAGACTCATAACTTGCCCGGTTGCGTCGGCAGGTAGTCCGGCATCAGCACTTCTCCGTTCGGACCCCACTCGACCTGAGTGATGCCCGGCTCCAGCGCCTCGAGCCGGCGCCGTTCCAGCTCGTCCGCGCTAGGGGCGGCGCATGGATCAAACGCCAGTGCAGCACGCAAGTCGGCCAGCAGCTGCGTTTCGCTCCACGGTTTCGGGATGTAGCGGAAGACCCCGGCGAGATTCACCGCGGCCAATACGGCGCTGAATTCCGCGGCTGCGCTGAGCATCATGCGCACGGTGCACGGGTCAAGGTCCCTGGCGTGCGCGAGCAGTGCCACGCCGTCCAGCCGCGGCATGCGGTAGTCGCTGATCACCACGTCGAAGTGCGTCTCATGCAGGCGCTGCAATGCATGCAGCGGATCGGCGCTGATCTCTACGCTGAGCTGCTGTGGCGTAAAGTGCCGCTGCAGTAGACGTCGCATGGCGTGCAGCACCGGCGTCTCGTCGTCAACGATCAGCAGGCGCTTCACCGGGCAGTCTCCAGGGGCAACTGCACCGCCAGTGTCAGCGCCAGGTCATGCTTGCGCTCGAAAGCACGGATGCGCTCGATCAGGTCGTCGTTGAGCCGCTGGCCTGCTGACAGCAGCAGCACCCCTTCGGGCGACACGAAATCCTGCCTCAGTATTTGG
>JABXJR010000251.1_pt1 | contig 10925 bp, 12 predicted proteins | sample 7431291 | NCBI WGS metagenome assembly JABXJR01 (sample SAMN14395756, study PRJNA613071) | wetland metagenome | isolation source: water samle H3 from high-altitude wetland | place: Chile: Salar de Huasco, high-altitude wetland | collected 2015-11-10 | reverse complement strand
TCTCCCACAGGCTACGGTCAACAACCTGAGGAGTCTTGATCTCCAGGTAGCCGTTTTCACGCTGAACCTTGCGCATGTACTGCTCAAGCACCTGGTACAGGGTCCAGCCGTTCGGGTGCCAGAACACCATGCCCGGCGCTTCTTCCTGGAGGTGGAACAGGTTCAGGCGCTTGCCGATCTTGCGGTGATCGCGCTTCTCGGCTTCTTCGATGCGCTGGATGTAGGCGGCCAGTTGCTTCTTGTCAGCCCAGGCAGTGCCGTAGATCCGCTGCAGTTGCTCGTTCTTCGCATCGCCACGCCAGTAGGCACCGGACAACTTGGTCAGCTTGAACGATTTAAGGAAGCGCGTGTTCGGCACGTGCGGGCCACGGCACATGTCGACATATTCTTCGTGGTAGTACAGGCCCATGGCCTGTTCTTCCGGCATGTCTTCTACCAGACGCAGCTTGTAGTCTTCGCCACGGGCAGTGAACACGTCGATCACTTCGGCGCGCGGCGTAACTTTCTTGATCACGTCGTAATCTTTTTCGATCAGCGCGTGCATGCGCTGCTCGATGGCCGCGAGGTCGTCCGGCGTGAAAGGACGCTCGTAGGCGATGTCGTAATAGAAGCCTTCGTCGATGACCGGGCCGATTACCATTTTCGCCGTTGGGTACAACTGTTTGACCGCGTGGCCAATCAGGTGAGCGCAAGAGTGACGAATGATCTCCAGGCCCTCTTGATCCTTGGGCGTGATGATTTGCAGGCTGGCGTCAGTGGTGATCAGGTCGCTGGCGTCAACCAGCTTGCCGTCGACCTTGCCGGCCACAGTGGCCTTGGCCAAGCCGGCACCAATGGATGCGGCGACCTCAGCTACGGAAACCGGATGATCGAATGAACGTTGACTGCCGTCGGGAAGAGTAATAGTTGGCATGGCGCCTCCTCTCCTAGTGGTGACCCCTACCAAAGGTCACGTGGGTTGGGATGAGCCAGTACAAGATCCAATACCAGGCCGTTCATTGATGAACGCCTGCCTTACAGCGGCAGGAGCCTTTCGGCCAACCGATAATCGAACCAGAGTGACTGGAGTGAGCTAAAAAGAACATGGCAAGGCGGCAAATGGCGCGCCTGGGAATAGCCAGGGCATCGATGCTAGCACAGATGAACGGTCATCGCGCCGACGCCACGTAATGTAATGACAAATTCCTGGTTTCAACGCTGCAAAAGTGAACTTGAGCTGTACGCAATACCTCAAACCCACTGAGAATCGCCGTTCGTCCTCGACCCAAAGGAGCATCCCATGATGCGTTTTACCTCGACCCTCGCTCTCGCCGCTTCCCTGACCCTACTTTCTCTCGGCGCACAGGCAGCAGCGCCGTCGAACTGGCCAGCCGGAGCTCGCGACAGCTTTGTCAAAGATTGCAGTGCAGCAGCTCAGCAGAGCGTCGACGCCAAAACGGCCAAAGACCACTGTGAATGTGGCGCCGACAAGATCAATGCCGAACTGACCACGGCGGAGATCAAGGAACTGATGACCAACCAGAACGCCAAGCCCGAACTGAAAAACAAAGCAGTTGCTGCTATTTCGTCCTGCAAAGTCGTGCAGAAAAAGTAAGATTGGCCAATGATCAGACGGTCGTTTTGCTGAAAAAACAGCCTGAAAACTGCCATTTCTCACAAATTACGCAGCTTTTACGGCTTTTTTTACCAGCTGATATTTCACAGCAAAGCCCCGTAGACCGGGGCTTTCAGCTGAACCAAGCACTAAACGCAACGCTATTGATTAGCAAACAATGCCTTGGGGGGGCTCCCAAGCCGAACATTTCGACTATGATAGCCCGGTGTGCCCAGTTGGCCTGAGCAGCACAGCACTACTGAAAATATATGTTTCTTGGAGATACACCATGTCTAATCGCCAAACCGGCACCGTTAAATGGTTCAACGATGAAAAAGGCTTCGGCTTCATCACTCCTCAAGGTGGCGGTGACGACCTGTTCGTACACTTCAAAGCTATCGAAAGCGACGGTTTCAAAAGCCTGAAAGAAGGCCAAACCGTTTCCTTCGTGGCTGAGAAAGGCCAAAAGGGTATGCAAGCTGCACAGGTTCGCGGCGAGTAATTCTCCGCCGAGCTAAAAAAACCCCGTCCATGTGACGGGGTTTTTTATGGGCGCTGCAAAAACCTGGGGAGACTTAGCCGCAATTGACCCGCGTGATCACCAGGTTGTCGTCGGTGTTCAGGTTGAGACGGTCGGAGCGGTACTCCAGGGTGATCATGTCGTTGGGCTTCAGTATCCGAGCGTTCTGCGCACCGGCGCGAGTACGGGCCTGCTCAAGCAACTGGGGCGAGGCTTTCTGGCCGATAGTGAATTCGGCGGCCTTCGACTCACAGCGGCTATGACCGGCATCGGCCACGGTGGCGTCTTTGGCTGGCTCAGAGGCACCCGGGGTGCTGCAACCCGCCAACGCGAGTGCTGCCAACAAAGTACCGAATGATGCGAGCTTCCAAGGCATGAAGCCTCCTATGATAAAAAATGGACAGAGATCGTGCGACAGCGGTCTGGCGAATTGGTTTCAAGACGTAAACTGCCGATGCGCAAGTCTGCCTGACTCTCGACCGGCAATCGCTTGGGCAATCGTGACCAGATATGAACGTGATCAGTAGATATCGATGTAGTCAAACGGCGGTTTTGGCCAATTCTGCTTCAGTGCATTGAAAATCTGCGTAACCCAGACTTCGTCACTGGCAGCCACGTTACCCACATAACCAGAGCCCTTGGCCCAGGTTTCCAGGCGAAACAGCAGCCCATCAATATCCACACCGCCTACGGCCTTTCCGGACGAGATATAGGCGATGCCCCCCTTGGTTACCCGCAACTGGGTATGTTCGTCGTCACTGGCGCTCGCGATCAGTTGACGCACAGCGGTCAGGGTCAAGCTCTCGGGGTTGTTCAAATCAATCTGCACGCGGTGTTCCCCGGTGATTAAACAAGGAGACAGTGTCGCACAGCGACGCCCTCTTGCCGAAGTGAGTTATGCCTAAGTATCAGTGCCAAACCCGATACAAAATGGTTAACTGCGCCGGCAAGAACCGCGTTTTAGCGCACTACCCTGCACTTTTAGCCCCGTGAGACCTCCATGACCACCGTAACGCTCCAAGCCGATATCAAAGCCAAGTGGCCCCAAGGACAGAGTTCCTATAGCCCCGGCAGCCCAGAGGAATTGGCAATCATCGGCATCGACCTACTGGTCAAGGAACTCGGGACCCAAGCGGCACAAGCGTTTATCGGCCAGGTATTCGAAAAATACCCGGCCGATCACATGGGCGCTCACAACCCCGAGCGCGAATAAGAACCGGCCGGCGAACGCCGACCGGAAAACCGCTTACTTCAGGCGCGCCAGGCGCTCGGTCAGCAGATCGAAGAAGCCCTGGGCGTCACCGTTTTCAACCCAGAACACATTCTTTTCCTGCTTCAAGCCGTCGTACCAATCGACGATGGTCTGACCAAACGTCGGGCCTTCGCGACTATCCACCACCATGTTGACCTGGCGGCCACTGAACAGCGATGGCTTGAGCAGATAGCCAACGACGGTTGCGTCATGCACCGGCCCGCCTGGGATGCCGTAGTGCTCCATGTCACCCTTGACGTATTCGTTGAGAATATTGCTGACGACTTTACTGGCGTTATTGTTCAGGTCGGCGATCTTTTTCAAGCGCGCGTCACTGGTCAGCACCTTGTGGGTCACATCCAACGGCAAGTAGGTCAGCTTGACACCACTCTTGAGCACGATCTCAGCCGCAACCGGATCGGCAAACAGGTTGAATTCGGCCACCGGCGTGATGTTGCCACCGTTGAAGTGTGCGCCGCCCATCACCACCACCTCCTTGATGCCTTGGGTGATTTCAGGAGCCTGGGTAAGCGCCAGCGCCAGGTTGGTCTGCGGGCCCAACATCGCAATCGTGATGCTGTGTGGCTTGGCAGTGCTCAATGTCTTGACCAGGTAATCAACGGCATTGCCTTCGGCCAGGCCTTTTTTCGGCTCGTGTACGGTGACGCCGGAAATACCTTCCTTGCCATGGATATTTTCAGCGTAGATCGGTGTGCGCAGCAGCGGTTTCGGCGCACCGGCATACACCGGAATATCCTCCCGCCCTGCCCACTCGCGGGCTAGCCTTGCGTTGCGGGAAGTCTTGTCCAGACGCACGTTGCCAGCGACAGTGGTCAACGCCCGAATGCTCAGTTCCTCCGGAGAGGCCATGGCAAACAACAAGGCCACCACATCGTCGGCGCCTGGGTCAGTGTCGATGATCAAGTCGATTTTTTCCGCCGCTTGGGCGCTTGCTGCGGTGAGTGCGGACAAAAGCAAAACACTCCGGAACAGATTTCTCAGGGTTGGGAGACCACGTTGCATAAAGCACTCCTTGTCGTTGGAAAAGGCTAGAACGTTACGCCGGACACCAGCGCAACATTGCAGTAAGGCTGACACTCGCCAGTACGTACTACGGCCCGCGCCTTGCGGCTGAGCTGCTTGAACTCCTCGTGGCTGACCAGGCGCCGATCACCCAGAGCCGCGTGCTCTGTGAGGGTATTCAGGTCACTCAGGGCCGGCGGCTGCTTGAGCAGGATTTCTTCAGCCAGTACATGGCTTTCCACCTGCATTTCGCTGAGCACAACACGTAACGTGCTGATGAAGTCCGGGATGCCTTGAGTCAATGCAAGGTCGATCAACTCGACGCCCGGCGGCACCGGCAGGCCAGCATCGCCGATCACCAAAATATCGCCGTGGCCCAGGGAGGCGATCACACGCGACAGGGCAATATTGAGCAGAGGGGTCTTTTTCATGGGGACACAAAACCTTGTACGTCGTGCAACGTAGGAATAGAGGGTTGCGCACCGGCACGGGTCACTGACAACGCCGCCGCGACCTGACCGAAGCGAATGGCTTCGGCTTCGCTTTTTCCGCCGGCCAATGCGGCGGCAAAGCCACCCACAAAGGTGTCGCCAGCCGCCGTCGTGTCCACCGCCTTGACCTTGGGCGCTGGCAGGTGCTCAAAGGTCAGGCCGTCAGTAAACAATGCGCCTTGGGAGCCCAGCGTGATGATGACCTTACCTGCGCCCGCCTTGATCAGGTGAGTCGCGGCCAGCTTGGCACTGTCGAGTGAATCCACCGTTACACCGCTCAGCGCAGTGGCTTCGCTTTCGTTGGGAATCAAGTAATCAATCGAGGCGTACCACTCGGCAGGCAGCGGTGCGCTAGCCGGCGCCGGATTGAGGATCACGGTCTTACCCAATTCTCGGCCACGCTTGAGCGTGAAGCCCACGGTCTCCATAGGCACCTCCAACTGGCAGACGACCACCTCGGCTGCCTGCAGCACCGCGTCATACGCCTGCAACGAGGCCGGCGTCAGTTCACCGTTGCTACCGGCAACGATCACAATCGCGTTCTGGCTGTTGTCATCCACCACGATCAGCGCCACACCACTGGAGCCATCCACACGGCTGACGGCCTGGCAGTCAATACCTTCCACCAGCAACGCGTCACGCAGCTCAGTGCCGTAGGCATCGGTGCCGACGCAGCCGATCATCGCAACCTCTGCCCCCAGCCGCGCCGATGCCACCGCCTGGTTGGCGCCCTTGCCGCCAGGCACCGTGGAAAACGTTTGGCCGATCAGCGTTTCACCGGCACGCGGCAACCGGCTTGCGCGGGTGACCAAGTCCATGTTCAAACTGCCTACTACCACTACTTTTGCGGGCATACATCAGTACTCATCAATTCGGTTCAGCGGTATTGAGCGAAGACACCGGCGACGGGCGCCGTCGACTCGCGCAATACAATGCTCGGCGTCACGATTCGTTGATCGATCGGCAGTTGGGGTGTCGCAATTCGTTTCAGTAAAAGCTCAGCCGCTGTTTCGCCCAACTGGACAATTGATTGCCCGACCGTGGTCAACGCCGGGTAGACGTATCGGCCCATTTGAATGTCATCGAAACCGATCACCGACAGCTCGCCAGGCACACGAATGTTACGCTCAGCTGCTGCGCGCAGCACGCCGAAACCAATCATGTCGTTGCTGGCAAAAATAGCGCTGGGCGGGTTTTCCGCCAGCAGTTGCACCGCTGCAGCGTAACCACCAGTGCTGGTGAAATCGCTTTCCTGGGTACGATTGGGTGCCACTTCCACACCCGCCTCATGCAATGCGCGGTGGTAACCGGCCAGACGCATTTGCGCCACGCGAGTGCGCGCGGGGCCGCCGATGCAGGCGATATCCCGGTGCCCCAATTCAAGCAAGTGCCGGGTCGCCAGATAGGCGCCCTCCTCGTGATCGATACGCACCAGATCGACATCAATGCCGTCCAGCGCCCGGTCGACAATTACCATCGGCGTGCGCACTGCGCTCAAGCCGGCGGCCAGCCCGCTATCGTCGCCACCCACCGAGGTCACGATGAGGCCGTCAATGCGTTTTTCCAGCAACACCCGCAGATAGTTGCGCTGCTTTTCAGCGTTGTCGTCGGAATTGCAGAGGATCACGCAGTAGCCGTTACGCTCGCAGTAATCCTCGATACCCCGGGCCAACTCGGCAAAGTACGGGTTGAGGCTGTTGGGCACCAGCAAGCCGATGGTGGCTGTGGTCTTGGCCTTGAGCGAACGCGCGACGGCACTGGGTACGTAGTCGAGTTGTTTGATCGCAGCTTCGACTTTAATTCGTACCGGCTCGCTGACCGGGCGCGTCTTGTTCACCACATGTGACACCGTGGTGTAGGAAATACCTGCAAGCGCTGCCACATCCTTGATCGTTGCCATGGTTCAGCCCCGCCGACTGGCGCGGCGGCTGCGGTAGGTATCGAGAACCACGGCAATCACAATCACGGCACCGGTAATGATGCGTTTAGTGGGCTCCGTGGCCCCGATCTGCGCCAGGCCGGCGGCCAATACTGAAATAATCAACACACCAAAGAAAGTACTGATGACCGAACCGCGCCCACCCATCAGGCTGGTGCCGCCGATCACGACTGCTGCAATCACTTGCAACTCCAGGCCGGAGCCAGCATTCGGGTCCGCCGCTTCCAGGCGCGAAATCTGGAACAGTGCCGCCACACCCGCCAATAGGCCCATCAGGCTGAAGACCAGGATCTTGTAGGGCTTGGGATTGATCCCCGCCAGGCGTACGGCTTCTTCGTTGGTACCGATACCGATCAAGTACCGACCGAATACCGTCCGCGTCAGCACCAATTGGGCGACGATGATCACCAGCAGAGCAATGATGAACGAAGGTGAAATGCCGAACGCGACCGGGTTGGACAGCCAGGCAAACGAGTCACCGATATAGGCCGTACGTGAACCGGTCATCTGGTACGCCACGCCGCGCGCCATTTCCAACACGCCCAGGGACACGATAAACGACGGAATGCGCCAGGCCACGGTGATCGAACCGGTAATGGTGCCTGCCAGTGCAGCGCAGCCCATACCCAGCACAGCGGCCGGCAACACGCTCCAGCCCCAGCCCAGGATCGCCACGCTGACCGCCGACGCCGCCAGCGCCAGCACCGACCCCACCGACAGATCGATGCCACCGATGATCAGGATGAAGGTCATGCCCACCGCCAGCACCATCAGGTCCGGGATCTGGTTGGCCAGGGTGCTGAACGTGTCGTAGGACAGGAAGTGATCGCTGAGCACTGAGAACAGCGCGATCATCGCAAGCAACGCGCCCGCCAGCCCAAGGTAGGTGCCCAGGCCATAGAAGTTGCCACCGGCTTTACCGGGGGAAGTTGTGGTTTTCATGGGGTATCCCTAAGCGCTGCGTCGTTGAGCAGCGCATCACGTTTCTGATAGCCGGCAAAGGCGGCGGCAAGCAATTCGTCTTGGGTCCAGCTGTCGCGCTCGAATGTCCCGATCAAGCGTCCGGCGGACAACACACCGATGCGGTCGCAGATCAGCATGAGTTCACGCAGGTCGCTGGACACCACCACCAGTGCTTTGCCCTGGCGTGTCAATTCGCCGAGCAAGGCATAAATATCGAACTTGGCACCGACGTCGATCCCACGGGTGGGCTCATCGAACAGCATCACCGAGCAATCGCGCTCCAGCCAACGGCCGATCACGACCTTCTGCTGGTTGCCGCCGGACAGCTCGGAGACCAATTGCGCCGGACCGGAACTGCGAATACGCATGGCATCGATCTGGCGTTTGGCCAAGGCGATTTCGTCGCTGCCATTGACCACCCCGCCGCCGGAGATTTCCGGCATGTTGCCTAGCGCGATGTTGGCGCTGATGGACTGGGTCAGCAGCAGGCCTTCACCCTTGCGATCCTCGGTAATCAGTGCGATGCCATGGCCCACCGCGTCCACTGGCGAGCGGATGCTCACTACCTGGGCTGGCGAACCTAGCGCGACGGTACCGCTGTCAGCCAGGTCGGCGCCGAAGATCAGGCGCAACAGTTCTGTACGGCCAGCGCCAATCAGCCCGGAGATACCGTAGATCTCGCCTGCGCGCACCTCAAAGGACACATCGCGGACTTTGTCGGAGCGGGTCAGGCCTTTCACCGTCAGGGCCGGGCCGCCGATTGTGCGCGGGCCCAAGTCGATCTGTTCACCCAGCTCGCGGCCGACCATCAAGGTCACCAACTGCTCGCTGTTGTAGTTGGCCATCGGCTCGACGCAGACCAACTTGCCGTCACGCAGGACCGCAATGCGTTGGGCGACACGGGCCAGTTCTTCCAGCCGGTGCGAAATATAAATGATCGCCACGCCCCGGGCCTGCAAGCGGGTGATTTGTTCAAACAGCATTTCGACTTCACGGGCCGTCAACATGGCCGTGGGCTCATCGAGAATCAGCACATGGCAATCGCCGATCAGGTTGCGGGCGATCTCGACCATTTGCTGATGACCGATACCAAGGCTGCCGACCAGCGTGTCCGGGTCAATCGCGTCCAGGCCGACTTGGGCCATGGCCTCGATGGCGGCCTTGCGCAGTTGCTTGCGGCTGATCCAGCCACAGTGGCTTGGCAGGTTGTCCAGGAACAGGTTTTCGGCCACGGTCAGCGTTGGCAGCAGGTTGAGCTCCTGCATGACCATGCGCACACCCAGCTCTTCAGCCTGAGTGCGGCTGCCAGGGCGGTAGTCCTGACCGTTGAATTGCATGTGCCCGGTGGTCGGAGTGACCAGCCCGCCGATAATTTTCGACAAGGTGCTTTTGCCTGCACCGTTCTCACCGGTCAGCGCCAGCACTTCGCCGCGATTGAGCGTCAGGGTGATGTCGGATAGCACCGGCTGGGCATAGGTCTTACCGATACCGCTGACCGAGAGGACAGCGTTCGGGGCGGAAGATGACATAGGAAAATCTCCAGGCGCCCGCTCAGGACGAGCGGACGCTGTTGGGTACTGCCAGGATTACTTCTTGAGGACGAGCTCGACCGGGGTTTCGATCACGCCATCCTTGGAGTCGACTTTCTCACCCTTGACCAGCTTGAGCGCGTTCTGGATACCGAATACAGCTTGCTGGGCAGCCGCCTGGTCGGCGGTCGCCAGCACGCGGCCGTCTTGCAGCATCGGCTTGATAGCTTCGATGTTGTCGTAGCCCACTACCAATACCTTGCCGGCCTTGCCAGCCGCACGCACGGCGGAAACAGCGCCCAACGCCATGTTGTCGTTACCGGCCAACAGCGCCTTGAGGTCCGGGTACTCGCTCAACATGGCAGAAGCTACCTTCTGACCCTGGTCGATTTCCCAGTTACCGGATTGGGTAGAAACGATCTTCATGCCTGCAGCGTCCATCGCATCTTTGTAGCCTGCGGTGCGTTGCTGGGCATTGGTGGTGGTGGGGACGCCTTCGATAATGCCGACTTTGTCACCCGCAGCCAGCTGCTTGGCCAGGTAGTCGCCCACCAATTTGGAGCCTTTGCGGTTGTCGGGGCCAACGAAGGGGATATCGAGGTTTTTGCTTTTCAGCACGTCCGGGTCCAGGCGGTTGTCGATGTTGACCACCTTGATACCGGCATCGGAAGCCTTCTTGAGCACAGTGACCAGCGCCTTGGAGTCAGCGGGGGCGATCACGATGGCGTTCACTTTCGAAAGAATCATCTGATTGACGATATCAATCTGGGCGCTGGTGTCGGTTTCGTTCTTGATCCCGTTGGTGATCATGTCGAAGTCGGCAGCGTGGGCTTTCTGGTATTCCTTGGCGCCGTCTTGCATGGTCACGAAAAATTCGTTGGCGAGGGATTTCATGACCAGGCCGACCTTGGGTTTGGCGGCGTCATCAGCGAATGCGGAAGAGAGAGGCAGGGCAGCGGATGCGGCAGCAAGCACAGCGACAGCAAGAAGACGTCCAGCGAATGGCAGCTTCATGGGTTCACTCCGATCTTATGATTATTGTGAGCAACGCTTGCTGCGAAACACATCGCAAACGTTTGCGTTACTGAAACTATGAGAACCTTGTCGGGATTTGTCAACGGTAGAAAACGGCCTTTCATCCGAGCCCTCTAACCCCTGCCCTCTTCCCTGCGATGGGTATCGTTAAACATCCCAATCGCCCGATCGTTGTCTAAAACGACATGTAATGACAGCGCTGCTACGCGGCAGTCTGGCTTAGCCCACGAGCCTTTTCGGACAACCGAACACGATACCTCCCGATGTTCGGAAAGCCGGACAGCCATCAGACAAAACCTGTCAAAAATCAAAAAAATAATCCATATAAACAATAACTTATATTTAATTTACTACATGAGGGAGCTTGGTACAGATCCTGCTCTAACCCATCACCTTGTGGCATTCAGAACTGCCCAGGTGTTCTAGATGAACCTGCTACAGCACTCATCAAAAACCAGAGAGAAAAATAATGAAATCTGCACTGAAGAACATTGTTCCGGGCGCATTGGCCCTCCTGCTGCTGTTCCCCGTTGCCGCCCAGGCAAAGGAAGCTGAAACCAAGACCAAACTGTCCAACGT
>JABXJR010000250.1_pt1 | contig 10925 bp, 10 predicted proteins | sample 7431291 | NCBI WGS metagenome assembly JABXJR01 (sample SAMN14395756, study PRJNA613071) | wetland metagenome | isolation source: water samle H3 from high-altitude wetland | place: Chile: Salar de Huasco, high-altitude wetland | collected 2015-11-10 | reverse complement strand
GCAAGGAGCCGCTCGGAACGCCGATGCGCCAGATCTGGAAATCTTTTCGAGCCCTTTATTTCGCCTCCTTGATGATGCTGATCGGCTCCGGCCTGCTCAGTACTTACCTGGCCTTGCGCCTGGCGGCCGACCATGTCGACAGCCTGTGGGTAGGTGCGCTGATGGCGGCCAACTACTTTGGTCTGGTGCTGGGTGGCAAGATCGGGCACCGCCTGATTGCCCGGGTCGGGCATATTCGTGCCTACGCCACGTGTGCTGGGATTGTCGGTGCGGCAGTGCTGGGCCACGGCCTGATCAACTGGCTGCCGGCCTGGATTGTGCTGCGGATGATTGTCGGCCTGGGGATGATGTGCCAGTACATGGTGATCGAGAGCTGGCTTAACGAGCAGGCGGACGCCAAGCAGCGTGGCGTGGTGTTCAGCGGCTATATGATCGCGTCCTACCTGGGGCTGGTGCTGGGTCAGCTGATCCTGGTAATGCACCCCCAACTCGGCCTCGAACTGCTGATGCTGGTAGCGTTGTGCTTCGCCCTGTGCCTGGTGCCGGTGGCCATGACCCGGCGTATTCACCCGGCGCCGCTGCATCCTGCGCCGATGGAGCCACGCTTCTTTATAAAGCGCGTGCCGCAGTCGCTGAGTACGGTGTTGGGTGCGGGGCTGATCGTGGGCTCGTTCTACGGTTTGGCGCCGCTCTATGCATCGCAGCAAGGGCTGACGACGGAGCAGGTAGGTCTGTTCATGGGTAGCTGTATTTTTGCCGGATTATTGGTGCAGTGGCCGCTGGGTTGGCTGTCGGACCGTTATGACCGCGCGCTGCTGATTCGCTGCTTTGCCCTCTGCCTTGCGGTGGCGGCGTTGCCGTTGGCGGTACTGACCCAGGTGCCGCTGGAAGTGCTGTTTGTGGCTGGCTTTGTGTGTTCCCTGGTGCAGTTCTGCCTTTATCCGCTGGCGGTGGCGTTCTCCAACGACCACGTGGAGGGTGACCGCCGGGTGTCGCTCACGGCCATGTTGCTGGTGACCTATGGCGTGGGTGCCAGTGTCGGGCCGTTGCTGGCAGGTGTGGTCATGAAGATGTTTGGCAGCCACATGCTGTATGCGTTTTTCAGTGTGTGTGCGTTGATCCTGGTGTGGCGCATTCGGCCAAAAGCGGTGACCAACCTGCATCAGGTGGACGATGCGCCGCTGCATCACGTGGCGATGCCCGACAGTATGTCCAGCTCTCCGTTGGTGGCTGCGCTTGATCCTCGGGTGGATGAGCAGGTGGTGCAAGACCAGATGCAAACCACCGTGCCAGAGGCTGAGGAAGAACCGGAGCAATCGCCGGTGGAGTCGTCGGCGGCCGAAACTGAGCCTGAGCCTGAACATCCGGACCCCGACGACCACCCCCACGACTTGAGCAGGGCGCGCCCCTGAATGCAAAAACGGGCAGATCCCATCAGGATCTGCCCGTTTTTTTGTCGCGATCTTTAGCTTTAAAAATCGTCGTCTTTGTCGAAGCGCCGTGCTTCACGCTGCAGTTGGTACACGAATCGCTCGACCTGGCGTTGTACCAGGCCACTCATATTGTGGAAGCGCACACCCGCAAAGGTGGTGTTGATCTTCTCTTCGAAGTGCAGGTAACGCAGTTCGACGGATGTGGTCATGCTGCCAAAGGGCAGGGCGGCGATAAAGCGGTCGTAGACCTGGCCCAGTTGCAGGCGCTCGGAAATATCCCCTTCAAAGCGCAGTTTGCAGCCGGTGGCGGAAATATCCAGCAGCTTGCCAGCAATGGGAGCCTTTAGTTTCTCGCCGCCTATTTCGATATTGACCAGTTGCGCCAGCTTCAGGGCCGCGCGGAAGGCGTTGCGGCGCTGATGGTAGACCACCTCGTCGGGCATGCTGCCGGTATAGATGCGGTGACCGTCTTTTTCGCTGACGGTCATGGTGCCGCTGCTTTCCCAGGCAACGCGTACGCCTTCGTGGAAGCCTTCGATGCGGAAGGGTTCGCCGTTCTCAAGGTGGCGTTCGCCGTCGCGGGGGATCATCTCGTCCAGGGCCACTGTACCGCTGTCGCGATCAACGTCCACCAGGTAACTCTGGAAGCGCTGGCTACGTTCGTGGAAGGTAATGATCAGCGGGTCGTGGCTTTCTTGCAGCATCCGCAAGGTGCTGGCGATTTCCAGAGGCGTGGTGAGGACCTTGGGTGGCTGCGGTGCATCTTCCGCATTAAGGGCGTTGAACACGGTTCTTCCATCTCCAGACAAAATACAACTACACGCAAGAGCCAGCATTTTGCCAGCATGTAACACGCCTTGGATAGGCCGCGCTGTAAACGGGTGTCAGGCTTGGCTGCGGGTGCTTGGTTTGACCAGGCGTGAGGTGGAGCCTTGGGCGTTATACAGTGCCGGAGGCTCTCCGCCGTGAAGTATACGCAACTGGTTGGCAGTCGTAGCTTGCTGAATCTGGATCGACTGACCGTTGAGCAGGTTGGCTTCCTGGCACTGGGCGAGCAAAAGGTTGAGTTCTTTGCTCTGGGCCAGCAATTGATCGCCGACCGAGGAGTGACTGGCCAATTGCGCCAGACCGTCGTGGTCTGCCGGCAGGCCGAGGCTGATGAGGATCTGGCTGCGTTTTTTGCCGTGCTGTTCAAGCAGGACAATCAGCGACTGCTTGCGCGCCAGAATGTCTTCCAGCAGGGGCATGTCACGGCCGTAAAGCGCCAGGGATTCTTCCTTGAGCAGCTCAAGCAAGTGTTGTGTCGGCGCGAGATCATCAATGATCAGTTGAAGCAGATTTTCGTCGTGATGCATGGCTGGCCTTGGGGTTTAAGCGTCCAAAAGCCCGGCGCAGGCCTTTGCCTAGCGCTCGGCTTCGAAATTAAGCAGCTTGCTGGCTACACGGTTGCTGTCGACTTTATAGCTGCCATCGGCGATAGCCTGTTTCAACTCGGCCACGCGGGCTTTATTGACAACCGGTTGATCGCGCAGCGAGTCAGTGACCTTCTGCAACTGTTGAGCCTCATTGCTCAGGTGTACGGATTCCCCGCTCTGGCTGGCGCTGGCCTGTTCTGCCTTGACGGGCAGGGCCTGTGGCTTGGCCTCTGCGCTGTCCTTGGCACCCGTGGTGCGCGTACTGCCGGGCAAAGCCTGGGAATTATTTAAACGGCTGAAATCGATGACCATGATAAAAAACCTCTGGGTATTTGGACGCTTGCCATGTTTTCGGCCATACCCGGACAAACTTTAGGCTCGATTGACAATAAACTGCACAGGCCGACATCCAGTCGACAGTGTAGGAAAAGCTGGCGCCTGATACCAGTAGTCTATAAAGCCACCTCGACTTGGCCAGGTGCTGTCACCCGTGCCTTGATCACGCGATTGGAATTAAGGTTCTTCACGCGGATCTGCTCGCTCATGCCGCCGTTGGACAGCGCTTCCCCCGGCATTTTCACGTTCAGCGCGCCGCTGCTGGCGGAAATCACTACCTGATCACCCTTGCGAATGACTTCGGCCTGTTCCAGATGCACCAGCGTGATGACCTGGTCCGTGACCACTGGTCGGGTCAATTTCTGCCCGACCGCCTGGTCCAGTGACGTCAAATAGCCCTGGTTGATCATGCTGATGTCTCGCTCACGCAGCACAACATCGTCGAAACCGATGATGCCAGTGCGTTTCAGCGGACGGGCCACTACTACTACATCGCGAAACAGCTTCACCTGGGCCGGCACGAACACGGTCCAGGGTGACGCGCCCTCGCAGCGTACTTTCACCGTCACGCGGCCGATGGGTTGGGCGGGGCTTTCCAGGGACGCTGTCAATTCCTTGTCGCACATTGGCATGCGCAGGCGTGGGTCCAACTGGCTGACCTGGATTTCATAACGCCCAGGCGTCTGGGTGGTCGCCAGATAATCTTCTACAGTGAACTCAAGAAAGCCCTGAGTGACGCCGATAAGTAGATCAGGCAAGGTGACGTTGTCTGCGCGGGCCGTGGCGCCGAGGCTTAACGCGAGCAACGCCAGCGGTGCGCAGAGCAATCTACGGTACCGTGGTAATTGAAGGCGTCGGGAAACTGTCGTTTTAATATCCATAGCCAACAAATTAGCAAAGCTCGTGCCGTTTAGTGTTGGGGGCGCGCTGTCCTCTAGGTATGGCTCAAGGTTTTAGCGTAGGAGTAAAGGCATGGCAGGTGTAATGGATTCAGTAAACCAGCGCACACAGCTGGTAGGGCAGAATCGCCTGGAGTTGTTGCTTTTTCGCCTGGACGGCAAGCAGTTATATGGCATCAACGTGTTCAAGGTGCGGGAGGTGCTGCAATGCCCCAAGCTGACGATCATGCCCAAATCCAGCCCGGTGGTGTGCGGCGTGGCCAATATCCGCGGCGCGACCATACCCATTCTTGACCTGGCGCTGGCCACTGGCTCGCCCGCGTTGCAGGATCGTCAGAATCCCTTCGTGATCATCACTGAATACAACACCAAGACCCAGGGTTTCCTGGTGCGCTCGGTGGAACGTATCGTCAACATGAACTGGGAAGAAATTCATCCACCACCCAAGGGCACTGGCCGCGACCACTACCTCACGGCGGTGACGCGGGTTGATAACCAGTTGGTGGAAATCATCGATGTGGAGAAAATCCTCGCCGAAGTCGCTCCCACCTCGGAATCGATTTCCGTGGGCGTGGTGGATGCCGAGACCGCACACAAGGCGATATCCCTGCGCGTGCTGACGGTGGATGACTCTTCGGTGGCCCGCAAGCAGGTAACCCGTTGCCTGCAAACGGTCGGCGTCGAGGTTGTAGCCCTCAACGATGGTCGCCAGGCGTTGGATTACCTGCGCAAGTTGGCGGACGACGGCAAAAAGCCGGAAGAAGAGTTCTTGATGATGATCTCCGACATCGAAATGCCGGAAATGGACGGTTACACGCTCACGGCCGAGATACGCAACGATCCACGCATGCAAAAATTGCATATCATCCTGCATACTTCGTTGTCGGGTGTATTCAACCAGGCGATGGTCAAGAAGGTCGGCGCTGATGACTTTTTGGCCAAATTCCGGCCGGATGACCTGGCAGCCCGGGTAGTCGACCGGATCAAGGCAGCAGATCACGGCTAGGGGGATTTCCCCTGGCGGTCACACGATTTAAGAGGCGGTATCATTGTCTACGGGTAATTTGGATTTCGAACAATTCCGGGTCTTCCTGGAAAAAGCCTGTGGCATATTGCTCGGTGAAAACAAGCAGTACCTGGTATCCAGCCGTCTCAACAAGCTGATGGAGCAGCAGGGCATCAAGTCGTTGGGCGAATTGGTCCAGCGTATCCAGGGCCAGCCGCGCAGCGGGCTCAAGGAAATGGTGGTGGATGCCATGACCACCAACGAAACCCTGTGGTTTCGCGATACCTATCCCTTTGAAGTGCTCAAGAGCAAGGTGCTGCCGGAAGCCATCAAGGCCAGCCCGGGCCAGCGCCTGCGCATCTGGTCGGCGGCCTGTTCTTCGGGGCAGGAACCGTACTCGATCTCGATGTCCATCGATGAGTTCGAACGGACCAACATGGGGCAGTTGAAGGCTGGTGCGCAAATCGTTGCCACCGACTTGTCCGGCACCATGCTTACCAACTGCAAGACCGGCGAGTACGACAGCTTGGCGCTGGGCCGAGGTCTGTCCCAAGAGCGCCTGCAACGTTACTTTGATCCGAAAGGGGCCGGGCGTTGGGCGGTCAAGGCGCCGATCAAGAGTCGGGTGGAGTTCCGTTCGTTCAACCTGCTCGACAGCTATGCCAGCCTGGGCAAGTTCGACATGGTGTTCTGCCGCAACGTGCTGATATATTTCTCGGCCGAGGTGAAGAAAGACATCCTGTTGCGCATCCACGGCACTCTCAAGCGTGGTGGCTATTTGTTCCTTGGCGCCTCCGAAGCGCTGAACGGTCTGCCGGATCATTACCAGATGGTGCAGTGCAGCCCAGGGATCATCTACCAGGCTAAGTAAGTAGAGTTCACTCGGTCAAAAAATGTGGGAGCTGGCAAACCAGCTCCCACATTTTTTTTGCGGCAATCCTTCCTCGAGCGGCAATCCCCCATTGCCGCTTTACTGGCGCCACGCGGAAACACGTTGCCGCTTTTCTGGCATTGCCGCCGGCAATCGCCCCTCAAACCCTTTAAATTCGGGCCCTCCATAAACTGGCACACACCTTGCTATAACCCTGTTAATGAAAAGCAGGTCAGCCTAAAGGTTTCCGCCATGAGCATCAGCTTCGATAAAGCGCTCGGTATCCACGAACAAGCCCTCGGCTTCCGCGCCCAGCGTGCCGAAGTCCTGGCCAACAACATTGCCAACGCCGACACCCCGAACTACAAGGCTCGGGACCTGGACTTCTCCGCCGTGCTCGCCGCACAGCAGGACAAGACCAAGAACGGCACCTTCGCCTTGAACATGACCAACAGCCGTCATATCGAAGCGCAAGGCCTGAGCAATGGTGACGAGTCGTTGCTGTACCGCACGCCGATGCAGCCATCGATCGACCAGAACACCGTCGACGCCCAGCTGGAGCAATCGGCCTACGCCGAGAACTCGGTGAACTTCCAGGCCAGCTTCACCCTGCTTAACAGCAAATTCAAAGGGCTGATGTCAGCCCTGCGTGGAGAGTAAGCCATGTCCCTGTCCAGTGTTTTCAATATTGCCGGTAGTGGCATGAGCGCTCAGACCACCCGTCTGAACACCGTCGCCAGTAACATCGCCAACGCCGAAACCGTGTCTTCGAGCATTGACCAGACCTACCGCGCTCGCCATCCCGTGTTCGCCACCATGTTCCAGGCTGGCCAGAACGGCGGCAGCGATTCGTTGTTCCAGGACCAGGGCAATGCAGGTTCCGGTGTGCAGGTGCTTGGCGTGGTCGAAGACCAGAGCAACCTCGAAGCCCGTTACGAGCCCAACCATCCCGCCGCGAACGAAAAGGGTTATGTCTACTACCCCAACGTCAACGTGGTCGAGGAAATGGCCGACATGATTTCCGCCAGCCGTTCGTTCCAGACTAACGCGGAAATGATGAACACCGCCAAAACCATGATGCAGAAGGTCCTGACCCTGGGTCAGTGATAAGGGGCACCGAATAATGGCCATTGTTGATACCTCATCAACCAACACCGCGGTCCAGGACCTTTTCAACAGCAAGGTCAAGACTGCGACCGACAACGTCGCAAGCGCTTCCAGCGCCGCCACGGGTAACCAGTCGCTGGGCAAGGACGCGTTCCTGCAACTGCTGGTGACTCAGCTGAAAAACCAGAACCCGCTGTCGCCTCAAGACAACGGTGCATTCGTGGCCCAGTTGGCGCAGTTCAGCAGCCTGGAAGGCATCAACACCCTGAACGACTCGGTGAACGCGATTTCCAGCAACTTCAGCTCGTCGCAAGCGCTGCAGGCTTCGTCGTTGGTAGGGCGCTCGATCATCACCCAGACCGACAAGGCGCTGGTGGATACGAGCAAGAGCATGACCGGTTCGGTGGCGGTGACGTCGGCAGTCGGCAACGTCTCCATCAAGATCACCGACAAAGACGGCAACGTGGTGCGCACCATCGACATGGGTGCCCAGAACGCCGGGAATTCGGACTTTATCTGGGATGGCAAAAACGACGCGGGAGAGGTTGCCCCAGCGGGTACCTACACCTTCGCGGCCACCACCAAGAATGACAAGGGCGACGCGGTTGCCCTGGCCACTTCGCTGCCAGCCACGGTCACCAGCGTGACCTTGAGCAAGACCGGCGGCGAAATGTTGCTGAACCTGGCAGGCGGCATGGGCAGCGTCAAGCTGTCGCAAATTCAGACTATCGGTACATAGAGCCGGCTAAATACGGCAGAGGGAGAGAAACATGTCTTTTAACATCGGCCTTAGCGGCCTCTATGCGGCCAACAAACAACTGGACGTGACCGGCAACAACATTGCTAACGTCGCGACAACTGGCTTCAAATCGTCCCGTGCGGAATTCGCCGACATCTACGCGGCGTCTAAACTGGGCACCGGCCAGAACAGCATCGGTAACGGTGTGAACCTGGCGGCAGTGTCCCAGCAGTTCACCCAAGGTGATGTGAACAACAGCGGCGGTATCCTGGACATGGCGATCCAGGGCGGTGGCTTCTTCGTACAGAAGGCCAGCGACGGCTCGCTGGAGTACACCCGTAGCGGTGCTTTCCGTGCCGACAAAGACGGCTACATCACCAACAACACCGGTACTTCGCGCCTGCAAGGTTATGCAGCAGACGAGAACGGTAAAATCGTCAAGGGCGGCCTGGTCGACCTGCAGCTGAACTTGGCGAACCTGCCGCCGAAGGCATCCACCAAGGTGGATTCCACCAGTAACCTGAACTCCTCGGACTTGCCGATCGATCAGACACTGCACCCGTTTGACCCAACCAAGACCGACAGTTTCAACACTCAGTACTCCACCACGCTCTACGACACCCAGGGCAATGCCCACTCGATGGTGCAGTACATGGTCAAGACGGGTTCCAATACCTGGGATTCCTACACGTTGATTGACGGTCGTAACCCGGACGGCTCGGCGATCAGCGGCGCCGATCCTAGCGACCATACGGTGCCTGTGCCGTCCACCTTGACCTTTGATGGTTCCGGCAAGCTCACCAAAATCGTGGGTGCCAACGTCACCGGTACAACGATGACCATTGACGATTGGAAGCCGGGTAGCATGGTCAACGGCGTCTGGACGAGCAATGGCGCTGATGCCAACAAAGACGGGATTGCCGTCAATATGGGCAACATCACCCAGTACAACTCGGCCAGCTACCGTAACCCTCCGGTCACCGATGGCTACGCCACCGGCCAGATCACTGGCCTGAAAATCGACGGCAGCGGCGTGTTGTTCGCCACGTTCAGCAACCAGCAGAGCAAGGCCATCGGCCAGATCTCTCTGGCCAGCTTCAACAACGAACAGGGCCTGCAGCCAGCCGGCGGCACCACCTGGAGAGAGACTTTCGCCTCGGGCCAGCCAGGCTTTGACAGCCCGCAAGCCGGTACCTTGGGTTCGATCGTGGCCAACTCCCTGGAGAACTCCAACGTCAACCTGACCAATGAGCTGGTGGACCTGATCAAGGCCCAGAGCAACTATCAGGCGAACGCCAAGACCATCTCCACCCAGAGCACCATCATGCAGACCATCATCCAGATGACCTGATGCGGTAGCGCTCCACAAGAAGCCCCTCACACGAGGGGCTTTTTTGTGGGCGTGTAGTGAGCGGGCTTGCCCCGCGCTGGGTGGCGAAGCCGCCCTAAATCCAGGCAACTCGGTCTTCCTAAAACACTGCGGCGGTCTTATTGGGGCGGCTTCGCCACCCAGCGCGGGACAAGCCCGCTCACTACAGTGCGGGCAAAAGAAAACCCCCGGCAAACCCAAGGGGCTTGGCGGGGGTTCGTTTACCAGCTCAGCTTATTGACAAAAGCGTTATGTGTAGGGGCGTATACATCGATTTAGCGCCTTACACATAAGGGTTTTTCCGATTTTCTGTCGCGTCTCAATCAAAAAAACGTATACATTTACGGTTTTTTCGCCCCGTGTAGCCGAGAAAGTATACGAAAAAACGGGGCAATTCACTCACCGGAATTTTTTCTTCCCGAGTCATTTTATCTCGATTTTGGGGCGCAATTATTCTTTGTGGCAGACACTCCGTACGCTACTCAATCGCCTTGATGGTCGTGAGGATCCGTTTAAGTTTCTCCTGGTCGTCGAAGTAGGCCATGTCATTGATCACCACGGTACGCACTTGGGGCACCGATGCGATTATGGTGCGTTCAATCTCATCAACGATTGGCATGATCAGAGGGAGGTCGATTAGAAATCTAGCCTTTAGCTGTGCATCGGTGCTGCATCCGGCATGCATACCTTCAAACAGTGCTAGACGTTTTTCCCTGTCTGGATCGGGATCGGGAAAACCGCTGTAATCACCGGCAAAGAAACGCCGACTGCTCTCAATACACTCCTCAAGTATCGAATCCATCAAGGTTTGCTTAGTTAGCCCCATTTGAGGGTGCATATGCTTAAGCGACGCCCTAGGGCTCGCCCTGGACATAACACTAGGCAGAATTCGCTTGTTTAGATATTGGGCCACCACGTTCAGTGTGAACGGGAGCACGCGCCCAGTGTGGACGTAAGGCTCTGTGAGCTTTTTAACCATTTCAGGCATGATGAGCGAGGCGGCGTAGTCGTGAGTTTTGATGTCTAGAAAAAGGCGTACGTCAGAAACCTTTTTTATCAGTTCAGAAAAGCCTTCTTTGCCAAGAAACTTGAAATAATTTTCCGAGTAACCAAAGAGATCGACGTTACCCAAAGCGACTTGGAATTCAGGAGGCACCGCAGACAGACGCTTGTACAGATCGCTCAGGTTTTGATCTGTCAGAAATTTTATGCCAGATTCCTCAAGTTTCTGAGTAAGAATTTCTTCAAAGCTGGTGACATCCAAGACTGGCAGCGTCCTGAAAAATTTCGACATCACGACTGGGAAGCTAGCCAAGCTAAGATTCAGGTCAACGCCGGTAAACGGCTTCAAAGTCATCGCGTCTAGCGCTCGTGCTACGTGCTCAAGTGCCTGCTGCTCGTTATAGGCTTTGAACGTAGCGTATTTTTCCTTCAGCCCCTGAATAATCCTGAGTACATTGCCGGACTCAACTTCCTTTTTGCTTTCAGTCTTGAACGATGAGAGCAGCGTGGCAGCGGGCTCGAAGTAACCGCCGCTAGCGTAAAGGTGATATTCGAATGCCCCAGGCGAAGGCATCAATTCCTCTTCAGAGATGGTAAACATCAAAAACTTTGTTATTTCCTCCATCACCTCTGGTCGCGACATTTTTTTCTGAAGCTTTTTGCATTGGATTAGCCCGGCCACATCGCCTTGGCGGTACAGAAGGCAATCCCTTCCACGCTCACCCACTCCTTTCATCAATACAACTTG
>JABXJR010000249.1_pt1 | contig 10969 bp, 9 predicted proteins | sample 7431291 | NCBI WGS metagenome assembly JABXJR01 (sample SAMN14395756, study PRJNA613071) | wetland metagenome | isolation source: water samle H3 from high-altitude wetland | place: Chile: Salar de Huasco, high-altitude wetland | collected 2015-11-10 | reverse complement strand
GGGGCCGTGTCATTTCAGTGTGAGCGACAATTCTCGCTGACTCGTATTCCCACGGAGAAATGAAGATGAGCACGCATTTTGCGACCTGCGATTTATGTGATGAGCACAAAAACGACACGGATGGTGATTTCCGTGTCTTGCCGCCTGTATTCAAGGACTATGGCAAGCACATCAGGTTTTCGGGGCAGGTCGCCACGGTGAAGTGTTTTGAAGACAACACGCTGGTCAAGGCCGCGGTGGACTCTCCGGGCCTAGGGCGCGTGCTGGTCGTGGATGGCGGGGCTTCCGTGCGTCGCGCGTTGGTGGGTGGCAACCTGGGCAAGGCGGCCGCGAAGAATGGTTGGGCGGGTGTGGTGGTCGATGGCTGCGTGCGCGACTCTGCCGAACTGGCCGAGTGCGATGTGGGTATCCGTGCCCTGGGCCTGATGCCACTGCCGACCGAAAAACGCAATGAAGGCCAGAAGGACATCTCGGTGCAGATCCAGGGTGTCTGGGTGCGTCCCGGCGACTGGTTGTACGCTGATGAAGACGGCATGGTCATCATGAGTCGGGCTGCCGCTTGATTTTGTAGTGCGAAATGTCATCCATGGGGCCGTATACTGACCCCATGGACGAATGCAAACTGGTGCTTCAGGGAACGCTGGCAGACTTTGTCGCTTCTCTGGAGGCGGGCCAGGATGGTGGGCAGCGTGCCCATGGCTCGCTTGTCGAGCGTTTCCGGCAATTGCCGGTCCTGTGGGACCAGATGCTGGACCTGTTCAAGGTCGACACGTTTTCCAAGCAGATTCAAGGGCCGCTCCTGACCAAGGTTGCGGCCAGCGACCGGCGTGGTCGCCCCCTGGGGCTGAGCGATTGACCCACAGCGAGATTCCCAGCTATGGTTTCACCTTTTCAAGCTGGCCGAGGGCAGCATTTCATGGATGATTCCAAGCCAGTCACCGCCGATACTCAAAGTGCAGGCCCGCTCAGCCAGGCTCTGGCCACCAGCCGCATTCCGGGTCTTGATTTCCTGCGTGCCCTGGCCGTGTTTGCCGTGTTGGTGGACCACTCGGGCGCCTTTTCTGCCAGTGGTTGGGGCTTGTTCAACGGCGCGACCGGCGTTCAGATGTTTTTCGTGCTGAGCGGCTTCCTGATCACCTGGATGCTGCTGGATGAAACGCAGCGCAAGGGCCGTCTCAACCTGCGCGCGTTCTACCTGCGCCGGTTCGCGCGCCTCATGCCGGTTTTTTATGCCTACGTGCTGGTCGGCACGGCCTTGTTGCTGCTGGCGCACAAGCTCATCCCCTGGGGGGCACTGGCCGCATCCCTGGTGTACGGGCTCAACTATTACCAGGGCCTCAATGAGGCGCCGACACATTTCCTGTCCCACTGCTGGTCCCTGGCCGTGGAGGAGCAGTTCTACTTCATCTGGCCGCTGACGCTGGCCTTCCTGCTGCGTGCGGGCATGCGACTGGACAAAAGCATCGCGATCATGCTGCTCTGTGTCTGGGTCTACCGCAGCAGCGTCCAACTGATGGGCCTGGCCAGCGATGCCTACATTTACCGCGCCCTGGAAATGCGCGCCGACCACCTGCTCATCGGCTGCCTGCTCGCCGTGCTGCTCAGGCGAGTTCAGGTCAGATCCAGGTTCGAGGGCCTTCACACACGCTTCCCATGGCTGTTGCTCGTGCTGTTTGCGGCACTGTCCATCTCCAGTTCATTTGATGGCAACCTGAATTACCGCTATAGCCTGGGATACGTCATCGAGCCCATTGCCACAGCGTTGCTGCTGCCCCTGGTTGTCATTTCGGCACAAAACAAGCGCGGCCCTTTTGCCTGGTTCGTCAATTCGCCATTGATCGTGAAAGCCGGGCAAGCCTCGTATGGCATTTACCTGTTTCATCAATTGCTGCTTTATTCCATGGAAACTCGCCTGGCAGCATGGACGCATTCGCCGTTGGCCGGCTTCCTGATCGCCGTGCTGGTCCTGTCGGTCCTGGCTCATTTGTCCTATACCTACTTTGAAATGCCGATCCGGCGAGCACTGACTTACAAAGGCAGCGGGATCACAAGCGTGGATGCGCAGCCTACCCGTACCTGAAATACCTAGGCATTCAGCTCGGACTTGCCCCCGGAACATGGGGGCGGGGTCTGGTTTTCCCTCCCATGGCAGGATCGTTGGGACTATCATCCCCAGAATTGGGAGATTGAGGTGATCATGTCAAAAGCATCAAAGGTGCTCCTGTTGGAGTTCAACGAGATCAATTGGGGCGTCGTCGATACCCTTATTGCGCAACGTGGCGCCTCGTTCCTGCCGAATTTCCAGAAGCTGCGACGTGAAGGCGCGTGGGCGGTCCAGTCCGCGGTCGAGCGCCCGCCATTGCTGGACCCCTGGATCACCTGGGTAACGCTGCATACCGGCGTCCCACCCGAGGTACACGGGGCGTCAGTGCTGGAGCAATCCTCAGAAACCATCCGGGCAAAGAGAACATGGCAGTACGCCAGTGAAGCCGGGCTGTCCGTCGGCATCTTTGGCAGCATCAGCGCCTATCCGCCAGTGCCGGTAAAGGGCTTCATGGTGCCCGGCCCGTTCGCACCAGGCAACGAAACTTACCCCTCCTCGCTGATGCCGGTCCAAGCCATCAACCGTGGCTACACGCAGGTACATGCTGGCTCGCAAAAGCCTCCAGCCTTGAGTGACAACCTCAAGCTCGGCGCCTCATTGCTGAAACTTGGGCTCAAGCCCACCACAATGGGCAAGATTGCTGGTCAATTGCTGGCCGAGCGCGTGAAGCCGGAATCGCGCTGGAAGCGGGTCTGCCTGCAACCCGCGCTGAACTTTGACATCTTCAGCGAGCAGTACCAATCGGTGCGCCCTGATTACGCAACCTGGCACAGCAACCATGCGGCGCACTTCATGCACCACTATTGGCGCGCATGGGACGACAGTGGTTTCCCGGTGAAGTCCAATCCTGATGAGCGACGCAAATATGGTGAAGCCGTGCCCTACGGCTACCAGTTGTGCGACACCCTGCTGGGCAGAGCCATGGACATGGTCGACTCGGACACGATTGTTGTGGTGGCCTCGAGCATGGGGCAGCAACCTTACGTCAGCGAGCGCTATGCCGAGGGCAAGTATGTCGTTCGCATCAAGAGTATCGACACCCTGCTCAACCTCATCGGTCGTGAGGGCATCACCGAAGTCGTGCCGACCATGGTGCCGCAGTGGAATATCACGGTGCCAGACGACCAGCGCCGCGCCCAGTTGATCCGCATATTTGAAAGCATTACCCGCCGCCAAGCCGGGCAGACCGAGCAAGCCTTCGCGGTGCAGGAGACGCACGACATCCTGACGATCACCCCCCTCGGATTGGCCCACAACAAAGGCCCCATCGACTACGTGTTCCAGTTGAGCAATGGCACGACAGCAGAGCGCCCGTTGAAAGATCTGTTCGAGATGGACACCCCAACCGTGAAGCAAGGTATGCATCACATCGACGGCATCCTCGCGTTTTGGGGAGGCAAGACGCAGCGCGGCGTTCACTTGCCAGCCTGCACCAATCTGGATGTAGCGCCAACCTTGCTGGCTCTGCTCGGTGTGACAGTGCCAGCATCCATGCCGGGTCACGTCCTGCCCGTGCTGCAATCTGACCAAGGAACAGACGCTTACCGCAAACGCCTGAGCGAAGAGAGCGTCGCCCCAGCGGCCTGACACCATCATTGACCATCCCTCGCCACAAAAGCGAGTGCAGCACTTGCTGCACATCTGGCCATCAGCCTGATCCAGTCGCGAGGACCGCCCCCTCCCCCGTCTCGTGAACACTGTCACGCGAAACCAACGGACAGGGCTGCAGCTTGCCTGCGTCCGGCCGTATTCTGGATGATTCGGTAGAGCCGTCCGTTCCCATCTGCCCTTTCATCATCATGCGCATTGCCCTTGTCACCCCCATGCTGCCGGTCCCTTACGACCAGACCAGGGGGCGCTATATCCATGAGACCGCAAGATCACTGTCCAAACTGGCCACAGTGAAGGTTTACTTCCAGCAACTGCGCTACCCAAGCCTGCCGTTCCTGGCTCCGCGCAGCTTCCTCGAGGGCTATGTTGATAGCGACTACCAGATAGACGGCATCGACGTGGAAACGTCCACTTACCCTGTGTTCCCGCTCGTCTCACGTGCCATCAACGGCCACGTCAACAGTTTCATGTTGACACCCAGAGTGCGCGCATTCAAACCCGACATCGTCCTGGGCTACTGGGTCTACCCCGATGGCTACGCCGCACTCCGGGTTGCGCGTAGTCTGGGCGTCCCCTGTGTAGTGGGCGCACTGGGCTCCGATATTCATGTCCGCTCTGGCATCAACGACTTCATGACGCGCAGAACGATCACAGGCATCGATGCGTTGCTGACCGTGAGTGAAGCCATGCGCCAATCGGCCATCAAGGACTTTGGCGCGCCACCTGGCAAGGTTCACACCATCGTCAACGGCTTCAATACGAGCGTTTTCCACCCCCGCAGCCAGTCCGAGATGCGCGGCAAACTGGGCATTCGACCCGATGAAGAACTCATCATCTATGTGGGTCGCTTCATCGAAAGCAAGGGGATGCGTGAGCTGATCACGGCGTTCAAAGCCCTGTCCACAGAGCGTCCAAAGGCCACCCTGGCCTTGATTGGGGACGGTGTGATGAAAGACAGCCTGACAGAACTGATCGCCGAGGCCGGACTGCAACAACGCGTCCATATGCCTGGCGGCCAATCGCCAGACAAGGTGGCCGAGTGGATCTGCGCCGCCGACGTACTCACTTTGCCAAGCTGGTCTGAAGGTTATCCCAATGTGGTGGTCGAGGGGGCCGCGTGCGGGCGACCCGTGGTTGCCACCGATGTGGGGGGCACGCGGGAAATCATCAATGAGGGCAACGGCATCCTGATCCCCCCACGAGATGCCAAAGTGTTGCGCAAGGCCCTGGCTGATGCACTGGACCGACAATGGGATCACGAGCGCATCGCCCGGGCCATGCGCCGCACATGGGACGACGTCGCCCACGAAACACTGGACGTTTGCAAGCGCGTCGTCGCCGCACGGGCTTGAGCAAGCTCAGGCCTGCCGCTGCTTGCGCCAGAACTCGAATGAACGCCTGATAGCCTCCTGTGTGCTGACACTCTGCGTCCAGCCAATGGCCTTCAAGGCTGCATTGCTGTAGCGCAGCGGGCGGTACATGGAGTCCACCACATAAGGCGTAAACACCGCTGGCAACTGCCCCTTTGACCGCTTGTGATACCAGACCAGCACCTTGGCCCCCAGGCGAAACGCCCAGAAGGGCACGGGGATACAGCGCATGGGCTCCACCTCACGGCAATAGCGCTTGAGGTAGGCGCGGCAGGTAGGCAAATCATCGTCGACCACGCTGAACGCGCTGCCCGCAGGCGCGTTCAGGGCGGCACGGGCCACCGCGTCAGCACAATTCTCGACATAGGTCAGCGGCAGCAAAGCGCCACCACCGAGCGCAAAGAAAAAACCCAAAGCACGGATACCCACGCGAGAGGACAGCGCACCACCGCCCGGCCCGTAAATCACGCCCGGCCGCAAGATAACGGACTCAAAACCATGCTCACGTTGAAAATCGTTGAACATATGTTCCTGGCGCGTCTTGGCGTAGCCATAGGCGCCACGGTCCACACCTACCGCCTCGATCGGTGTTGTCGCCTCCGACAAGACCTCGCCTTTCTTCAGCCTGGCCGCTTCGTAGACCGAGAACGAGCTGATCAGGACGATCCGAGGCACCTTCTGCTCACAGGCCGCCTCCAGCAGATTGCGGGACGTCAGCACCGTGTTGGCAAACATGTCTGCAGCCGCCCCCTTCATGCCCGCTGCCGCATGGACGATGCAGTCCACGCCTTGTACCAGAGGCGCCAGCGCACCGCGAGAAAGCAGGTTGGCCTGAGCCACCTCAATCGTGGCCTGCGGATACCGTTCCTTCAAGTCCTCGATCATGCCGGCCGGCGGCGCCTGGCGCACATGCACACGCACATGATCCGCACCTTGCCGAAGCAGGCTGTCCACAATGCGGCGGCCCAGGAAGCCGCCCGCACCCGTTACCAATACCTTCATGCTTGCGCCTCCATGCCCACCACCAACTGATCAATCACGCGACAGACGCGCAAGATGTGTGCAGGCGGAATCGGATCGCTGGCATCCTTTTCAACGGCGTCATAAAACCGGCTTAACAGCACCCGCATGCACTGGAAGTAGTGGTACTCGTGCCGCTTGAACAAGCCCACATTTCGCCAGCCATTGCGCCAGAAGGCCTTGGCCTGAACAAAAGCCGGGAACAAACGCCCCAGCGAGCTTGGCTGCGACCAATTCACTGCCTTCACCAGCGTGCGCGCGGTGTAGTCCAACTCAACCGTGTCCTTGGTCCCCACCACCCGTAGAGCATGCGCCACAGGGCGGCCATGTGCGCTGACCAAGCCTGTCACCGTGGTCCCGCCACTGCGCAGCACAAAGCGCAACTCATCCGACAAGGCATCCAGCACTGGGTTCCCTGAGGCGGGGCGACGGCGGAACGCCAGCACCTTGACTTCAGTGTCATCACTGAGGTGCGCCACCACTTTCGCCAACACATGATCCAGCACGTTGTGGAAAAGCTTGCCAGGTAATCGGTGCACCCAGTGGCCGGGGTCAGACATCACTGCCAGGCCGTAGTCACCATTGAGGTTGTAACCGTACAGCGTGTCCAGGTGCACCACCTCACCCAGCGCTCCCTTGTCCAGCAATTTCTCCAACTCCAGGCCAGGGGGCTCGAAGTTGTACAGGTAATTGACGCTAACTTTTTTACCAACCCGTTGCGCCAGATCGAGAATGACTTGCGCATCGGTAGCCGTCAGGGCAAAAGGTTTTTCAACAAATACGTGGCAACCTGCATTCAAGGCCATGCTGGCCAAAACCACGTGAGACTCCGGCGGCGTGGCGATGTGAACCACATCAGGCTTGCAAACCCGCAGCATTTCCTCGGCATCGACAAAACGCCCGGGAATACTCATGCGAACCGCCAGTTGCTCCACCATGAGTGGTTCGCGATCGCAGACGGCAACCACCTCACCGCGGCCAATGGCTCTGATTTGCTCGACGTGACCATCCGCAATCTTGCCGCAGCCAATAATTGCAATCTTCAGCACGCACCCCCCCGGAGATTGATAGCTTAAACACCGCGGGCATTCTAGCGAGCCCTTTGCATTTTCACAGCCCCTGAGTCCCGGGATTCAAGCCCGTGCATCCTTCACGGCTGGCGTGGAGGCAAGGCCTCATGCGCCCTGGCGCGCAACGGCTCGATAACGGGCACGGCCCATTCAACGCTCGACAAAAGCGCACAAAACCACCACCCCATGCCCATGGAGCCACCCGCACGCACGCGGCAAAAAAGTCGCTCCCGAAAATACCGAAAATGAGGAGTGATATGCAAGGTATAGGAATGCATTTATTGCGCAACCATGCTGGGTCGCAGCCCAAAATCCAGGTGATTCACGAATAAAATGCGCCACCCAGGAAGCCCCTTGCATGCCGAAACGGGCGATCAACATCAATCCACGTGATCAGCATGCAAACAACCTGAAGTCACGCGAACGCCACCATCGCGCGCTCGCTCTGCCCCGATCACCCGACCCACGACTTGCCAAACCATAGCCGCAAAGTAGTTTGCATCAAGTTGCATCTTGCCGTTTGCAGTCCCCTAGAGATTGCCCTTTCCACAATGCAAGAAAAAATCAATCCCCTCGCCAAGGGTTTGTGACTAATTTTGCAGCTTCGTCGATTCAACACCCCATCCAAACGTTTTAGTAAACCTCGTTTCCCGAACTGCGAGCCTGAATCCCCGCAAACCTTTGAAACGTCTGCACACAAATGCATTGTCGAAACGATGGATTTATTGAATACGCTTCACCCTACTCGCACAAGCGCACCGATCACAGAGGCACATCTTGAAAATGAAGTCCACACTCATCGTCGACGAAATTGCTCAACGCACCGAGCGCCTGAACTTCATCAACAGTTGCATTGCCATCGTTAGCATGAGCGCTGCCATCACCGGTTGTGGTGGCGGAGGCGGCACAGCTGGCTCGACCACCACCGCAGCTGACACCACCACGGTAGCCGCTGCGCCCGCACCCGCGGTCGGGTCGGTGGCCACTCCGGCACCCGCCCCCACTCCGGCACCCACTCCGACTCCGGCACCAGCACCCGCCCCCACTCCGGCACCCACTCCGACTCCGGCACCAGCACCCGCCCCCACTCCGGCACCCACTCCGACTCCGGCACCGGCACCCGCAACGGGCTCGGCTGTGCAAGTGGTCGGAGACTGCGTGGCATCCGGCAAGGGCACCGACTATCAAGTCGGCCCCGGCACGGGTCAACTCGCTTCGCTGGATCTGGTGCCTTGGGACAAGCTGGTCGCAGGTGACACCGTGCGTATCTTCTACAGCGCCACACCCTACAAAGGCAAGTTCATGATCGCCGGCAATGGCACGGCTTCTGCCCCCATCCGGGTTTGCGGCGTAAAGAGCTCGACCGGCCTGCGCCCTATCATTGACGGCAACGGCGCCGTCACGCGCAAAGGGCTACCCTACGGCAATATCCTGCACGAAACACGCAACGTGATCGTGCTCAAAGTCAAGGCGACCTCATCGACCTCCTGGACCGACTATCCGTCCTACATCCAGATCGATGGATTGGAAGTCCGCGGAGCTACTCCAGCCAACTCCTTTACGGATTCAACCGGCGCAGTTCAGAAGTACGAGTCCTTCGGCGCCTGCATCTGGATCGATCGCGGTCAGAACATCACCATCGCCGACAACATCCTTCACGATTGCACCAACGGCCTCTACAGCAAATCGACCAACGATGGTGATTTTGCCGTCACCAAAAACATCCGTGTTGCGGGCAACTACATCTATGGCAACGGTGTGGTCGGTGACGAGCACGAGCACAACGTGTACATGGAAAGCGTGAACATCACGTACGAGTACAACCGTTTCGAACCTCTGCGTTCGGGTGCAATGGGCAACAACATCAAGGACCGCTCGGTCGGCGCCGTGGTGCGCTACAACTACCTCAGCGGCGGCGCCCACTCCATTGACATGGTCGAGGCAGAAGATTTCTTCGACATTGCCAAGACTTACACAGCCTACCGCAGTGCCTACGTTTACGGCAACGTGATCGTCAAGAACGGCGACGATGGCAGCGCCATCCACTACGGCGGTGACCACTACGGCTCCACGCCTGGTGCAAACTGGGGCGAACCGCTGTTCCGCAAGGGCACGCTGTACTTCTATAACAACACGGTCGTGATCAACGGCACCAGTGGTCAGTTGTTCCAACTCTCCACTACGGAAGAGTCAGCTCAAGTCTGGAACAACGTGTTCTTCTTCGCCTCGACCGTCACGTACCCGTCGCTGCGCTCCTCCACGGACGTGAACACGGCCTATTGGACCGGCGGTGGCATCCTGACCCTCGGCAAAAACTGGTCCAGCAGCGCGCTGGCTGACTCAGACCCTTGGCACCCCATCACGGGCACAGTGACGGGCTGGAGCAACCTGATCAAGGGCAGCACCCTGCCGGTTGACAAGAGCACGTACATCCCAATCAGTGGTTCCGCCGTGGTAGACGCCGCGCAAGCCAACCTGAGTGCCGTCACAGCGTACCCGGTTCAATACCAGTACGACGTACAGAGCTTCTCAGCCAAGCCCCGCGTGACCAACGGTGCAGGTGTGGACATCGGCGGGGTAGAGAGATAAGGCGCGCAGTCTGCATCATCAGTACTGCTAAAAATAAGAAGCCCACCGAGCGCAGGCCCGGTGGGCTTTTTTTTAGGACACAGGCATCAGACTGATCACTGACCGGGTAACCTGGCAACAGCGGGGATACCGATAGCCGTTGCGCCAGCCGGCACGTCCTTGAGCACCACCGCATTAGCACCAATGCGAGCCCCATCCCCCACCTTCAAGGGCCCGATGACCTTGGCCCCAGAGCCCACGAAGACGCCCCGCCCCAGAACCGGGCTACCGCCACGGTTGTCACCGATCACCACACTGCTTTCCAGCCAGACATCCGCCCCCCCCCTGACGCTGGCATTGATGACCACCCCGATGGGATGAATCAATACAAAGCCCGGCTCAAATCGTGCCCCGATGCCAATCACGCAACCGTTGAACCACTTGTTCAAGATGTGGGGAGGCAGCCCTGCAACCTTGCCGAAACGCGAGGCCAGCCACTCCTGGGCGCGATACAACACGTTGGCAGACGTGCCATCGGTCATCAAGGTCCTGAGCATGGAATAGCTGGCGCCGTATTGCGAGTACAGGCGGCGCTTGGACGCCAGGTCTGCTCTGACATTGGCCAGCATCTCAGCGCCCTGACACCTTGAACATGAACTGCACCAGCTGCACCACGTTGTTGCGCCACTGGCGCTCTGCCGCGATGTAGGCGCGGGCCGCCACCCCGACCCTCTTCAACTCGACTGCATCGGCACTCTTGGCCAAGACCATGGCCACCGCCTGATCCAGCTTGCCCGGGGGGAATGTCCAGCCTGTCGCCCCTTCCTTGAGCACTTCACGAATCGGCAGGAAGTCAGGCGCAATGGGCGCGATGCCACAAGCCATGAACTCGAACAGCTTGACGGGCGAGGTGTAGTCGCCTGCGCTGGGCAGGATGGCCATATCCATGGCAGCCAGCAAGCCCGGCACATCGTCATGCGGCACACGCCCTGTCAATATGACCTGGTCTTGCAGACCACGCTGACGTACAAACTCGGCCACGTCCGGGTAAGTGGCCCCATCCCCCACAAGCAACAACACCAAGTCAGGGCGAGCCTTGAGGTGATCCGCCATCTCGAAAACAAACTTGTCAATCGCATGCCAGGGCACGAAAGCCCCCAGGTAGCCACACACTACCTTGTCATCGAGCTTCCACTTCTGACGCGCCTGTGCGCGTTGCTCTGGCG
>JABXJR010000248.1_pt1 | contig 10971 bp, 10 predicted proteins | sample 7431291 | NCBI WGS metagenome assembly JABXJR01 (sample SAMN14395756, study PRJNA613071) | wetland metagenome | isolation source: water samle H3 from high-altitude wetland | place: Chile: Salar de Huasco, high-altitude wetland | collected 2015-11-10 | reverse complement strand
TCTGTCCTAAACTATCCAATTCAGTATAGTCTATCGCTTCTTGTTCGCTTTTAAACTTGTAGTATTTAGCACTTGGAGCAACCTCGTCTTCGCGCTCTTGAATAATTCCTATATTGGATTTATTCGCACTTTTTAAAATTAGATACTTTGCCATTTTCTTATTTTGAAAACAAAAATAAGACTTTTTTTTTATTTGTCAAGACTTTTTTTTATTGTAAGTTTTTTTTTGATACCCTACTATGCAATTATCTCAGAAATGCGGAAAGAGCAACTCAACTGACTGGCTACATATTTCTGATTAAATCCACTTTTTAAAACCCTCATTCGAGAAACTGACTTTTGGCAGTATAAAGTTTTATTATAAAAAGGTAAAAAATGAAAATTTGCTTTTAATTCTTTCAATTTTTCAACTGAGATATTAACCTTTTCAAAATGCGTGGTTATTTGCGCTAATTTAAGCCGTTTAAGGTCTTTTTTTCTTCGTTGGCACGTTATCCTTGACATTCCTGTTAAAGTCTGCAATTTAGACAATCCTAGCGTTGCTCTATCTCCATTATAACTGACGCGCTTTTTAGCTCTCTTAGCTACTTTGCGTAATTCTGCATAGTTTTTAATGGGTTTCAGTCTATCAGAGATAGCTTTTTGCTGGGTTACTATATTACATAGTATTGAAAATGATTTTAATTGTTTGAGTTGGTCACGTTGGTTTGCCATTACTTGATAGTATGACATTCTTAAAACGTTTCCCTTTTTTATGAACTGAGTTAATTTATTAGGGTCTTTGAACAATAGAGTGTTTTTTTGCTCGTTGTATTCGCATAACCCTGCTTCAATTAATTGTGCTTTGTATTTCTTTACACTTGATACACTTACATTTCCAAGTTCTGCAAGTCTTTTATTTGTAGCGTTTAAGATTATAGAGTGCTTGTATTTCTTTTTGTTCTGAATATAGTATGCCAATGCTGACAACTGATTTCTAACTAGGAAGTAGTTGTAAGTTTTTTTAGGAAGGAATACTATTTTTTTGTTCATATTAATTATATAGCAAAAAAGCCATAACGCAAATTTGGAGTGGTTGGCGTTTGGCTTTAGTGTAGGTAAAATCCTAAATAAAGTGTATCTTTTAAACTAACCACTCCCGAAGTTCGTTTGCTGCAAAGATAATAAATATTTTCTTAAATGCAAGTATTATCTAAATAAATTTTCTAAATATTTTAAACCACGCTCAGACCAAAAGTATTGCTTAAATGGTATTCCATTAATTTCGTTCTGAATAATATCATAGTACGAATCGTCACAAATAAAATAAACTTTGCCTTTATTTCTTATTAGCAAGTTATTTTCCACGCATATATCTATAAACTCAGAGGTCTTTAATTCAAACCTCTCAGCTAGTTCTTTGTGTGTGTATTGTAACGTAGTTATTGAGTTCATTTGTCTAGTCCTTGCATATTGTAATTTTATGCAAAGATAGCAATTTAAAAGTAAATGCAAATAAAAAAATATACAATAAGTCCTTAGTTTTCACTATCGGCAAAACTGACTTTTAATAAAACCTTACGTAATGGTATTCAGTACCCAGTATTGTAGAAAAAAAATGCTAAGGTCAATTATGATATTCTTTTATTGGCATACCAACTCGCCCAAAGGTTGCGAACCTACTATGTGATTGCTTAGCGGTGCAAAGATAGCAAATTAAAAGTAAATGTAAATAAATTTATTTTAGTTCACAATCTACTTTATTGTAGTTGTTTATAATTCCCGATTCTGCCCTTCTATCGCTTACTGGGAGTAGGCTATGAAGGCAGGAATAGCCTCCAAGCACCATTGTTATATTATTCTCATTCGTTCCCTTTATCTTGCCATTCCAATCCAACTTTGCCCACGATTTAATTTCTTCAACTGAGTAGACATTCCCGTTACGTTCTTGGCAAAAGCAGCGAGTTGTATCTATCTCACCACCGAAATATTGAAAGTATTTTATACCTAGTTTGTTGGCTATTATCTGCCCCTGCGCGCGCTTGTATTGAAATACATATTCTCTTGCTATCTTATTTACGTCCGCTTCGATTTTATTCTTTGCGAATATATCTTTTACCGTTTCCTTAAATCCTTTGAACGTGCCATCGCTTGCTATGTATTGCAATAGTGCTTGTTTTATAGGCTGCTTTATATTGGTATCAGTGACGTTTATAGCTAAATTATTGTAGAACAATTTGAAGGCTGCATTGTTATATGCTTTGAGTTCGGGTGTTATTTGCGCTCCAAAACTTTTGTAAGTTCCAACAACTTCACTAAGTACAGATTGAAATTCTTTTTTGTACTCGTTCAGATTTTTATAATAGCCTTCTTCTTTTAGTACGTCTTCAATAATTTTATCAACCTTGTCGATATTATCTAAGCTATCAATACTAAACTTAAATTCGCCTTGTAGCGAAAGTTCATTTAGTTTACTTAGTATCTTGTCTAATACCTTGTCAAAATCCATTAGAACGCTGGTATAGGTGCTACAATAAGGCTATTTGCTTTGTCTTCTAAGATAGTATCTATCTCATTAAAATTAAGCGGCTCTGAAAGTTCCAATTCATCCACCCATTTCATAATATTGTCGGAGATTATAACCGCCTTTGTATCATAAATTCCCATTCCTTTGAACTTTAAAACCATATCATCTGATTTGTAAAAATAATACTTGTCTATGACTTGGAATTTTAAAGGCTCATTGATAGAGTTGTAATACTCACTAAGGGCGTTTCTAAGTACATATTTAGGCGCGTTTTCCTTTTGCAACTCAGCGAAAATAGCGTTTATTTCTGCCGTGCTTATAGTCTTAAACTCGTTTCTAGTCTCGATTTTAACCTCAGCGTTCTTTTCAAGTGGAAACATTAATGGAATCCAGTTTGCACACAACCACTCAAGCATTACTTGCATATCCTGAGTATACATTTTGAAAGTAGAATATTTCTGCTCTCTGTCAATCATTTTACCTAGTGCCGTTTCGCTTCCTTTAACGTCACTATTGGAATATTTAAGACCTAAAAAGTCAAAACAAATGTCAGCGTTATGTCTAATCTTTTCTCGCAATCCGTTCACCGCGCTTTGTGGTGGTTCTACCCACGATAATATAGGGTCGCTTATTGGCTCACCTGCTAACCCCTTTTTCTGTACTGAATGGATAGTGCTAAATGGACTGAATGGATTTTTAACGCCTGTTCCTGCGCACGATTTACACTCAACCTCGCAACTATCTACGCTGTCCCATACTTTGCCACCATTACAACCATTTGAATCGCACGGCTCACCTTTTAAAACAGGAATAGGGAACACCGTACGCATTTCTATTACCGATAGATTAACGCTATCAAATAAGATATTGGCTAATGTGGTTTCACTTGGAGAAAAATAGGACTTTATGATTAACTCATTGTCTTCAATAACCTTTATACCATCTGCTTTTCGCGCTATCTTCGCTTCTACTTTGCCAAAATTCCACTCCAATATAGGCTTGACCGCTTCTAATTGTGAGAATGAATAATGGCGATATATTAATTCGTCTTCGATTAATTCAAAGGCGATAAAATTAAATTTGTTTGCTCCCTTAACCTTGAATACAAGGCTTGTGCTATCTGATTGCAGTATATTTTTTGAGCCTACTATATAAGGCTTAACAGGTAAATACTCATTACCTCTATTTATTCCAACCTCATTCTGTACATACAAATCATAATCAATATGAAAAGTCAATAGTGAGTTCGGGTCAATTAAAATTTGTTGCCAGTAAATGTTTTTGGCAAATCCAAGTATGTCAAAATCATAGATATACTTTAAAATTGTTTCATTCTCGCACTTTACTATTATGTTTTTATCTGAGAAAATCTTTTGAGTTTCAAAGATAGCATCACCAAAAAGTTTCTTAGTAGGCGATAAATAGTTAGCTTTTATATAGTCAAGTTCCCCATCTGATAAATGCGGGTGCTTTTTACGATATATTGTGCTAGGAAATTCGTCTTTATAAAAGACATCGAGGGTTTGACCCCCCGATGTTCGATTATATGACTGGACAATTCTAGTTAAGTCAATCATTTCTTCGGTTTTGGTTTAGGTTTCGGCTTATAGCCTCCGCAGCAACTCATATTATATGTCAAAGATTCCAGCAGGTTGAGCCGTATAAGGCAACCAATTAACACCTTTTTCAAACTTCTTAGCACCTGTTGCCGTGAATTGTAAAACCTCGTCACGCGTTATGTTTGGAAGCGTTGTAAAGATTTTAATTTTCTTTTCAGAAACCCACATATCATCTCCGTTTGCAAATGCAATTACTACATAAGCATCTCTCCCGTCTAAGCCTTCGTAAAAGTCGAAGTTAGAAGTGTTGTAGTTAGGGTCTGTAAGTGTAAAAGTAAATGTAGTGCCGTCTTTCACCTGAGCGTTTCCGTCAGGTATTGGATTGTCAATAAAAGAAGTTTCGCTTGTTAAAGCTACGTTCACCTTGTTTACAACTACTAGGTCATTCTCAGGGTCTGGACTTGCAGATAGCGCGGATGTCCACGTTCCTGCGGTGCTAAAACCTGCTGATTTCATTGTGTTGTAAATTGTGTCGCAAAAGATAAAAGCGGCTGCGGTTGCATCGCCTTTTTTGTAAGTGGGACAGGCGGAATAGACGTGTTCTATCATATCTTCCGCACATTGATTGGTGCAAATTGCCATACTAAAGTAATTTAGATAAATTAAAAGGTATAGCATCTTCACTATGCTGTTTATTTAATGCAAATATAAATGTTTTTTTTTATAGTATATCAAATTCTTTTAATCTGTACTCATAGTCTACTCTCCGCCCTGTGTTATCGCTTATTCCTGTGTATTGAGTGGCAAAAAACTTACTAGATACGAACGATTTTAAACCGCCCTTATTGACCCACCTATCAATATGGATAGAGAAATCATAGCTTAAAAACTTGTCGTAAGCGTTTGCATTGACAATATAAAATTGAAGACCGCAAAACTCACCAACGCTATGCCAATAATCATTGTAAGGTTTTTTGTTTTTAGCTAGGTACACACCTCCCAAAAGTACATCCCATTCACTCGGTAAGTTTTCCAAGCATTCATTGATATAGTTGAGCGTTTTCTCTTTGCCTTGAAACCGCACATCGTCTTCCATAACTAGAATGTATGGTAGCTTGTTTTCTTTAGCGTATTGAATGCAATTTAAGTGCGCTTGTCCTATTCCTCTGTGAGAGTGTTTGTTTTTCACGCCCTCGATTATTGTAAACTCTGGACTGCCAATATATTTCAGTTCATTCTTAAACACTTTGAGCCTATCTGTGCGCTCAGGTAAGTTAATGACTAGCTTTGTGAGGGTTTCTAGTTTCATTTAAGTCCGAATTTATTATCGTTATTATCTTTATTCCACGCCCGCGCCTGTTCGTATGTTAGCGCGTTTTTAACCTCTAAATCTAGTGTTTTAAGCGTATTAGAGCCATTATCCAAGTGGTTTACTATCGAAGTCGGTATCAAATAGTGTTTGATTCCATTGTCTTTTAGCTGCTTTGCATACGCATCGTCTGAACACCAAAAGGAATAAACCTCTGAAAGTCCACCGATTTTTAGCCATAATTTGCGCGTAAATACTATCGCCCACCCTGATATATGCTTTGCGATTTTTAACCCCTCTATTGGCTTGTTTTGCCGTTTAAATTCGCTTTGAGATTGTGAAGTTAAGGATATAGGTGAACAAGAATATAAACCATAATTGCAATTCACTAAAATATCTTTGTACCAGTTAGCGTCAAAGATTACATCGTTATTAAACACTCCAATAATCTCATTTTTGCCTTGTCTTATAGCTTCGTTTGCAAACTGATTGTAGTTAAAAGGCTTGTCTATGTACATTGTTTCCGCCCCCTTGTAGTCTACATTTGGCATTGTTTCAACTACTATAACATTGAATAGAGAATAGTGTTCGCACTTCCTTAATGATTCCAAGCAATCGATAGTTAGCTGCTTATGTTTCGGACTTTTAGCGTATGAAAGTATGACTATATCTATCATCTTTTAGAATAGCGGCTTCTTATTCTATGCCTTAAATGTTGCTGTGTTTCGGTGGTTTCTAAGTTATAGTGGTACTCATAAAGCACTTTGTCAATAGCATACTCGCTATTTAATTTAGGTTTTAATTGCTTTGAAAACGCGCTATCTTCACCATATAGAATAGGCTCGTATGGAGTGTCAATACATAAATCTTTTTTGATACACATTATATGATTGGGAAGTCTGCAATATCTATCCGCTTCGTTGTAGTCGTGAGCAAAATCCTTAGAATAATAGCAAGGCTTAAATTCACCTCCGTTCAATGATACATTAACTTTGAATGTAATAACGTCCGCGCCATTTGCTTTGTCAATAGCTTGTAATAACGTACTCACATAGTCGGCTGCTATCTTGTCATCGTCATCTACGAATACAATGTAATCGCCTTGAGCCATAAATACCAAGTCATTCCGCTTTATACCAAGCATTCTAGTTTTATTATCAATTAACACCAATAACTCAACGTCATTAACGCCCTCTATTTGACTATTTAAAGCGTCTAAAATGGAAGGCAAAAAGGTATTTCTACGCCCTATAACTGAGCAAACTAAAATGGATAGCTTCATTAATTACAACACTTTCTAATAGTCTTAACCGTGTCTATTCTTATTATTGTCAAGTTTACATATCCATACTTAGAGTAAGTGTCCCACGTTGGCTGAAAACTTTCTAAGTCAAAATTGTAACGTGTGCTAGGACTTGACAAATTATGATTGTCGAAAATCTCGATTGAAACATTATTGCTAATCAATTCTTGAAGTGCTAACCAAACTTCGTCTGAATACTTGTAAATTGTGAAAGTGTATTTAGCCGCTTGTTTTACGACTGGTCGGACTGCAACGCCATTGTTCGGAGTGTAGCTATCGCCTGAGCTATCGTATGTACCAGCGTGGACACTTGCATTTAAGAATAACGTCGTATCATTTCCGCAATTTTGATAGAAGTTTACTTTTAGTTTGTCGCCACATATCTCGGTACACTCGCACGGACATTCGTACTCACTTAAATCATACTTGACAGATATAAACGATTCGCCGCTTTCTTCTACCTCTGTAACCCCGAAAAATAGCCTTAAATCTACATTCTGAATAGGATATGCAGAACCAACAGGGATAAACTCTGTGTACCCTGCTGAATCGCTCGTATTGGTATAAAAGTACCCCGAACCATCCCACAATTTGAAGTCTAAAACTATCAAAGGATTGGCAGGAATATCTATTTTCATTTCATATATTCCCGTATCTAAATAGAATTGCTTTGCAGGTGTGCTTAAAATTCTAGGCTCTATATTAAAATAACCCTTATAGTAAACAGAATACGACAAACATTGACCCCTGCTTATTTTTTGGCACTCTTGAAACTCCCAACTTGATTGGTCTGCAACCTCTGTGCAATTAGGCGCGTATGTAGTTTTTCTTTTTGTCACTCCGATAACCTCGCTAAAATCTTCTTCGCGCCATATTGTTTCCTCGACAACCTCTGTATCTAATACGGTTGTGGTTTCACTCGTAATCCCACCGCATTGTTCGATTATTATAGTGGCAGGTATTAATTGTTTAATCTCTACTGTTAAATTTAAATCAAAAGTTCCTGAATCTTGCAAGTTGATACTAAAAAAACGAATAGCACTCATATAGTCACCACCGCAAAGGCTTTCATTTATTTGTATTGTGTTTACTGCGTTTAAATTTAAGTCATAGTAAACGTCTGTCAATGGATTGGCTGTATAGTTGTGGCAAAATCTAACAAAGCCTATTGCTGGAGTTGGGTTAGTGGACAATACTATATTTATAATGTAGTCATATCCGTTAATGAAATAATCATCTTGCAAAGGATAAAAAAGAGATATTTCGTGAGCAGAACCATTAAAACTTGAATTAAAAGTAACCGATGGAAACATTTTTATATTCTTTTCAACTGGCTGCAAATTGTCCACGTCAAAGGTTTCCGCGCACGGTTGCGTATAAAATATATCCTCTTCTACTAACTCCCCTGTGGTCTTATGCGTTTCGTAGCTAACTCCGTTTACTGCTATCATATTCCGTTTTTAAATCTTCTTAATAAATTGAATTTTGTAACACCGTTATCGTGGGTCGCACTCATTAAATTGCCAAAGTATTCAACCCCTCCGCTCACAACGCTAAACAATCCGTACTGCTTAGAGCGAAGTCTTAACAAGTCTATCGAGGTTAAATTATACACTTCAAATTCTATCGCCATTGGTACGAATAAATCTCTATTGATAAATCCGTCATAGGTGTTTGGAGAGTTTGTGTACATTCCTATAATATCTCTGTCTACTTTTACCAAGTCTAAAGGCAATTTGCATACACTTAACCCCTGATAATATGGCGATGTAGGTGTTCCTAAATCGTGCTTAATTTCCTGTTCATAGATAGTCGAACCTTCGTACTTATTTACTTTTAAAGTGTCCTTATTTACAAATAAAGAAAAACCCCACTTGTATAGATGTCTAAACAAGTTCATTACACTTGCATATCTTCGATTTAAGCCTAGAACATTCGGGTTCATAGTCATATTGTCGTCTGATACACCAACGCTCTCAGCAAGGGTAAAATTTATGTCATTCGGACTTCCTGTGGCGGTTGTACTGGATAGTAAAAATATATTCTTGTCAAATTCTAACTCTTTGTCATCTGTTGAAAGTTTCATAGCCTTTGTCACTATGTACTTAGACGCTATCCACTCTGTAACCTTATTGTAAATACTTTCGCCTTTATTGCTTATTGTGTACTCATTTAACTTGCAATAATCCTTTTCGGTATCTTTAAATGTCGCATAGCCTATCTTAATTTCGTTGTAGTAGTTTGAGGTTATGTTTGACAATCTAAAGTTAGCTATTTCGCCCTCTGTAAAGCTATGAACTAGGTTGTCCGAATAGAAGAAATAAACGTCTTGAAGTTGCAAGGTTGCATTTCCATTCACATCGTAAACCACTCCTAAACCGCAACAAGTAATTTTCTCTAACTCGGTAAATATATCAACAGGCTTAACAATAAAGTCCGACATATTAATTTTGTTTCGCATTCGCTGTCCGTCCGTAAACCAAATGTCTTCAAAGCACGGAGTTTCTGCAAGGTTATTATCTGTTTTAAAGATTCTATTTAGTGCTAACTCTCCTTTGTATGCTTTTACTTTGGTGTGAAATGGTTCAATATTGGCTAGTGCACTTCCTGCTAATACCGTTCTAACATCGCGCGTTATTGTAAAACTAGCTATAATACTATTGCTTATAGTGTATTTAAGGCTATAAAAGGCAAATACATTTTGCAATACACTTGAAAAGTTCCATTGACTTCCATTCCAAAAAGCGGCGTTTGCTTCGTAAGATTTATAAATAAGTTCATAATATATCCAAACACTTTCACCCGAAAACATTTGAATAGGTCTTGTAAGCGATTTTGATATTGGAAAAGTTATAATCGCTGGAGAACTTATTATAGAGCTGCTTGTACTTATTGCATTTTTAATGACTATCCTTGGATTATCATATTGTTTACCTATAAATATTATCTCATTTATTTCGATTAAATTAGTACTTACAGTTGCTAAACCATCTATATCAATTTTCATTTGTGTTTGATTGGTCACAATATTAAACTCCCCATCGTCTAATTTGTTTTCAAAAATTGCAGGTGGCTCAACGTCTGAATATGTTATATCGCTTCTTGTTGAAGATACGTTTAAAATATCTATATACTCTCCTGTTTTATAATTAGGAATATTTGGAGATAAATTCCAAGGCTCTGATATATGAAAATAGTCTGCTAATAATCCATCGCTATCTTCCAATTCATTAACATTTGTATCTACTTTTGGCATTATGTAGTGAGCAACGTATTGGTAATAATTTGCAGGAGTTACTACTACTGGAGGAGGTGCTGGAAATGGTGGACCAGAAACCAACCAAGGGAAAGCACTTGGATTTAACCCTGTATTGTGTTCTGTATTTTGAGTTGTAGATGTTATTTGACCATAAATATTGTCACTATCATAGTTATAAACAAGTGGCAAATTTCGTACATATAAATCTTCCTCAACCCCCTCTAAAGTTAGATTGACGGTTCTTTTTAGGTCATCTTTCCAATTACTTGCACCACTTGACAAGTCATCTAGCTGAACAAGATTACAAGTGCAGAAATCCGCGTTTGTTTGAAAGTTCTTGAAGTCTAGCTTATACTTGAATGTAACCGAATCCGTGCCACAGGTGTCCGTTACTTGAATATAAGCATTGGCATCCAATCCATTAGCTTGATAAATAGCGTCTATTTCTTCCTTTCCTGACGTGCAAAAGAATTTAATCTCAATATCTAAGGTCGTATCTATTCCCGAATAGATTGTATCACGCTTTAAACTCACCTTAAATTCTTCTAAGCCTTGCGGTTGTGTACCTAATAAGACTTCAATGTCATTAATAAAGAGTTGCGCGTTCATAGTGGCAAAGATAATAAAAAACTTGCATTTAAAATAGATTGTTTATATTTGCATATACATTTAAAATAATCAAATGAAAAAAGTAGTTTTAATCGCATTAGTATTTTTGTTTTCGTGCAGCAAAGAAGAGCCTACATACAAGTTTAAGGCAAGTTTATTAGGCAATTTAATGAATGACAAAGACAATTTGTGTATAAAAAAAGTATATGACAATGGCTACACTACGGTGCATATCTACATAGAAAAACCAAATATAATTTATAAAAATGGCGTTTACTTAGTTAAAGCAGGTAATAAATTTGATTGGTCAGCTACAACCTTTGTAATAGGTGCATTTAATGATACAAGTTATAGTATGAACAATTACGTTTTTTTAAAAGGTAGCGGAGGCACTAGCAATGGAATAATAAACGGCAAAATATACGG
>JABXJR010000247.1_pt1 | contig 10987 bp, 9 predicted proteins | sample 7431291 | NCBI WGS metagenome assembly JABXJR01 (sample SAMN14395756, study PRJNA613071) | wetland metagenome | isolation source: water samle H3 from high-altitude wetland | place: Chile: Salar de Huasco, high-altitude wetland | collected 2015-11-10 | reverse complement strand
TGCAGACACCTCAGTTATTGTCCATCGCCAAACGCATTGCGTTGACTGTATCAAACATAGTTTGGTGCAATGTATCGGAGTCACCACCGTGTTCGCCCACCAGCGCTACCAGAACACTACCAACGACCACCGCATCGGCAGACGCAGATATGCTTGCCGCTGACTGCGCATCACGAATGCCAAAGCCTACTGCTACAGGAATTGATGAAAATGTCTTGATATGAGCAACCTTCCGAGCGACTTCATCTGTATCAAGGTTAGCAGCACCGGTTACACCTTTCAGTGAAACATAGTAAATATAGCCACTGCCCATGTCACAAACCTGCTTTATCCGTGAATCCGGCGTGGTCGGCGATAACAGGAAAATGCTGTCCAGATTACGCGCACGCAGCTCCGCAACCAGCTCCTGCGCCTCTTCGGGCGGCAGATCGACTGTTAAAACCCCATCAACTCCGGCGTCGGCCGCTGCTTCAGCAAAACGTGCATATCCTAATGTTTCAACGGGATTCATGTAACCCATTAGCACAACCGCGGTTTTTTTATCGGTCTGTCGGAAACGTTTGACGGTTTCCATCACTTGAACCAGTGTCACATTGTTTTTCAATGCTCGTTCGCAAGCTGCCTGTATGACTGGACCATCTGCCATCGGATCAGAAAAGGGGATTCCCAGTTCGATCACATCGGAGCCTGCCTTGACCAGGGTGTGCATCAGGGCCAGTGTGGTGTCCAGATCCGGGTCGCCCGCCGTAATGTAGGGCACCAGAAGTTTGCGTTGCTTATCAGCAGCAAAGCATGCTGCGATGCGACTTTTACTCACAGAGTGATTCCTTCAATTTCGGCCAGTGTATTGATGTCTTTGTCTCCACGCCCCGAAAGGTTAACGACAATATTCATATCTTTAGCCAGCTGCGGTGCAATCTTGATTGCATGAGCCAGTGCGTGAGCTGATTCCAGCGCTGGGATAATACCCTCGATCCGGCAAAGCTTGTGAGTTGCATCCAGAGCTTCCTTATCGGTAACGGCCACATAGTCGGCACGGCCGATATCTTTAAGCCACGAATGTTCGGGGCCCACACCAGGATAGTCCAGACCTGCTGAAATACTGTGAGTTTCGATTATCTGACCCGACTCGTCTTCCATCAGGTAGGTTCGGTTACCGTGTAACACACCGGGTTTGCCAGCACTTAGCGGTGCTGCGTGTCGACCGGTTTCCAGGCCATCCCCACCCGCCTCCACACCGATCAACTTCACGCTCCTGTCATCCAGGAACGCATGAAACGCGCCGATGGCATTTGATCCGCCACCTACGCAGGCAAGAACATAATCAGGCAATTTACCGTTATGCTCAAGTGACTGCTCTTTGATTTCCTTGCCTATCACGCTGTTGAAATCTCGCACCATCGTCGGATACGGATGAGGGCCTGCTGCGGTGCCAATGATGTAGAAAGTATCGTCCACATTACTGACCCAGTCGCGCATCGCTTCATTGAGAGCATCCTTGAGTGTGCGAGAGCCTGAGGTTACGGGAACAACCGTTGCGCCCAGCAGCTTCATGCGAAAAACATTGGGTGCCTGACGCTGAATGTCTTCTTCACCCATATAGACAATGCATTCCATGCCCCAACGGGCGCAAACAGTGGCTGTTGCAACACCGTGCTGGCCAGCACCGGTCTCCGCAATGATTCGTTTTTTACCCATTCGACGAGCCAGTAGCGCCTGACCCACCGTATTGTTGATCTTGTGCGCTCCCGTATGATTAAGATCTTCTCGCTTTAGCCAGATCTGCGCACCACCGAGCTCATCTGACCAACGTCTGGCGTGATATAGCGGATTGGGACGGCCTACAAAATTTTTCAATTCCCACTCGAACTCAGAAATAAACTCGTTATCCAGCCGATAGCGCTCGTAAGCTTCCTGTAGTTCGCGCACAGGGTCCATCAGCGTCTCTGCGATAAAGCTACCACCGTAAACGCCAAAGTGACCTTGTTTGTCGGGATAATCTGTGGAAATCCGCCCTTCCAATGGATCTGTTGATGTGCTCATTAACTGATAGTCCTGATAAAAACTGAAACCTGTTTATCTCTTCCAAGCCTGGCCAAACCCAGGAGGCCGTTCAACAATAGTTCGACCTGACCAAAGGCGGCCCCCTGCCGGACGCTCACTCGGACAGCTTCCATGCTTCCGTGATTCTGGCAGCATCTGCAGCTTCTACTGCCAACATGAATGCTCTCATAGCCTCGCCGCTTTTAACACCTTTTGCGCTTTCGACTCCCGAACTGATATCCACCGCGTGCGGCGCAACTTGCTCAATTGCCTGCCTGATATTCTGTACGTTCAAACCACCCGCCAGTATCAGTGGTCTGTCCAGATTCTGTACCAGCCTGCTCCAGTCGAATACGTGTCCTGTACCGCCAAGCTGGCCGGGTTCATTACTGTCAAACAGGAACCCACTGGCATTTTTAAAGGCTGCAAGTTCATCCGTATGCGGAATACCTCCGCCAACGCCGATCGCTTTCAAATAAGGCCTGCCAAACTGGTCACAGAATTCAGCGCTTTCCTGACCGTGAAATTGCGGTAGCAACGCCGGGCACAGCTGTAATGCATGTAGAACGTCGGTTTCAGGCGCGTTTAGAAACAATCCCACACATGTCACGAATGGGGATAGCTCGTTAACGATCTCAGCTGCGGCCTCTGGCTTTATGGACCTGGCACTGGCAGGAACAAAAACGAAGCCGAGAGAATCCGCACCTAGCTCTTGCGCCACGCGGGCGTCAGTGAGGCGTGTGATACCACAAATTTTGACTCGGGTTCTTCGCGCCATAATGAAAGAACTTTACCATGATGAGCCGCCCGGAAACCATGTTCCAGTGCACTAGGGATGCCAGGGATTCAGGCGGGACTGCTCGAAATCCGGAACGCCGTATTCAGGTGGATAGCCAGGTTGGAGAAAACACAATCCATGTGGTGGTGCGGTTACACCAGCCTGCGTTCGATCACGTGCTGCCAGTAAGTCGGCTATCCACTCCAGCGGCTTATCACCACGGCCTGTAGCGAGCAGGCAACCGGTAAGAATACGTACCATATTATGCAGGAAGCCGTTGGCGGTCAGCTCAATCACCACGCGGTCCTGATCTCGCTTTACGTCTATTCGCTTGAGCAATCTTATAGCGTGATTCGCCTGACATTCAGAAGATCTGAAGCTACTGAAATCATGCTCACCCACTAGCACTTGAGCTGCATCGTGCATACGCTGAGCGTCAAGTCGAATGCGCTCCCATCCAAGCGTGCCAGCCTGATAGCCCGGTCGAGTCGAGCGATTCAGCAAGGTATAGCGATAGCTTCTTTCAATGGCCGAAAAGCGTGCATGGAAATCATCAGGCATGACCGATGCCCAATGTATGGATACTCGACGATCCATTTGAGAGTTTGCACCGAATGTCCAGGCACGTAACGGGCGCTCTACATCGGTTTCAAAATGAACTACCTGAGCGGTTGCATGAACACCAGTATCGGTGCGACCTGCACAGTAGATTGTGATCGGCGTTTGCGCAATCTTGCTCAGCGCCTGTTCGACTTCTGCCTGCACTGAATGACAGTGCGGTTGTCGTTGCCAACCGCAAAAGCCCTCGCCATCATATTCGACGGCAAGGGCTATGCGCTTCAATGACACCGATCAGGCAAGACTGTTAATCCCTGGTTGAGCCTATGAGATTTTGCGAAGTAGAGTTTCAGCTTCGGTAATCTGTTCCGGGCTACCACCTTTAACAATCTCACCTAGAGCACTACTGGCAGAATCCCGATCACCCATGTCAATATATGCCTTGGCAAGATCAAGCATGGTTTCCATTTCATCAGCGTCGTCACCACCGCGGCTTACCGCATTGGTCTCATCGATAAGTAAATCGTTGTCAGCTGTTAGATCTGGTATTTCGAGTTCATTCAAATCTGCGCTCAGTAACTCGGACGTATCAAATTCCAGATCACCAGAGAGTTGGTCCAGATCCAGTGTGAGATCATCTTTCGAATCGGGCAAACCATCAAGCTCGCTTAAGCTCAAACCGTCGGTAAGAAGATCACCTGCATCTTCCAGGGAGTCATTAATATCTGACGTGTGCTCAGTTGTTGCCATAGTGCTGTCAAAATCAGGAAAATCAATACTGCCGTCATTTTCAGCCGTAAGCTCATTCGCTATTTGGGAAAAATCACCCGTCGCTTCCAAATCACTTTCATCAAAAGCAAAGGCAGGATCGATACTTTGATCCAGAGGAGCAGAATCTGTAGTTTCACCAGTTGAATCACTATTACCAAAGTCGCGGCTGATACTGTCCATGTTATCAACATCGCCATTGCTGACGAAATCTTCATCACCAAGCACGCCACCTTCAGAATGGCCTGCACCAATTGCATCAACCGAATCCTGTGCAGCTGAATAAAGCGGATCATTAGGCCTCAACTCGATACCCATTGCGGCAACTTTCGCCCATTCAGGATTAGATTCACCACCGAACCGCGCATGGAAATCTTGAGCAGCCTGGTGAAAACCCTCACCATTACCCTGAGCATGATAAGTCTGCAGTAATTTGTGAGCATATTCCGGCTGGTTGGGCTTTCGCTCAATCGCCTTGGTCAGCAACTCTTCAGCCTGACCATGCAAACCGTAAGCAAGATAGACATCAACCTCGGAAATTGTATCGTCCTTGTCCAGGCCATCGTCAGAGGTAGCAGCAGCAACCGCCTGCGTTTCAGAACCGAATTCCTGACTGCTATCACCCAGTTCAGTCAAAGTTTCAGACAGGTGATCGTTTTCGGATGTGCTGTCAAACGCTGTTGCACCTGCTACCGCCGCGCCACCAGCAGCTGCGATACCGGCAGCACCTGCAGCGCCTGCAGCAAAACTTCCGGTTGCATCATGTGCACGCCCATCTATTTCAGCTTGTAATTCCGCAGCTTCTTCATCATCGACAAATTCAACTTCGTCACCGACATCCAGTATGCTGTCATCTTCACGACGATTGCGACGGAACAATAATGTTCCCAGCACACCCAGTAAACCAAGTGCTCCAATACCTGCTATCGCCAATCGCTTGGGGTCTGCCAGAAAGTCCTGATACCAGCTGGTCTGTTTTTTCGGTGGAGCTATAACAGCTTCAGCTTCAGTTTCAGTTTCCGCTACGGCATCGCCATCTCCAATCAGCTCAACCTGTTCCAGGGTTTCACCAGCTTCAGTCAACGCGTTGGTGCCGGTATCCCTTGTCGCGTCAGCAGCGTTGCTCAAACTGGCAGCAGCATTTGCAGCAGTCGAATTCGCTGATTCGGACGCACTGTCAATGGCAGACGATGCATCGGCTATTAAATCATTGCCCGCATCTGCAGCGTTTGCCGTCGCATCAGCGACCGCATCCGTTGCAGCAGCCTCGACAGATTCCGCAGCCGTACTGGCATCAGTCAATGCCTCTTCGCCCGACTCACGAGCAGTTGCCAGCTGAGCTTCCAGTTTTGCTACTTCATTTTGTCGCAACGACACCAGGGCTTCCAGATTTTCGGTGGTGTTCTGCAGGTCATCAGACTGTTCGGAAAGATCGTCCGCCTGGAGACGGGTAGATGACAGCTCTTCTCTTGCTAGCTGAAGCTTGCGGTTGACTTCACCCAAACGCCGAGCTTCGCTGGTCTCTGTCTCATCGGCTGTTGCACTTGCTGTTGCGCTAGTCGGTGCGTTGTCAGCAACGATACGCAGCTCTTCCCGGCTTAGTATTTCGTTTCGGGCATTATCCAGAATTGCCTGGGCTTCTGCAGACAAGTCTTCAGTTTCAGTTTCCAGTGCTGCAGTTTCGATAGCCGTAGTGTCTGTTGCAGACTCTGCACTCTCTTGCTCGCTAGCTGATGCACGCTCTGATTCGGCAGGTGGATTTTGAGCCACGCGAGTAGCTGAGTTAGCGCGTAGATTGTCGCGATAATCCTGCCACAATTGATTCTGATCACCAATGGCCGCCAAAGCTTGCGATTGAGTCAGCTGCGCGGATTCTTCTGCATCAGGGACTCGCAGTATTGAGCCGGCTTTAACCAGATTGATATTTTTGTTAATGAATGAGGATTCGTTTGCTGCAAGCAACGCCATCATCATCTGCTGGACAGAAACACCTGACACTGCATTATTTTGCGCTATCTCGAACAGCGTATCACCAGCACCCACAACAACCTCTGAGGCAGATTCACCCGAGGCAACTTCATCGCCTGTTGATTCAAGCAGCAGTTCATCCAGAGACACGATAGTTGAATCAGCAGATTCAAAGGTGCTCGATGATTGACTGTCTGCATTAACAACCACGGTGTCAGACACCTCTTCAGCAGAGCCAGCAAGTTGTACTTCTATAGAATCCAGATCAAAAGCCAGTGCAGCGTCAGCTTCACGCTGTGCGATTGCGTCTGTATTTGGTGCGCCCAGATCAGTCAGTGAGACCACATCACCACCCGTAGTCAATGTCGGTGCAGAATCGGTCAGCAATACCTCATCAGTTAATGTGTCTAGTGACACTAACTCACCTTCACCATTGAGATTATCAGTGACTTGATTATTGAGGTCCTCATCCAGACCACGCAATTCATTGGCAATATCATCAGCAGCAGCTGTGTTTCGCTCGATAGGTGTTGGCACAATCAGTGCGTCATCACCACGCTGAACAACAACCGGACTATCAGCGCTTGTGTTGCGTTCGGTGGCTGACGGCGCCATGAAAACAGGTGGATCCAGCAGCACCGTGTACTCGCGAAGCATGCGCCCCTGAGGCCAGTCAACCTCCAGAAGAAAGTTCAGAAATGGCTCGATGACGGGCCGTTTGCTGGAAATCCGTATAACCGGCGCTCCGGAGCTTTGATCGACCTCGAATGTAAGGTCGGTCAGCGCGGCCGATCTTTCGATACCCGCTCGCGCGAACGCATCAGCTGAAGCAAGCTGCACGATCATGCCGTCGATCTCACCCGGTTTTACCGCGGTGAGCCGAATCTCTGCATTCATCGGCTGATTTAGTGCCGAGCGCATTTCGATATCGCCCAGGCCTAAGCCAAAAGCGCCCCCCGAGGCTAATGCCAGGCTTACCGCTGCCGCCGTTGCTAGTTTTCGCACGTATTGAGTCCCGCTCAGTCGCTTGGTTTAGACACTCACCACCGGAATTTCGGAAGTTCGGGCCAAGCGAAGTTAACTGTAACAACGCTATCTATAGACGAATTATCGCATCAATTCATCTATATATCAGCGTTTATAAATAGTCTTGAACGAGACATTCAGCAATCTGAACACTATTCAGTGCAGCACCCTTGCGGACATTGTCGGACACAACCCATAGATTTAGCCCGTTTTCAGTGCTTATATCTTCGCGAATCCGCCCTACAAACACCGCATCAGTTCCGGCTGATTCAGTGACGGCGGTGGGGTAGCCCCCATCCTTTCGCTCATCCATAACTAACACTCCTGGTGCTTCGTGCAGCAATTCTCGGGCCTGAATGGCGGTAATTGGGTTTTTAGTCTCAATATGAACAGCTTCTGAGTGTCCGTAAAAAACCGGTACACGCACACAAGTGGGGTTAACAGCAATTGAACTGTCTTCCATGATCTTATGGGTTTCCCAAACCATTTTCATTTCTTCTTTGGTATACCCGTTTTCCTGAAAATCATCAATATGTGGCAAAACGTTAAATGCTATCTGTTTTGGATAAACCGCAGGCTGTATCGGCAAACCGTTCAGTAATTTGGCCGTTTGCCCGCCTAATTCCTCTATTGCGTCCTTTCCTGTCCCCGAAACCGCCTGATAGGTGCACACATTGAGTCGAGTAATACCAAAAGCATCATGTAAAGGCTTCAGCGCCACCAGCATCTGGATGGTTGAGCAGTTTGGATTGGCAATAATATTAGTGTCTTTGTAGTTGGCAATCGCATGAGCATTTACTTCCGGAATGATTAACGGCTTATCATCGTCATATCGAAATTGCGAGGTGTTGTCGATTACCACGCAACCGGCAGCAGCAGCTTTTGGAGCATGAATTTTGGAAACTGAAGCACCCGGAGAAAATAATCCAATCTGCACCTGACTGAAATCAAACGTATCCAGATCCTGCACCACCACTTGCTTGCTGCCAAAAGCGATACGCTTGCCGGCAGAACGCGCACTGGCCAGTGGATAGATAGTGCCTATTGGAAACTTTCTTTCTTCCAGGATCGACATCATGGTCTCACCCACGGCGCCGGTAGCACCCACCACCGCTACATCGTAGGTTTTACTCATGCTTTTGCTCCAGTTTGCAATGCCGCCAATACAGCGCTACCCATGTCGCTTGTGTTGACCAGTTTTTCGCCTGATAGCCCGGCTGCGATGTCCTGGCAGCGATAACCCTGTGCCACTACCTAACCCACAGCCGCCGCGACAGCGTCGGCCGCCGCTGGCTCATCAAGGGTGTACCGCAGCAACATGGATACAGACAGTATCGTGGCCAGAGGATTGGCAATGCCTTTACCGGCGATATCAGGGGCTGACCCATGAATAGGCTCGTACATGCCTTTACCTGCGATATCCAGAGAAGCCGACGGCAGCATACCAATTGAGCCGGTTAACATGGCTGCGGCATCAGACAAGATGTCCCCAAACAGATTACTCGTAACAATGACATCAAATTGCTTAGGTGCCTTGACCAACTGCATGGCCGCATTGTCTGCGTACATATGAGTCAACTCGACATCGGGGTAGTCAGCGGACACGTCGGTAACCACCTCGCGCCAAAGTTCTGACACTTCCAGTACGTTAGCTTTTTCAACCGAACACAATCTGGAATCGCGCTGCCGTGCTATCTCAAACCCTCGAATAGCGATTCGTCTTATTTCGGATTCGCTATATACCATCGTGTTGAACCCGACGCGCTCACCATTACGTACTTCTATTCCGCGTGGTTGGCCAAAATAGATACCACCCGTCAATTCTCGTAAAATCATCAGATCAAGCCCAGCCACTAACTCATGCTTGAGTGCTGACGCATCACTAAGCTCCGGGTATAGCAACGCCGGGCGCATATTAGCGAACAATTCAAGTTCGGCGCGCAGGCGTAACAGCCCACGCTCAGGGCGTAGGTCACGAGGTGCACTATCATACTGGGGACCACCGATCGAGCCTAGTAATATGGCATCTGCCAACCGGCAGGCGTTCAGGGTTTTTTCTGGTAGCGGATCACCGCTCTCATCATAGGCTGCACCACCAAAAATACAGGTTTCGGTGATCAGACCTAAATCGAATTGCGTATTGACAACATCCAGAACCCTGACCGCTTCTGCGATTATTTCCGGACCTATGCCATCACCTGGCAATACGACGATTTTTCGTGCTTGAGACATGGGGCTATTAATCCTGAGTGACCATTATTTCGAAATCTTCAATGACGGCTTCTTCAGCACGTGCTTGCTCATACCAATCCTTCATTGGCGCATCGTCAAGCGTGCGGGCCACATAGGATTTTGAAAGCGAAGGTAAATTTATCTGATAGGTGTCCAGCCTGGAGGCCACTGGAGCAAACATCGCATCAGCTACGGTGTAATGACCAAACAACCAGGGGCCACCGCTTTGCTGCAAGGCATCTTCAAACAACTGTGCGATTCTATTAATGTCGATTTGCACATCCAGCGATGGACTAAAGCCTGTCACTGTTCGCCTGCAATTCATTGGCATGGCTTGCCTGAGCGCCGCAAAACCCGAGTGCATTTCTGCGCTCATGGCTCTGGCGCGGGCACGATCATCTGCACGTTCAGGCCATAAGGACATACTCGTGACCTTATCGGCAATGTACTCACAGATAGCCAATGAATCCCACAGCACAAGGGGCCCATCGTGCAATACCGGCACCCGCTTCGCCGGACACCACTCATCTATCAGCGCAGCACCTTGCGCTGTACCCAGGGAAATACCAACTTCGTCGAAATCCAGCTGTGCATGATGCATCAGAATCCACGGACGCAACGACCATGATGAATAATTCTTGTTTCCAATAACCAGCTTCATGACGGCGCATCGAACAACCACGGTGCCGCTTTACTACGTGTTGCCTCATATTCTTCAATTCTGAAGCGTTGCTGCAATGTCAGTTCTATATCATCAAAGCCGTTCAACAAACAATGCTTGCGAAAGCTGTCTACTTCGAATGGATAAACCTGTCCACTGGGGGTAGTGACAGTTTGCTCCTCCAGATCTATTGCCAATTGATAGCCTTCATCGGCGGCACATTCCGCGGCCAGTGAATCCACGATGGCTTTGTCCAGCACGATAGGTAACAAGCCACTCTTGAACGAGTTATTATGGAAAATATCAGCAAAACCCGGTGCTATAACTGACCGGAAGCCATAGTCATCCAACGCCCAAACTGCGTGCTCCCGGGAAGATCCGCAGCCAAAATTCTCACCCGCGATCAGCACTTGCGCACCTTTGTAGCGTGGCTCATTCAATACAAATTCCGGATTTGGCTGCCGGTTGGAGGGATCCTGCCCCGGAAAACCTTCATCAAGATATCGCCAGGCGTCAAACAGATTCACGCCAAAACCTGAACGCTTGATCGACTTCAGGAATTGCTTTGGAATGATTGCATCCGTATCAACGTTTGCGCGCATCAATGGCACGGCAAGCCCACTCATCTGTGTAAAAGATTGCATAGATAGTTAACCCTTGTTTGCTGGATTGTGTCGGTTGACTAGAATGACCGAACATCAACGAAATGACCGGCAATTGCCGCCGCTGCCGCCATGGCAGGGCTTACAAGATGAGTGCGACCACCTTGACCTTGTCGACCTTCAAAGTTGCGATTGGAGGTAGACGCACATCGCTCGCCCGGCTCAAGCCTGTCTGCGTTCATCGCCAGACACATCGAGCAGCCGGGCTCACGCCATTCAAAGCCTGCCGCTAGAAACAATTTATCAAGCCCTTCCACTTCGGCCTGTTGCTTGACCAGACCAGAGCCCGGA
>JABXJR010000246.1_pt1 | contig 10998 bp, 16 predicted proteins | sample 7431291 | NCBI WGS metagenome assembly JABXJR01 (sample SAMN14395756, study PRJNA613071) | wetland metagenome | isolation source: water samle H3 from high-altitude wetland | place: Chile: Salar de Huasco, high-altitude wetland | collected 2015-11-10 | reverse complement strand
GTATAAAAAAGAGCATCGGTTGGTTATGGAAAAACATCTTGGACGCATTCTTAAAAGAGAAGAAGTCGTACATCACATCAATGGTATTAAAAATGACAACCGCATTGAAAATCTCGTACTTACAACTCATGAAGCTCATGGAAAACATCACTGGGATAACCCAGAGGCGAAAAAGAAACAAAGTGAGTTTATGAGAAAAGTAAGAAAAGAACACTTTTGGTCTACTAAAAAACATTACTAATTAACTCACACAAATTATGGCTTATGCTAATACAGTTTACCCAGAGTTCCGCAATGGACAGCTCAAGTGGCTTTCCAATGAGGTTCTCTCAGGTATAGATGACTTCGCAAATGTCTGGTATGTAGATGCCGACAATGGAAACGATGACAACGTAGGGAATACTCCCGAAACTGCTTTCGCAACTATTCAAGCTGGCGTAACTGCTGCAAGTTCGGATGATATTGTTTTCATCCGTAATCGTGCTATGGCTACAGGAGCTACAGACCCAGTATCCTATGCAGAAACAATCATCATCCCAGCAGATAAAGACCGCCTAAAACTCATTGGTTACAATGAAGGACGTACACAGGGGGGGGGTTCCGCAGATTAAAATCGGAGCAGGTTCAACTGCTATGCTCACGGTGCGTTCGCCAGGTTGTCTCATAGCAAATCTTGGATTCAATGGTGCTTCCTCAACAGGAGGCGGCATTCTCCTTGACGATGATGGTTCAACTAAAACCGCATTTGGAACGACAATAGTAAATTGTCATTTCAAGAATTGTGTCGGTACTACTGCGACAAATGCAGCAACAGGCGGTGCAATCATGTGGTCTGCTGAAGGTAACGCATGGCAGGTACTTATCAAAGGCAATCGCTTCTACAAGAACGTAGGAGACGTTGTGCTTCTTGGTACATCAGGTTCTCTTCCACAGGATGTGGTTATCGAGGACAATGTGTTCTCTGGTCCTGCCGCGAGTGTTGATTGCAATCTCTATCTCGCAGGTGGTTCTGGTATGAATGGTGTAATAATTCGCAACAATGACTTCACCTGTTTCCCAGCTATCGGTTCAGGCACAAATGCAACTCCCGCAGTCCTCACAGGCTGTGTGGGTCAAATGTCAGGCAATCGTTTTGCTTGCACAGGTAAAACATTCGGTGCTGCTGGTAACGTCGTTGTGCCAACAACTGTCTTTATGACAGGAAACTGGCAGGAAACGGCCATCGCTGACAATAATTATCAGGGTACTACTGTAAATCGAACCTAATATGGCTTACGGAGACGAAGATAAAATTGTAGAAACTTCTACTAAAATTAAAAAGGAAGTAGAAGCTCCTGTTGAGGAATCAATACCCGAAAAGAAAAAGAAGAATAATTAACAACTAATCACTAAAAAAATGGCTTCACGCTTAACTCAAAAAGGCGCAACAGCTCCACTGGAAATCTTTTCTCAGTCTACGGACTTGAGTCTCGGTACTCTGGTAGGCTCGCGCTATGACAGCTCGGATGGTCGCGAGTTCGTTCTTGTACAAAATGCTGGTACTGCGCTTGCAGATGGCGTAGTAGTGCAAGGCCCAGCAGCACAGGCCAATGCAGTAGGACTTTCCCCTGCAACGTCTAGTACTACAAGCTATGTAGCTTCTGTACCGATTGCAGCAGCAATAGGTGGCAAGCAGATTCAGCTCGCCTCTGGTGCTACCGCAGTTCTCGTCAATCGTTTCGCAGGTGGGTATCTCAACGTGGTTGAAGGTACTGGCCTCGGACAGACGCTCAAGATTGCAAGTAACGGTGCAGCAGCTACAACTGCTTCGCTCGTTATCACTCTTGAGGATGCCTTCACAACGGCAACTTCAACGGACAGCCGCTTCACCCTTACCATAAACCCTTGGGGTAGCCACTATGGGACTGATTACACCACAGACGGTGTGATTATCACCCCAGCTACTACCCTGACAGGGCAGGTACTTGGTGTGTCGCTTTATCCGATTGCAGCTTCAACAGCGTCGGTGGCTAACTACGCACTTATACAGACCAAAGGGCCTGTGGCGGTGCTCGGTAGCTCAACGGTAGCTCTTGCACTTGACGTATGCGTACCTGTATCAGGTGTCGCAGGTGCGATTGTGACCTACGCAGTTGCTACTGGCCCTCGCATTGGAACCACTTTGGTTGCCTCTGCAAGCGGTAAGTACAATCTCATAAACGTAGACCTCTAGCCTCGCTTCAGTACATCAGCAATGGTGTACTGGGTGCGGGACTTGAATAAAGGGCTCGCGATTATTAGGCTTAATCTTGAAATTAAAGAAAATGCCAACGAAAGAAAACATTATGAAGTTTGAGGCGGTGCTGCCAGAAGACTTCAACGGAGTGTTCCACTTTACCAACTGGTCTGAAGAAGACTTCACGGGGAAATGGAACAGCATAGATTACACGTTCCCTGCATTAACCACAGCCCCTATGGTAATGCCGTTCTCGCCCCTTGAGATACAAAATATCCGCAAGAAGTTCGCTAAAGACTTGGCTGAACGCGAGTTCTTTAAATCTAAAAACTATGAGGCACTTCGCAAGATTGAAGGCAAAGACGGGGAACGCACGATTAACTTTAATCAAGCTCGCACCTATTCTATTAACGAGTTAGCTCCTTTCATTCAGAAGGCTCTTGAGCCACTTCCTGTATCTCGCGCTTTCGCAAGTCCGAATAAGGTACGAGATGTAGAGAAAGAGTTGCATACTGACCAGGAAGGCAACGTCTCGACCAGTGCTGTAAAGGATGAAAAAGACCTTGAGAAACTCTCTAAGGGCAAAAACTAGCTATGTTAAAACTGCTTACTAGAGAGCAGATTACCAACGCTAAGGTGACTGACCAGTTGCGTGAAATACAAGAGGGCAAGAAACTCGCGGAACGTGTAGATAGGCTCCGCGGGTTACAGGCCATAGAAGAAGCATCTCTCGACAAGTTTCGCACTGAGACACTCTCACGAATCCATGAAGAAACAACTGAAGCACTCAAAAAGCGTGACTTTCTCTTCGGAGAAGTTAGAGAGCTTGAGGAACGTAGAAAAGCAGCCCTCGCGCCACTCACAGAAGAGCGAGTTGCGAATGATAAAGAAAATGCTCGCCTTGACACCCGAAGAAAAGAGCTTGATGCGGAGCAATATAGGGTTGAGGATGCAACAAGACTTGCAGAAAATACCCTTAAAACAGCCGAAAACGAACTCAGTAGAGCACAAGGAAAGACTGTACAAGCTGAAAAATTGTTATCAGATGCCTCAAGCAAATGTCAGGAAACAGAATTGGCTCTCAAAGACGCTCAAAAGGTTAAAGACGCTTCTATCAAACTTGCAAAAGAGGTAGAGCAAGACCTTATCAACAGAGATTCTACATTAGCGGCCAGGGAACGTGGTGTACAATTAAGGCAGGAGGCACTGGATGAGAGAGAGAAGAAACTTATGGATGGCTGGAGCCTCCTCAATGACAGGCTTGCAACCTTTGAAAGAAACTTAAAAAGAAAATAATTATGGCATATCCATTCGGTCAAATAAATACAGCCGCAACCTCGAAGCCTCTTGCAGTTACTTATGATGCAACAGTATCTTCAACTACGGCGGTTACACTCAATGCGACTACTACAGGTATAGAGGTAACAGCAGTAGACAAATCTATCTTCCTTAAATGGGATGCAAGTGCATCTTCTTCAGCGTTTGACGCTATTATTGCGCCTAATACGACAAAGGTATTCTCAGTCCCCCGTGGGACAGTAACGGCAAACTTTATTGAACAGGCAGCAACAGCAATTCTTGTGTGTGTTGAGTTTTAACCATGGCAAACGCTAAACCAGACGAAAACAGTATCTTCACAAAAACGGCTGTACTCAATACCGATACAGTACAAGGTACTAATTTAGTACGTCTTGTATGCGATGAAGGTAATTCTAATTCAATCAAAGTAAACACAATCGCTACTATATCCTTCACTATGCAACCAATAGACGAAAGAGATGAAAACTTTCGAACCTGTCTTACTTTTACGGGAAGTGATGGGCTACTTTATCCATGTGTGGCAACGTCTATTGGCGAGCTTCTAATAGAACCTTAATATGGCTGGAGAACAAGCAAAAAGAGACCAAAACTTTGTAACATCTACACTCCTAGTGGGGAGCACCGGAGAGACTTTTAATTGGGAGGGCGACGAAACTACTGGGAGAGCCTATGTAGACTTGGCTGGAGGTTCAGGAACTGTAACGTCTGTTTCAGTAGTCTCTGCAAATGGATTCGCAGGTACTGTAGCAACTGCTACTACAACTCCTGCAATTACTCTCACTACTACAATAAACGCCCCTATTTTGGCGGGAAACGGCACTGCTATTGCAGGAGCTACTACCACAGGTTCAGGAACGACTGCCGTCTTAGCCACAGCACCAACTTTTCCAACAAGTATAACCGTAGGTGCAGCCGCCGGTGCTACAGGAGATATTTTAATCAAGGGTACGACTTCTGGTACAGTAACAGTAACTACTGCCGATGCAGCGGGAACGTGGCAACTGACACTTCCTACAACTGATGGAGGGGCAGGAGAGTTTTTGCAAACTGATGGGGCTGGTGTCACTTCGTGGGCAGCAGTTTCAGCCGCAGCAGGAGGAAACAATACCGAAGTTCAATACAACAATGCAGGTGTGCTTGGTGGCATCACAGGTGCAACATCAAATGGTACAGTCGTAACACTCACTTCGGCATTAGCAACCACGGCTTTCTCACCTTCCGCAAATGATGCGGCAACGCTTGGTACTACGGCACTTGGATTCTCTGATTTACATCTCGCGGCAGGAGGAGTAATCAATTGGGCAAATGGTGAAGTAACTATCACAGAAACAAACTCAAATCTCCTCACTATCGCAGGGGCAACACTTGCTGTATCTGGAGCCATAACAGGAACCTCATCTCTTACACTTGGCGTTGCGGCAGGAACGACTGGCTCGGTAGTGCTTACGGGCACGACAAGTGGTGCGGTAACGCTTTCGGTGGCAGATGCGGCAGGGACATGGACGATGAAGTTGCCTACGACGGACGGAAACAACCTTGAGTTTTTGCAAACTGACGGAAGTGGTAATACTACATGGGTCCCAGGGACTTCTATCCCCGCCACTACAATAACTGTTGCAAATGAAGCGACAGATACTTCATGCTTCCCCGTTTTTGTTACGGCAGCAACAGGTGATTTGGGGCCGAAAAGCAATGCAGGGCTTACTTTCAACTCAAATACAAGTGCTTTAGCTTCCACTCTTTTCTCGGCAAACACCATAACTGCAAACACTGCTTTCGTACCCGATACTGATGGAGGTGCTGATTTGGGTTCAACATCTCTAGGATTCCAGAATCTACACCTCAATACAGGGGCAACCATAAACATAGATAACGGTAATTGGGTAGCAACACACACCTCTGCAATACTTACAGTAGGTACAGGGGACCTCCGAGTAACCACCGCAGGTACAAACTCCGCCTCGGTCGTGACAGTAGGAGGTACGCAGACACTTACAAGTAAAACGCTCACTTCTCCTGCGATAACTACAGGTACCTATACAGGTACACAACTGCTCGTTGAAGGAGCTTCTGTTGGCCTTGACCCTGCGGGTTCTGGGGACGGTGCATACTCTGGCATAACTATGACGGCGGTAGCAGGGTACTCGCAAGCATTTGGAGACTTGGTGTACCTTGCAGCCGCAGATGGACGGTGGGAGGCAGCAGACGCAGACGCGGCGGCAACTGCGGGGCCAGTGGCACTCGCAATGGTAGTTGTTGCAGGCACAGACGGGAATGCTTGCACACTCCTCTTACAAGGCACAATTCGTGCAGACGCCAAGTTCCCAGCTATGACAATTGGGGCAACCCAGTATGTGGGAGAGGCGGCTGGAGAGATACAAGGGGCTATACCAACAGGTGCAGACAACATCATACGCACCGTTGGGTATGCGCTTACCGCTAACGATTTATACTTTAATCCTTCAACCGATTGGCAGGTGAGTGTTTCCTGAGTAAACCTATGACAAAACCTTGTCTACAATGTAAAAAACTTATGACAAAGCCCTATGCCGAGTCTGTTCGTGCATGGCATACGAGGCATAAGTTTTGCTCTAAGCCCTGTCATTACGCATCTATGAAGGGCAAACCTTTTTATGATAATACGGGTAAGAAGCTCACAGATGAGCATAAAAATAAAATAGGAGAGTCTCACAAAGGAGAAAAAGCCTATCAGTGGAAAGGTGGTATTAACTACGTCATAGCGCGTAGAGCACGGCTGCGTGGGGCTGAAGGCGCACACACCAAGGAACAGTGGGAGGACATGAAAAAGAAGTACAACTACATGTGCCTGTGTTGCAAGGCGCAAGAGCCTTTCGTCAAACTTGCAGAAGACCATATTGTCCCGTTGAGTATGGGGGGGTCGAATGACATCTCAAACATTCAACCTTTGTGCCAACCGTGCAATAGTCGTAAGTATCAGAAGACGATAGATTATTCGCTGTCCTTTGGGCAAGTTAACGTTGCATAGAACATGGCCATTGTCATCGGCACAAATTCGGGATTTGTAACAGCAGCCCCAACAGGTGACCCTGGTGCTCCTGGAGCAACCTTTGACAACCAAGCAAACTCTACAAACGACACGAGTCCATCTGGAACTAACATCATCACAGAAGTCGGATTCTACACGGAAACAGACGTTGCTGCCCTCAATTGGTCGGTAGGACTCTACGCTAACTCTGCAGGTGCTCCAACGACTCGCCTCTTTACACAGACAGGAGTGATGTCTACTGGTGTGGGATGGAAAGCCATTACAGGACTCAACTGGTCGCTAAGCGCGAGTACAAACTACTGGATAGGTGTATGGGTCGAGGCAACAACCCCCGACACGATAGGACAACAATCGACCTCGGGGGGTACTGGCTTTACTTTCTTAGCAAGTCAGACTTCGCTCCCTGACCCATACGGAACCCCAACAGGAACAGACTCTGACGGGAAGATGGCTATTTATGCCGTATACGCTGCTCCCTCTGGCCCAACCAACATGACCTCGTTCGATGGCAACCTCAAGGCAAACATCAAATCCTTCGATGGCAACTTAATTGCGAACATTAAGTCGATAAGTGGGAACGCCTAAAACCATGAGTAAACAAAATTGGGACAAGACATTGATAACTATAAAAATATGAACATTAAATCACCCTCAAACGGCAGAGAAGATCGAGATCTCCTTGTCGAGCTAAAGACAAACATGGCAGCAATCTTGGCATCCTTTGCGCCCCCAGCAGCTTCACAAATAAAAACATTTGATACTATAGCGCGCGCAAGCATTAAAACAGTCAATGGTGTGGCAATCGCCAGCGTTAAGACACTTGACGGCATCGCAAATACATAACTTCTATGGATGACCAATCTAAAAGAGATATACGGGAGGCAGTCCAAGAAGCCTTCAAGGCAGGGATAGGAGACAAGCGGTATATAGATGTAACCCGAATACCTTTGATTTGTCAGAGCATTATAGGAATTGACGCACGCCTAACTTCTATTGAGGGGAGTTTAACCTGGGTAACTAGAATTGTGATAGGAGCTGTCTTATTAGGACTTTTAGGTCTTTTGTTTGTTTAATAAAATGGCATATCGAGTAGTAAAGGACAGAAATGGCAAAGAGGAGATTATCATAACCTTCCCCGATACGGGTATTGCCCCTGACCCCTACAGTGGCCTCAACCGTCAGTTTGCAGTAAACCTCTCTGTGCCCAACGAGATTAGTGTGGGCTATCCCATCACAGCTTCTACTACCAGTGGGGCTACGCTAGGGACGCCAATTGCGCGCTCAACTGCGTGGTTTGCAGCGTATGGGAGCGCGGTAGGCAACGGCTCACCGAGTAGGTTTGCAATGTTAGATGCTGGAGGCCAAGTGTTTGAGGCCACTAGCGTTACAGGGACGTGGACATTTCTATCTAGCAGCAATTCCACCACAGGCTCCTCGGCAAACGATGGCATAGCCTACTACTTGGGTTATCTCTTTAAGTTCCGAAACGACAAGATAGACTACTGGAATGGAACTGCCTGGGTTGCTGGCTGGCAAACTATAACAGGTGGTGTAAAGCATTTTGCCTATGTGGCGTCTGACAACACCCTCTACTTCACTAATGGAAACTTTCTAGGGGCTATTGGTTTAGATGACCCTTCTGACCCCACAAGTTTTGACCCTACCAGTGCGGGAACTTATACGTTTGAAACTGAGAAACTTCAACTCCCTCAAAATGATTGGGCAGTCTCTATAGGCGAAGTGGGGGGTGGTAATACCCCACAATCAACCCTCTTGGTGGGTGGTTTAGGTAACGCAATTTACCCTTGGGATAAGACAACGGCGAGCTTTAACTACCCGATTTATATGGCAGATACCTATGCGGCGAATATAGTCTCTGCAAACCAAAACGCTTTTATATTTGCAGGTAAAAACAGTGGGCGTGGTCGCATCTTTATTACCAATGGTGCTCAAGCAGAAGTCTTCTTTAAGATGCCTGACTACATTACAGGGCAACAGGAGCCGTACTACACATGGGGTGATGCCATCTTTCACCGCAATAATCTCATTTTCGGAGCTTTTGTAATACCTAATAGCGGTGCTTCCCCCCTCCTTTTTAGTCAGGTGTGGGCATTAGATTTGCAGACTAAGGCATTTCGCTCTGTTAGCGACATAACCTCTGGGACAGGCGCAGGTAACGCCACTTGTCTTATCTCACCCTCAAACCTAGCTGTCCCAGGCATGGGGTACATTATTGGGTGGACGGATGGAACTACACCAGGCATAGGCTATTCGGGTACTACGGCAGGTACAGGCGTGGCTGTTATTACCACTGACCTTATGCCTGTAGGCACCTTCTTTGACCGCAAGACTTTTAGTCAGGTGGAAATTAAATTGCGCAGCGCCCTTGGGAGTGGCGAATCCATAACAGTAACGCCTATCGCCGATGGTTCATCTACCACCAACCTCACTTTTTCGCCAACGCTAACTAACGGCACACGGTTTGCAACCGCGCCCGTTACCTTTCAGGCAAACCAATGGCTCCAATTCAGCATCTCAATGACGGGCAACAGTGTCACCAGTGGGTGTAGGTTATACGAGATGCGCTTGCGCTAACTATGGAAAAGTGGGAAGTTGAAAACTTAATAGACCAGAAGATACGACTTGAGAAAACAAGGTCGCAGTATGGCGTTAGTAGGATTCCTGTCCACTCGCACAACGGAATGGACAGCCCGCGCATAGACTATGTGGGGAGCTTAACTAACCGCCAGATGTTTGTAACCTCGCATGTCTTTGGTACGGCGGCAGGCACAAGCAGCAATTACGGGCACTTCTTCACTAACACCTTTAATGTTGGGGGTGGGGGGATTACAAATATACAGACCAATGGATTACAAGTTATCTCGATAAGTGAGGTGCATGGACAAGCGGGTACGGATGCAGGCGATGTTACAGTTAGTCTAAAACTCCTAGACCCAGGGGACGCCTCCATAAGTGGAGGGGTCACTATTGTTACCTTTAGTCTTAAAACTACAGCCAATAACTTGTCTCTAGCTACCATACAGCTAGGCAAAACTCCTGCAACCATTTTTCCAGGCCAACGTCTAGCACTTCAAACATCAGGGACCCTAACGGCTGTGGCTGACGTACTGGTGACAGTGCTCTTGCAGTATTAGAAGGGTGGTATTATTAAATCATGCGCTCATTCTCACAATTAACAGGCTCAACTACAGCAAACGCTTACGCAGGCAGTTTCGCTGACCTCACCCAAAACAACACCACCGCCAATGTTAATCTGGCTAAAATCCTAGTAAACAACGCGCACCGCTACTACATCCAGAAGTATTTTGATAACGAGTACACTTTTACCACCCTTACTATAGGGGCAGAAGACCTAGAAGTAACCGCAACGCCCAGTAGTGGGGATGTCACCGCCACCCTAACGGCTGCGTGGACGAATATAAGTTGCCAGCAGCTAGTGGTATTTAGCAATAGCGAACAGCGAACTGTCTATTTTACCCAAAATAGCACCGCAATACGCTGGATAGCTCCCCTTACCTCTGCTGCCACTGTGGACATAAGCACTATAGGTGTACAGGCATACCCTGTGCCAGCCAACATTTCACGTGTAAAGAATGACACCATTACGGTGGGACAGTTGGTTTATACCCCCGCGCCTGTGCAATCCATCCAAGAGTGGACTATGTTAAACGCATTGCCCTACACCAGCGATATACCCAACTACTTCTACATCTACAATAACCAAGTAAACTTCTGGCCTATCCCCTCAACAAGTGGCAACGTCATCACCTTTAACTACAAACGCCGTGTAGCGGATATGACTTACGCAGATTACGCGACGGGCACCATTAGCGGTAGCGTAGGCTCCAACCAAATCACAGGTTCCTCAACCTCATGGAATACCACAGGCTCTTACCCCCTCAACACCGACCTTACTTACGCCAACCTCTACCTCATAGCCACCCCACCTAAAGGTGATGGTATTGCGTACCTCATACAACGCTTCACTAGCGATACCGCCCTCCTGCTTGCCACCCCTATAATAAACGCCCCAAGCCTCAGTGGTGCCACCTACACTATTGGTCAGTATCCTCTTTTGCACGAAGACTTCCACGATATCTTGGTGTACGAACCTCTAAAAATCTACTTCTCCTCTTTCCTAAAGGATGACAATGAGTTCAAGAAATATAGCGTTATGGTAAAAGACCGTGAGGTTCTGATGGACGCATACCTCGGCTCAAAGAGCGTAAACGTAGACCTCGGCGCTCAACCTGTGCCCTCAAATCCAAATCTGTACATCTTCGCACCTCCACAATAATTAGGTGTTAATATAACAACAATGGCAAGCGCAATCTCGAACACAGTCCAGCAAAAAGACCCATTTGGGGGTCTTTTGAGCGTACCTCAAAAGACCTACGGCGGCCTCTTAGGAGGT
>JABXJR010000244.1_pt1 | contig 11025 bp, 11 predicted proteins | sample 7431291 | NCBI WGS metagenome assembly JABXJR01 (sample SAMN14395756, study PRJNA613071) | wetland metagenome | isolation source: water samle H3 from high-altitude wetland | place: Chile: Salar de Huasco, high-altitude wetland | collected 2015-11-10 | reverse complement strand
TCAAGATGATCCACAACGGCATCGAGTACGGGATGATGCAGGCGTTTGCCGAAGGCTTCGACATTCTCAAGACCAAGAATTCGGAAAACCTGCCGCAAGACCAGCGTTTCGACCTGAACGTGGCGGATATCGCCGAAGTCTGGCGTCGCGGCAGCGTGGTGTCGTCCTGGCTGCTGGACCTGACTGCGGATGCGCTGGCCACCGACCCGAAACTCGACGGTTACTCAGGCTCCGTGGCCGACAGTGGCGAAGGCCGCTGGACCATCGAAGCCGCCATGGAACAAGCGGTACCGGTGCCGGTGCTGTCCACGTCGTTGTTCGCCCGTTTCCGTTCGCGCCAGCAGAGCACTTACGGTGACAAGATGCTCTCTGCCATGCGCTTCGGCTTTGGCGGCCATGTGGAGACTTCCAAAAAATGACCGCTAACGGCAAGAAACCAAAGGCCGAACCCGCTCCGCCCACCACATTGTTTCTGTTTGGTGCTCATGGTGATCTTGTAAAGCGCCTGCTGATGCCGGCGCTGTACAACCTTAGCCGTGACGGCTTGCTGGGCGATGGCCTGCGTATTGTGGGTGTTGATCACAACGCCGTCAGTGACGCGGACTTCGCCAAGAAGCTTGAGGACTTTATTCGCACCGAGGCCGCGAGCAAGGTCAAAGGCAATGCCGATAACGCGTTGGACCCACAGTTGTGGGCCCAACTGGCCAAGGGCATCAGCTACGTCGAGGGCGACTTCCTCGACGACGGCACCTATGCGGACATCGCCCGGAAGATCGCCGACAGTGGCACCGGCAACGCCGTGTTCTACCTTGCGACCGCGCCACGTTTCTTTAGTGAAGTGGTGCAGCGTCTGGGTAGCGCCGGCCTGCTGGCGGAAACTGAGGATGGTTTCCGCCGCGTGGTCATCGAGAAACCCTTCGGTTCGGACCTTGCCACCGCCGAGGCGCTCAACGCCTGCCTGCTCAAGGTCATGAGCGAAAAGCAGATCTATCGCATCGACCATTACCTGGGTAAGGAAACGGTGCAGAACATCCTGATCAGCCGTTTTTCCAACGTGCTGTTCGAAGCGTTCTGGAATAACCATTACATCGACCACGTGCAAATCACCGCCGCAGAAACCGTCGGCGTGGAGACCCGGGGCAACTTCTTCGAAAAAACCGGCACCCTGCGCGACATGGTGCCTAACCACCTGTTCCAGCTGTTGGCGATGGTGGCGATGGAGCCACCGGCCGCCTTTGGTGCCGACGCCGTACGCGGTGAAAAGGCCAAGGTGATTGGTGCGGTACGTCCCTGGTCGCTGGAGGAGGCACGGGCCAACTCGGTGCGAGGCCAGTACACCGCGGGTGAAATCGGCGGCAAGCAGCTGCCCGGCTATCGCGAGGAGGCCAACGTCGCCCCAGATAGCAGCACCGAGACCTTCGTCGCCCTCAAGGTGATGATCGACAATTGGCGCTGGGTTGGCGTGCCGTTCTACCTGCGCACCGGCAAGCGCATGAGCGTACGCGACACGGAGATCGTGATTTGCTTCAAGCCTGCGCCGTATGCGCAGTTCCGTGACACTGAAGTGGATGAACTCAAGCCCACCTACCTCAAGATCCAGATCCAGCCGAATGAAGGCATGTGGTTCGACCTGCTGGCGAAAAAGCCCGGGCCGACCTTGGACATGGCCAATATCCAGCTGGGTTTCGCCTACAAGGACTTTTTCGAGATGCAGCCGTCGACGGGGTACGAAACCTTGATCTACGACTGCATGACCGGCGACCAGACCTTGTTCCAGCGAGCGGATAACATCGAAAACGGCTGGCGCGCAGTACAGCCATTCCTCGATGCCTGGAAGGAAGATGACGGGATCCAGGCCTACAAGGCCGGGGAAGATGGCCCGGTCGCCGCCGATGTATTGTTGGCCCGTGATGGCCGTACCTGGCATAGCCTCGGATGAGTGACGCAGCGATCCATCCCATCCGTTTTATCCTCAGCGACGTGGACGGCACGTTGCTGCACCCCGATCACCGCTTGAGCCAACGCACCGCCGATGCAGTACGTGCCTTGCGCGACAACGGGGTGTTTTTCAGCCTGGCCAGCGGACGTCCGCCCAAGGCCATGCTGCACCTGATCGAAACCTTTGGTATTGATGTACCGGTTGCCGGCTTCAATGGCGGCACGCTGATCAACCCGGATGGCAGCATTCTGGTCTCCCATCATCTGCCGGCGGAAGCGGCGCTGGTCACCCTGGCGCTGTTCTCGGCCGAGCCTGATGTGGAAGTCTGGGTATTCGCCGATGGCGATTGGCTGCGCCGTGATCCGCCTGGGCCGATGGTTCAGCGCGAAGCCGATGGCTTGGGCTATGGGCCGGTCGTGGTGGAGAGTTTTGAGCCGTACCTGGACCGAGTCGACAAGATCGTCGCCGCCAGTAACAACACGCAATTGCTGGTGGAACTGGAAGCGCGGTTGCAGCCCAAGGTCCAGGGGTTGGCTCAGGTTTCACGTTCACAACCGGTGTATCTGGATGTCACCGCCATGTTGGCCAACAAAGGCGAAGCCCTGAAGACGCTGGCGGCGCATCTTGGGGTACCGCTGGAGGAAACCGCCGCGATCGGCGATGGCGGTAATGACCCGGCGATGTTTCACGTGGCCGGGTTGTCGATCGCCATGGGGCAGGCGGAAGAGACCGTCAAGCGCCAGGCCAATGTAGTCACCGGCAGTAATGCCGAAGATGGCGCGGCCGAAGCCATTGAACGGTTTATTCTCGCCAAGCGATAAGTGACGCTTACTTAACTTGCGCTCATTGAGTTTGATGAGCGCAAGTTACAGTGTCGGCTTACTTCGGCATTGCCCAGGATTGCAACGCGTAGCCATCTTTGTCGAGTTCGGCGCGAGCTTGCAACAACAAGTCTTCCAGTTGCGCCGGGTCGGTATAAGCACTCGACGACAGTTGTTGGCTGCCAATGCGGGTATTGGTGCGGTCGATGACACTCAGGCTCAGCGAGCCATTGCCATCGTGCCAGGCCACGCACTGAAAGGGCTGGAAAGCACGGTCTGCGATCAAAAGAGCTTCGTTGATGCGGAGCGGGGCGTTCATGTGGGTTGTCTCTCTCATTGCCCATTCAAGTGAGTGCCGGCGGTTGGGCTGACCGTGCGGCGGGTTACTTGTACTGATGCACGATGGCGGGGTACGGGTCACATGTTAGTGCAATATTTTTTAACTTTTTCTGATTGGCGTCATGTAAGCGGCTGTTTTGAAAGCTGAATGAAAGTTTCGCCACCGCGGTACTTTTTCGCTGAAAACACGGGTAAGTGGCTTTTTGCCCACACTTATAGCGAAACGGTACAAGCGTCGCGTCAAGACCTTGCTAGTGTTAGCGCCAGGCGTCACAAATCATTGTTTCTAAATAACTTTAACAATTTTGGCGCCAAGGAATAGTCATGATTGTTACACCTCCCCAGCGCCGCTTGCTTGTGGTCGATCCTTGTGACGACTGTCATGGGCTGTTGCCCGGTTTGCGCACCGCCGGGTGGGAGGTCGACAGTTGTGCCTTGGCAGCAGTCGGTGACCGTTCCTGTGACGTTGGTTTACTGCGCTTGCAGCCCTATCACCTGGAACGCCCGGAGGCGGTCAAAGAGCTGATTGGCCGCAGTGGCACCGAGTGGATCGCTGTGCTCAGCCAGGATGTGCTCCGCCTGCAAAACGTCGGTGATTTCGTCTGCGAGTGGTTTTTTGACTTCCACACGTTGCCTTTCGACGTGGCTCGCGTGCAGGTCACCCTGGGCCGTGCCTTCGGCATGGCACGACTGCGCGGCAAGGGCAGCACCCCGGTGGATGAGCCGGAACATGAACTGTTGGGTGACAGCCGCTCCATCCGTGAATTGCGCAAATTGTTGGCGAAGCTGGCGCCCACCGAGTCCCCGGTGTTGATTCGTGGCGACAGCGGTACCGGCAAAGAGCTGGCAGCCAAGACTTTGCATCGCAAATCCCAGCGTCACGCCAAGCCCTTTGTGGCGATCAACTGCGGGGCGATCCCGGAACATTTGATTCAATCCGAACTGTTTGGCCATGAGAAGGGTGCGTTTACCGGCGCCCATCAGCGCAAGGTCGGGCGAATCGAGGCAGCCAATGGCGGCACACTGTTCCTGGACGAAATCGGAGATCTGCCGATGGAACTGCAGGCCAACTTGCTGCGTTTCCTTCAGGAAAAACAGATCGAGCGCGTCGGTGGTAGCCAGCCCATTCCTGTGGACGTGCGTGTGCTGGCTGCGACCCACGTCGACCTGGAGGCTGCCGTTGCCAAAGGCACGTTTCGTGAAGACTTGTATTACCGGCTGAATGTGCTGCAAGTGGTGACCGCGCCGTTGCGCGACCGTCACGGCGATGTGGCGATGCTGGCCAACCACTTTGCCCGGTTCTACAGCCAGGAAACCGGCCGCCGCCCTCGAAGTTTCAGTGAAGAAGCGCTCGACGCCATGGGCAAACACCCGTGGCCGGGCAATGTGCGTGAGCTGGCTAACCGCGTACGACGCGGCCTGGTGCTCGCCGAGGGGCGCCAGATTGAAGCCGTTGATCTGGGATTACAGGCTGAACAGGCAATTTCACCGCCGATGGCTACACTGGAAGACTATAAGCACCGTGCCGAGCGTCAGGCGCTGTGCGATGTGCTCAATCGACACAGCGATAACCTGAGTGTCGCGGCCCGAGTCCTGGGGGTTTCCCGACCGACGTTCTACCGATTGCTGCACAAACACCAGATCCGCTAGGGCGGGTAAACCGAAAAGCCCCGCAACGACCCTTATCGTTGCGGGGCTTTTCCTTTGTCATGAACTCCGTCAGAAGTAATACGGGAATTTCAGGCTGAACGTAAAGTCTGGCGCATCGTCTGTCATACCAATTGCCAAGTTCGGCACGATCGTCAGGTTCGGCGTTGCCGCGATGGTCATGCCGACGTTGAAATAACCCGCGTTGGCATCGCTTGAAACCACCGATTGCCAGTCCCCGCCGTCAGGCTTGAGCTTGCTCTTGCGCTGGATCAGGTCGGACACCGAGAACGACATACTCATCTTCTCGTTCAACGCGAACGCTACACCGACGCCCACTTGGAAGCTGTCGCCAAGGCTGACCTTGCCCCCCACCTTCTGGCCGACGTTGGAGCTGATGTCGTCGAACGAATCTTCGAAGTTGTGGGTATAGGAGAACGAACCGAACAGCACGGCTGGGTCGAAGGTCTTGACCAGGGAGATCCCCGGTGTGACCGACCAGACGCCGTTACCCGTCGGCAGGCTTTCCGGCACGTAGAGGTTGTCGTTGTTGGGCGAGGCAATCAGCTTGATGCCATAGGGTTCTTTACCGGTAGGCGCCTTGACCCGTACCGAGAACACCGCATCCGGCAGGCTGTCGGACTCGTCGAGGAACTTGTAAGCAATGCCGAAGTTAACGTCGCCAATGGTGGGGTCACGTGTGACGTCCCCTTCGGAGGTCGTGGTGCCGCTGTTGTTGGCGCCGCCTGACTGGTAAGTCGATTCGCGGTACACCACCGGCACGTTAATGTCGAACTGCCAGCGGTTATCCAGGTTATAGCGCCCGGTCAGGTCCAGGGTCCAGTTATCGGACTTGATCCGGTCCAGGTTGATATTGCCGAGAAAGATCGAGTCCAGCGCCAAAAAGCCGTTAAGCGTCAGCTGGCGCGCATCGTAGCGGGCATAGGTGATGCCGGTTTCAAAGCTGAACTTGCCATCGCCGAAAAAGCCGCTGGCCTCGTTGTACAAGTTGCTCACGCTCTGCGCGGGTGCCGAGTCGTCCTTGAGGCTTTGCCCATAGGAGCTGCCGCCGCCGGCACCGCCCGAGGCCGCCGCCGCACCTACGCCCGGCGCGCCGGCCACAGTGGTCCCTTTGCTGAAATCAGCAGGGGACTTGGCCAAGCGTTTGGGGGCCGGTGTTGCAGGCTGATCTTCGACTTGCCTGACCCGTTGTTCCAATACCGCCAGTGCTTTTTGCTGCACTTCGTAACGTTGCTTGAGTTCCAGCAATTCCTGTTTAAGCGTTTCAATATCGGCGTCCGGCGCGGCATACAGCACGGTTGCCGGCAGGAGCGTACTCAAACAAACCACGGCACGTAACGATAAAGATCGATGCATGAAGTAAGCCGTCCCTTTTTAATGCGTAAGTGTCGTGGCTCAGCGTAGTTCAATAACCGATAGTGCGTAGTCCTTTGAGTTGATCAAGGTTAAGGCTGCGGGTGATGGTGTTGAGGTTGTTGTTGCCCATCACCACGTTGATCTGTGTGAGGTTGGTGATCGCGTTGAGATTGCCTGTGATCAGCGTGCTTTGGTTGACGTTGCCGCCCCCAATCTGCTGCAGCACATTGCCCTGGTTATTGCTGGCCAGGACGGCCATTTGCAGCCCGCCATTCTTGGCCGAGACACTGACTTGGCCAGCGCCGCTGTCACCGGTGATGGTCTGGCCGGCCACCAATGCCTTGCCCGACTGCACGACATTCGCTGCCGCGAAGCCGTTTTGCGTGACATTGATGTCTACGCCGTTGTTGGCGGTGTTGCCGTCGCCGGCCGCACGCACGCTTTGTGTCACCCCCTGGCCGCTACCCAGGCCTGCGCCGCCGACGACGGTGCCGGTGCCGGTGTTGGGGGTAGAGCCGTTGCCGGTGGTGCTGGTGGTGGTGACATAGAATTGCGGGGTAACGGTCGACGAGTTGATCTGCATGTTGGCGGTGCCAGTGATGCTGTCACCTGCGGAATTGGTCCAGGTGGTGCTCATCACAATGCCAAAACTGATGATCCGCCCAGGCATTACATAACGCCCACGCAGGTCGGCCATTTCCGAATCCTTGAGTTCGATAGGCTTGAAGGCCGATGACGCGTAAGCGGGCATTGAGGCTGCCAGGCACATGACCGTCAGCCAACGGTAAGTGTTCATCGTCTGCTCCTGGAGCGTCCTGCCCCTTATTGCGCCTCTTCTAGAAGAAGTCGCTTTGAATGAATCCGAAGTCCATCAGTTCGCTGTCACGCACAGGGCTGAACTCGTTCAGCTGGTTCTTGGCGGTCAGTGGGGTCGGTGGAGAGAGCAGGGCGTTGGCCTTGTCGTAGCCTTCACCCAGTACGGCGAATACGATGCCGTTCCAGCCCTTGATGAAGTCGTCCTTTGTGTAACGCTTGTGGCCCAGCACGGGGTCGCCGATGTAGACCCAGTCCTTGTCGGCGCGCTGCAACACCACGAAGTGCTTGTAGCCACGAATATCCAGCAGCACCACAACGGGGACTTTGACGGTGACCAGCACGTCCGCATTGATCCGGTAGCCCTTGGCACGCATGCCGATGCTTTCCAGATAGCGCTTCATGTCGAGCATCGAGAAGCCTTGGGTGCGCACCAGGTCCTGGTCGGCGTTGACCAGCATGCCCTTGATAACGTGGTCTTCGTCCACATCCATCCAATAGGCCTGACGCAGGATGGTCGCCAGTGCGGCAGCGCCACAGCTGAAATCGGTTTTCTGTTCCACCAGGTTTGCGAATTTGCGCTCGCGGATGCTCTCGACCTTTTTGTAGATCAACCCACCACCGGGCATGACAATCGCCATGTTCCCTGCCCAGGTCGGGCCGGTGAGTGCTAGCAGGAGGAGGAAGGCAACGAGGCGCATGATCGTATGACCTGTTGGACACTGGAATGAAAAAAGGGCCTTGTTGCCAAGGCCCTATCTGGATCAGAAGCGAGTGGTGGACTGCACGACTACGTTGTTCTGACCTTGGTTGTTGCTGCCCGCCAGAGTGTTGGAGTTCAACACGCCAGAACCGTAGTTGATCGAGTTGTTCACGCTGGCATTGTTGGTGACTGGCTTGGTATTCCAGCCATGGCCGCTGCTCAGGTTAACAGTGAGGTTGCCGGATACATCCTGCACACCATTGATGGTTGCAGCGCCGCCAGTACCGTCTTTGTTCGACTGAACTACAGTGCTGTTGCTGCCTTGGTTAGAGGTGCCCGCCGCAACGTTCAGCTGTTGAATGCCCGAGGCGTTGTTGCCACTGTCGTTGATCGAAGCATTGTTTTTGGTGCCGCTGTTGATCACCAGGTTACCGGTGTTCGATTGCGCGGAGTTCACGGTGGCGAACACGAAATCAGCATCGGCATTTTGGACGACTACGTCGTTTTTGCCTTGGTTATTGTCACCGCTCAGAACGTTGGCGTTGTTCACGCCGCTGTTGTGGTTGAACGAGTCATTGGCCGAAGCGTTGTTTTTGGTCTTGTCATTGAGCACCACGTTGCCATGGTTGCTTTGGCCGTCGTTGGAGGTGGCGCTGGCCGAAGTCGGGGCCGGTGTGGTTGGAGGAGGGGTGCTACCGCCACCACCATGGGCCTGTGCAGCAATTGCCATCAGAGCAGTCAGAGCGAAAACCAGTGGTTTGAGAGCCATTGTAGGTTTCATGGTGTTTCTCCTTGCTTCTATTTAGTTGGTTAAGTGTTGGTACGGTCTAGCTATCCGACTCAGCTCCATCAGTTGAGTCGTAAGTTCAGGGTGTTAGCCACTCGGTTCCCCACCCCGGCGCTCTGGACGACCTGTACCACTCCACGGCTGCCGGTGAAGGCCTGGTCGCTGGTAACGACCTGGCGGCTGCCAGTGGTAGGGGTCGGCCCTGAGTCTGTTGCAAGCGCAACGTTCTGTTGCGACATGACACTGTCATCGATGCTTTGCGGGCCAGCATTGATGCTGATGCGCACGGCATTGATTGATTGGTTCTGGGCCCCGGCGGACTGGTTGATGCTGAGTACGCCGTTGCCGTTGCTGAAGGAGTTGCCCTGGATCGACGCCTTGGCGTTCAGGTAGCGGTCGGCGGGTGCGCCGCTGATGTTCTGGGTGACATTGATGTTTGCCTGGGCGTTGTGGCCCACTGCGATGGCAACGTTGTTGCTCAGTTGCTGCTGGTCACCGGCGGCCTGGTTGATCGTGACTACGCCGTTGTACTGCTTGCCGGAGTTATCGATGGTTGCGTTGTTGGTGCTGCTGTCGGCCATCGCGGCCCCGCAGCCCAGCAGTGCAAGAAATATCCAGGAACGGTTCATCTCAACGCCCCCCGACCATGCTACCGATGTTGTTCAGGGGCGCGAGTCCGCTGGAGACCGCGCTGTTGACAGTGCCGGAGATGCTGCTGCCGCCGCTGTGGCTGGCTGCTGCGCCTGCGCCAAGGCCGACCCCGCCGCCGTTGTTGCTGAAACCTGGGAGGTTGCCGCCCGGCATAATGGTGCGAGTGATGCTGGCGCCGCTGCTGATCCCGGCGATATCGCTATCGTTCAGTTCAAAACTGGTTGCACGCAGGATCTGGCCGGACGGATTGGTATTGGCGGTAGTGGGGTTCGGGTCGGTGCCGGCGGTACGGCCATACATGTGACCCTGCACCTGGCGCTGGATCACAATCACACCATCACCCGCAGCGAGCACTGGAAGGCTCACGCTGGTACTCAGTACGCAGCTGATCAGGAGGAGGCTCAATGAACCTTGTGTGTGAGTGACCACGGCAATATTCCTTATTCTTCGCGCTGACCCTAAACAGCGCTGCAAGGGATAGAGCAGAAGGCGTGCCGCTTTTTATTTGTATTAGTTTTTCAATGGCTTGCAATTAATGTAGGGCAAAGTGATGGCAACGCTGTATCAGCTGTGAGACAGCACCCCGTGAATCCACGCCGACCTGACCACAGCGCAAACGGTTCACCCGTTTGTCTCAGCACTGAAACACCGCGCATGACAAAACGATGAATCCGCTCAACGTGGGCGGTCCAGGGCAGGGGTGTGTAAAAAAAATGGACACTGCAGGCGCAAAAAAGGCCCGGCCCAGCAGGGCAAGGCTCAGCTTTTGGGGGCTTTACGCGGAATCGAGTTGAGTACGGGATTGCCGTCCTGGTTCTGGGTCAGGTAGACCGGCAGCACCTTGGGCAGGGAGGGCACGAGGTTGTTGACCTCAGTGATGTTGTAGATGCCGCCGATACGAATCGCTCCGGTGTTGGCGTCTGCCAGCATGACCGGTTTGTTCAGGTACCGATTGATCAGGGGCAACGCATCGGCCAGGGCCAGGTTGTCGAGGATCAGCTTGCCCTGGCGCCACGCCAAGGCGGTGTCGTTGGGATTGATCGCCTGCACGGATGGCGTCGCATCGCCCTGGCGGTAGCTTGCCTGCATGCCGGGGGTGAGAGGCACGCTGCCGTGTACTCGGTCGCAGGAGATCTGTACCGAGCCTTGGAGCAGCATCACTCGCACGTGGTCTTCATATTTCCAGACGTTGAATTGGGTACCGGTGACTCGCACCTGGCCTTCGCCCGCGTGAACGATAAACGGGTGGGCGCTGTCATGGCTGACCTTGAAAAACGCTTCGCCTTTTTTCAGCGTGACGCGGCGCTGGTCCTTGTAGTTGCTGTAGACCAGTTCGGTACCCAGGTTAAGCTCCACTTGGCTGCCATCGCCCAGGGTGACCTGGCGCAAACCGTTGGCGGCGTCATAGTGTTCGTATGAGCTTGGCAACCAGCCGGCTTCCCAGCCGGTAAACGCGGCGAGAGGCAACGCAACCAGGCTAATGGCCGCCGCGATGGCGTAAGTGCGCAATCGGCTGCGGGGTGTGAACGGCACCACCACTGCAGTGGGTTCAACGCGTGGCAGGTGGTCGGCGACGTCCCAGATTTCGAGCATCGCCGCGTATTCAAAGGCGTGCAGCGGATGGGCGTCGTGCCACTGTTCAAAAGCATGGCGCTCGGCAGCGGTGCAATCGTGCGCGTGCACACGCATGCACCAATGCGCGGCGGCGTCGGTGATGGCGTCATATTCGGCTTCTGAAAGAGACTTTTCTGTCATTTAAACGTCCTGATTTCGCACATTCTAACCTCCCGAGGCTGGTGACGAGAACAGCCATCATGGCGATTGCACATCAATTGGAACTTATTCTCGTTTGGCGTTACCTAAAAATCAGGACATTCACTGATGGAGTACGAAAATGTTGAAGAAAACCTTAGTCGCCCTGTGTGCAACCTCCGCCCTGCTGAGCGCC
>JABXJR010000243.1_pt1 | contig 11046 bp, 23 predicted proteins | sample 7431291 | NCBI WGS metagenome assembly JABXJR01 (sample SAMN14395756, study PRJNA613071) | wetland metagenome | isolation source: water samle H3 from high-altitude wetland | place: Chile: Salar de Huasco, high-altitude wetland | collected 2015-11-10 | reverse complement strand
CGGACGGTTGAGTGTCCTGACCACTATCTATGGTCACAAGACCGCCGCGACAAACGTACTCAATCAAATCTTCAATCAACTCACTAAGGAGAAATAACAATGACAAAAGAACTGATCAACCTGACATTTGAAGTGATCGACCAGGAAAATGGAGTTGCCCGCGTGATTGGTGGCAACGCAACCCGACTGCCCAGTGATGAGATCACGGCTCAGTTATTCACTGAGTACCCGACTGGTACCCTGATTGAGGCGACCATTCGCCGCACTGAGCGGTCAATCTCGTTCATGGATCACAAGGTAATCAGCCCACAGGGGCAGGCAGCAGCAATTGAAGAACAGGCGGGCGAGTGGGTGAAGGTATCTAGCGAGTATTTCTCGCCCGAAGAATACACCCTGTTCGACACGATCATGCGCGTGCTGGATTTTGAACAGCAGTTTAACCTGCTGGTCGTCGGGCCGAGCGGCTTCGGGAAATCTTCACGGGCGCGGGCCTGGGCAAAGGCTAACGGCATGAAGTACCTGCGTAAAGACTGTTCGCTGATCCGTGACCCCGAAGAAATGTTCGGCTACCGTGAGCTTACCGAAAAGGGCACAGTGTTTGTGGCAACCGACCTGACCGACGCAATCCGTGAGGGTAACGTGGTCGTGCTGCTGGATGAGTTTAACCGTGCCGAACCCTGGTTGCTCAACAGCCTGTTCCCCATCCTGGACTTTGAGCGCCGCACAGTGGTTCACAATGAAGTGATTGAAGTCGGGCCGAACGTAATCTTTATTGCAACCGCCAACATCGGGCTTCAATATGTGGGCACTTTCATGATGGACAAGGCCCTGACCAACCGCTTCAGCGCCACAATAGCAGTCGGCGCCCCGCCTTCCCCGATTGAGCGCACGATTGTGAAAGAGCGTTACGGTCTGCCCGACGACGACTGTGAGATTATCGTTAACCTGCTCAACACACTGCGTGAGCAGTCTGGTGAGGCGCTCGACGCATCCACCCGCACGGCGCTCAAGCTGGCGGCACTGGTGAAAGCGGGCATGAGCCTGCGGCAAGCTGCCGAATACGCTCTGATTAACGCCACCGAATTTGAATCCCGCAAGGAAATTCGGGATATTGTCAATAGTGAACTGGGGGTAAGATAATGGCAACCACAAAAGAACTACGTAAAAAACTGGATCGTGTGAATGCCCGCCTAAAGCGTGCCAAACACGACTGGCACCAGGTTGTAGACGAGATTAACAATAACGCTAAAGCGTGGCTTACATCCGATGAACAGCCGCTTGGAAAGCTGGCGTGGGAAGCAGATGTATGGGGAACCTTTTTAGGACTGCGCGTTATCGGAGATCGTTTTACAGCAGCAGATAATCTGTTCTATTCAAAAACCGTGAGCTATGTTTATCTCACTGCCGACATTAACTTTAACCACAACAATGAGGAAACATACCTACACGTTGACTTTGACAGCCCCACCGCAGTAGAACACCTACGAGAGCTAGGAATTCTGCCCCAGAATATCGACTTGGCCCCACTAAAAAGAAAGGCTAAGCACGGCGGGCGGGCGCGGCGGTACTATACACGACTAGGAGTATACAAATGTTAAATCATGTATTCGATTGGTACGGGCGTATCCCGCCCCTGAATTCGGAAGAATTCACCCGGTTCCTGGGCCGTAGCGTGAAGTTTATTAGCTACATCACCGAGAACAAGAACATGCTGCCCGCGCTGGATGTGCGGTTTGCGTCCAAAGACACGGCCTACTGTGACCCCACTAAAAACCTAGTAGTGCTTCCGATCTGGCCCCTGACGCCCGACAAGACGCCCTTTCCGGTGCGCCGCCTATCAGAAACACGCGGCCCAGATCGCGCTGCGCTGGTACTGGGGTTGTACAACGGCTTTATCATCCATGAAGCCCACCACCTAAAGTATTCTATGCGGAGTGTACAGGCTATGATGCAAGCCGCTTGCCCAGAAGGGGTAGCCGACACACGGTTGCTCACGGGCCTGCTGCAAATCACGGAAGACCTGTACATAGATGATCGGGCGCTGGCAAAGCCCTATCATATCTTTATCCGACTGCTGCTCCACACGCTGCTCAATGATGAGGTGTGTCAGGAACGCTACGAAAAGCTGGTCAGCGAACGCAATCGGGGCAACCTGATTAATCTGCTGATCACCTACAAAAACCCCGACAATCGGGGGGCCGACCTGTGGGCTGATATTCCAGCGGGTATTGTAGACCTGTTCGAAACCGTCTATGACACCCACGACGCGGCGGCCCGCGCACGGATCGCCTATGAAGTGTACAAGATTATCTACAATGACCCTGAAACCGAAGATAGCGGAATGCACGATCCGTTAGTACAGACATCATCGGAAGCATTCGACGGTGAGTACACAGGCGAAGTGGATTGCCGTGAAATCGACAATTCAGCACTGGCACGGGCACAGGCTGAGGTGGTTGCCGAACTGAACCAATCACCCGAAGCAGGCCGAGCAGTCCCACCAGTCAGGATGGTACCCCTGCCGCGCCACGCAGTACCGCTACGGCCCGACGCCAGCTTTAGGGGCCTGGGTACCGTCCTGCGGCTGTTACAGTCCACCAACTGGACTTACGGCACGCCGCGCAAGTTCGGTAGCCGGATTATCCCTACCCGACTGGCCCGCGCACGCACTGACCAGAAAATCTTTGGGATCGCCCGCCCGAAAGACAGCGCAGTAGAGACTGAGGTAATTTTACTGATTGATGCCTCCGGCTCGATGCATCACATGATTGAGAAAGTCACCAGCGCCGCCTTCGCAAGCTACCAGTCAATCAAGCAGGCCCGCCTGCGGTGCGGGGTGTATGCGCACACATCCGATCACAAAATGCCGCAGTTATACCCCGTGATCACCGAGCTTGCTGCCACTGTGCCTGACGCGGCGCAGCGGTTCGGCAAGATTCCAAGCATCAATCTATGTGAAAACTTCGATGGGTATGCGATTGAGGCTACCGTGAAGCAGTTCAGCCAGCGTGACGGTGAGAAAGTCTTGCTGGTGTTCAGTGACGGTAGGCCCAATGGCCCTAACTATCGCGGCGAAGAAGCAGTAGAACACACAACGCACACGGTCAAGAGCCTGCGTAAGGCGGGCTACCGTATCATTTCAATCTCGCTCACGTCCGATGTGCTGGCGACCAATGACCGTATCTATGGTCGGGGCTTCAATGTGGACGCCAGTGGTTCACGGCTGGTGCCGCAGCTTAAAGAGGTCATTCAACGGATTGCCGCAGGAGAAATCTAATGCACAAGTTCGCCCGCGCTATGGGCTACCCCTGGGCAATCGTAGTAACCCTGGATGATTCAGAACAGGATTTTCACAGCCTGCCCGTGTTCTTTGTTGACCGTGAAGACGCAATTAGATACATGTACGATCTAGCACAAACAAACGAGTGGCCCTGCCGTTTATCGGGCCACCGTTTACTCTATAATGAGGAACATGTTCAGTATGTAAAAGCATTTGTGAGCAGCGTATCCACCGCCCGCAGCAACAAGGCTCACAACTATCGTTTACCAGTGGAGGCCCCATGAAAGCAATAGCATGTCAGCTAGGTTATCCCTGGATAGTGGTCGTAAGACCAGACAATACGTGGCAACACCTGCCCGTATTCTTCAGCACGGAAACAAATGCAGTCATGTATCTTATGTCGATTGCACTCCTAAACAACTGGCCCTGTTACATGTATGACAATAAACTATACGAGAGGACTGATATTTTAAAAGCCTACGTGTGTAACCACACATTCACCCCATTAACAACCGATATTGTATTACCGGAGGCCCCATGATCGAGCTACTACAGGCACTAGGTGCAGAATACTTTATTCATGTTAACCTGGATACCAGTGGCGAATCCGTCCAGATGCGCGTGTTACCCACCGCATTCGTCAATCGTTCAGACGTGATACTCTTTGTAGAAGACGTGGTAAAGCTCAATCCCACCCTTAAAACAGAACAGAACGACAATAAGACTCAAGCCTTTGCCAAATGGGGATCATATAACATCATACGGGGCGGCGCTCTATCGTTTGATACCCCCTTAATTAGCGAACACGAGCTTGAGCAATTCACCGCTGTGTTTAAACTGCCAGAGGCCCTATGAAAAACCAACTACACTACCCCTGGTGCGTGGCCTACAACCGTTCTGGGGGCTTGGATTTAGACTTTGTGCTGCTGCCCGTGTTCTTTACCGATAAGCCGGACGCCAAAGCCTTTCTAGAACGATACTGCGGCAAAGCCTGCGAAGGCGACTACGCCGTGCTAAGTGGACACGCCTTCACTCTGGGCTATGTCACCACCAAAAAAGAGTGGCAGGTAATTAGCTACTTAGAGGCACAGGACTACGGCTGGATAATTCCAATCCCATAGCCCGCATCGGTCAGCGACAATTCGAAATACAAGCTGCCCGGTGCGTGCTGCTCTAACAGATAGACTGCCTGCGACAACACCCAGTTTACATGACTGAGGTCTTCGCCGTATAGCATATCACCCTTCTCAAGTACCTGTCGGGCGAGTTCAAGCATTTCACGCTGCTCATCGGTTAGGTCTTCATAAGGGGTGGAAAAAGGATTGTCTACCATGCTGACTCCTGTTGGTTTATGTGGCGCGTACGGGCCTGTTGCGCCCCCCGTAGGGTATAGGGCTTGCCCGCCGCAGTCTGATAGAATACTTCATTGGTTACTGGAGATACCCAGTGATAGCCCCCGTTTTCATAATAAACACCCTCAGCCACTTCTTCGGGCTGCCCTGATTCGAGCAGGCGCACCACTGGCTCATCCAAATTCAGAGAGCGTGTCTCACGCTGCTGGTGCATTTCAATCAGGGACGGATACAGGTCTTTCATAGCCTTCTTCCAGGCCCGCATGTACAGCCTGCGTCGGTGTAGTACCTGCTTGTCACGTAACCGCTTTTCAATCTGTTCACGGCTGAAATATTGTGTTACAATAGACGTAACCCAGGCAAACAGGTCGGTCAATACCAGACCGATAAACCCAATACGCGGCCCCCAGGCTAACCAGCCCTCATCCAGAAAGCCGATCACCAGATTAGCCGCCAATAACCCGATCCCTGCCAGCGCCCAGGGCAGCTTATCCAAAGGAGAGGCGTCACTTTCGAGCAAGTACAACACCGCCAGAAAGAACGCATCAATTAGCAGGATAGCAAGCAGTGTCGTGATACGGGATTCCCAGACACCACGCCCGCTTTCCTGAAACAAACGCATGAAGACGTGCCACGTCGCCGGAATCTGAAATAACGCGGCGGTGATCTTCAGGCCCCATAACCAACGATTATTGCGGATTATATCATTCACAAAGTAAGTCTCCTATTCACAATACCTTAGTATACCACACTATAGAAAGGCTTGTCAAATGTGGAATTTTGACCACCTAGAACAACTATCAGCAGTCCGAGAAGATTGGCTGCATAATCTAGTTTACTCACAGTGGCGTAAAACTGATCCGGCGATCATAGACCTATTAGAAAAATGGGGCTGGATTAAAAAGGATGACAACGGTACATTTTTTGTTACAAATGTCCACTTTGAGATTCGTGATTTTATTGAAAACTTGCAGCGATATATATAGTTTGTTATTATTGGATATTATATATAGTTACATTATATTCTTGGTTTTTAGGTTTTTGTTAGTACCAATATAAGTATAAACATATATATAAATATATATTAATATTAATTCCCACCCGGCGTGCAGGGGCAAAGCAACCCGTAGTTCTTTATCCTGGGGGCTTTCTAAGGTCGCCCAGGTGGTGCGCTCAGCATTTCCTGCTTTGCGCTTGACGTTTGCGCCAATTGACTTTACCACGAAAACGGCATGATTGTCAATAATCGCATCTTCTACCAGCACAATATTAGTGGGTGATTTTTCGGTCACTGTGCAGCCTTTCTCCTACCAGAATATCATGGTAATCCAACAGCTTGAGCAGTAGTTCAGCAGGCTCGGTGGCAATCCAGATGTCGCCTTCAACCAAAGCAAACCATTCTTTTCGTTCACGCAAAAAGAAAACCTTGAATGGTACGACACTGTGTAGAGCGCCTTCTTCTTCAGAAAGCCGTTGCGACAGATCAACATACTCGGCGTTGGATGCGTAGTGGTACATCAGTTGCTTGCGTCCGGCTTCGGTCAGGACATAACCATCTTCGCCTTCTTCGAGCAGTCCTTTGTCAACCGCATTCTCAAAATCTTCTTGGTTCAGGTCAAAATCATCCATTGTCTCGTTCCTTTCGGTATAGTGCAAATAGAGCCGATTTACCCATGTTTAGGTAGGTATATTCCCCACCCTTTGCCGAGATTGACGCATTCTCAAAATAGTATTTACGGATTATTTCTTGCGCACGGGGCAAATAGATGTATTTGATGTGCGCTCTAATCCACGCTTTGAACTCTGGGATGTGAGCCTGTATCACGCTGGTCTGTACTTGCGACCAGTTAGAGTGCCCTTCCCATTCCATGTCTTCCATTAAAGCCGCAATCCGAGCTTGTATATTAGACATCAGATGTTTCCAGCAGGTATTCTTCCAGACCGCTGAGCAGTTCATAAAGCTGCTCACGGGAGAGATAGATCGTGCTTTCCCCATTACCGTACTCATACACTGAGAGTGCTGTAGCACGTTCCGTTGGCCCGAAAGTCAAGATAGCGGGCGGCTGTTCTTCATCAATAGCAATTTCAATTATCTTTATCACGGCATTACCCTCTCTAAATACTCTCGCGATACAAGCTGAATTATACCAAGTTCTTCTACTTTTTCAATCGTGCGTTCAAATGTTCTGTTTGATGTGGCGTCAATCTGGTGCAGCCAACCATACGCCGCCTTTAATTTACTGGAATAGGCGTCATGAGCCTCAACAGGGCGCAGTGGTTCACCCAGAAAGTCGATTAGTTCTAGTATTGGTTTAATATCGGTGGCGCTCCTGCCGTAGGCTAGGCTTGCAACCTGTCGAATGCTGAAGGGCAAGCAGTCGGCTCTTGGTAGAGGGACAATCTTAAACTGTTCTCTAGAACACTTAAACAGGGTTCCGTTGCCCAGATCGATTGTCCACGTTGGCGGGCCTTCATCGACAACTGTGCCAGTAACATCAGCAAGTCCAAAAAAATCATATATGATTACCTTCATAGCCCTCTCCTTTTAAACCAGCTTAGCATACTATTTAGGGGTTGTCAAGCTCAGCGTATTCTTGTTGTAGTTGAGCCTCTAATTCGGGGTGTTCTGCCAAGCTCTGTTCAGCTAACCGAGAAATCATATAAAGCTCAGGCGTCAGGACAGGGATAATCGTGTCTTTGCGGCGATAGAATTCGGTAGCCCTGGTCGCCCGTTGAAGGTACTGCTCAATCACGGTCTGTATGGTCATTATTCCTCCTTAGTTATATAGTTGCCACCAGTATCGTCGGTGGCCCACGTGTAATCCCGCTAGCGGAAGTGCTTGCAGACTATGTTTTTAGACCGGGCTGCCAGCGGTCTTGTGGAGGAGGGGAGATTTGCACTCCCTTCTTGCCCCTGGTTAATAGCTGATTTCGTGTCTGACTAGCGCCTTCTCACTACTGACAGCCCCAAGACCAATCGAACCTAGTCTCCCCCTATTTCCAATCTTTGAACAGCGTGTTGAACAATGCTTCATTGACAGGCATGATATACGATAGCTTCACCGGACTGGTAGTCCAGGGTGAGAATGCCGCTTCATTGTCAACCCGTGCCCGCACTAGCCCGTCATCGAAGAACCGGAAGATAACATATCGGGTTCCCTTTGTTGTGGTGGTGCGGTGAGTGCCGTGTGCGATTACTTTTGCCAATGTGGTTTAAACTCCTTTGCTTGTCGTAGGGTGTCTTCGAAGTCACCTCGATGCTGGATAGCGCGGTCATCAATGTAAACCTGAGCAGGAATTTTGTGGCTAGTGATGTAGTCTACCTGCTTGTCTAGGTTCCATTGTACCATCCAATCAATAGCGAAGTCAAGTGGCAGTGTTGCAGTGAAGACCACAATCGTATTGAAGTGCGCCCTGAGCGCGTTTAAGAAAGCCCCCACACCAGGGGCCGGGGGATAGTGCTCAACCGTACCATTGAAGCCCTGATACTGGTCGAGCACCCCGTTTAAGTCGATACATACCACAGGCCAAGCCGGACTATCTTCAGTCGGAATACTATTCCAGAACTCTTGAGGATCAAGCGTCTTCATCTTACTCTCCTTGTAAGACTGCCCACTCAAAATCCTTAACACTAAGGATTGCCGTGAGGACAGCCGTTGCTGTTTCGGTGGTAGCATTACGATACAGGCCCAGGACTTCAGGCACGTTCACCAGCAAGAGCGTGCCATACGGAGCGCCCGCAGCCCGTTCATTGACTAAAAAGTACCACTCACTTAATGGTATCTGTACCACTGGCAGCCATGTTTTTACTTGAGTAGGGCGTGCGCCTGCGGTTTCGATAATTGTTTGAGCCTTTCGTTTAACACTGGGATCAGCGTTAGTGAGAACATCTGCGAGAGTCGTCACAATCTCGTAGTAATAGGGCATAGGGTGTATATGTGTCATTGAAAGAATAGCGGTAAGCACTCGTGATCACTTTGCCAGATTGAGATAGCGCCTATGTTCCACCACAGCATCAGTGTCGTACCTGCCCACCGCAATTTGCGGGCAACTGCAATTGAGCTTTTATAGGCGTCGGCTTTTTCTTCACAGGAATACCGTGCAGTCCAATTTCCACTATAGCCCCCGGTTAAGCCCCACTCAGTGAAGGCTACCGTGCCGGGCCAGTCTTGCAGGTCATAGCCTGTCTCGCGTAATACGACACTGCGTACATACACCAGCAGGCGTTCCACTGTCAGGTGGTCATTATTAACCCAGGGCGAGTCAGCCCGCGACCAGCCCGCATTGGGGGCAGCGTGAATAGCAATCCCGTGATAGGTACCATTGGGCAGTGGGTTGTCAGCCACCCACTTAAAGTATTCAATCAGTTCGGGCCAGTAGCGGTAGTCAGGGTTGCCCGCTGCGAAGCTAAAGGCTAACAGCGCACCCCCGGTTTGTTGTTGAACATACTTTGCCATCTCGATTGACCACCGTGCCCATTGAACATAACCCCCTGGTGGCGGCGGGCACTCGTTCTGAATTTCGTAATAATCGTACCCTGGTCTAAGTTGTACAGCGTCCTGCCAGATTGCTGCGCTCTCATACATCCAGGGCTGAGGGCAGTCAATCATCCCGTAGTCGGTGTGCAGACTGCGATAGATTGTAGTAGCTTGTGAAGCCTCACACACGAACTCAGAACCATTGAGGCATTTAAGTGCGTCAGGCGAGTAGGCAGTAACACTACCTGCGCCATCACCCATCAGTACGTGAAAGCCCGCTGCGAAATCAAAAGGGGTTCTCAGTCGGTAGACTGGCGCACTCTCCTGTCAGGCTAATTGTATTCGTCCCGGCAATCCAGGCGTATTGTCCGAACCACCACACTTTATACCACGTATAGCCGCTATTGACTGTGCGTGCCAGCCCTGCGGTGGTTGCACCATTTTCAAAGCGGGCCACGATAGGGGCAGTAAGCGCGGGCAGCGTGCGCACATTAACGTAGCTTGTAGTCGGGGCGGTCAGCCAGCAACCATCGGGCGTAGGCGTGATTACAGGCGTGTTAGTAGGTGCCGGAGTAGCAGTAGGCAGTGGGGCGACCTCATAGGTGGCAGGCACATCTAGGCAGGGGCCTTGTGGATCGTACAGGACATTGGCATTCACCAATATCCAGCCTTCAATCGGTAGACCAGTGAGATAGTTTATGCCATCTACCCGTGCCCACTCAGTCAGGTCTAGCGGGTAATAGAACTCTAGTCCGGTGGGCCTGCTACCAATCCCCAGATTACCCAGAATAGGGGCGCTCAGCCGATGGTCGCTACGCACATTTTGCGGGGAGCCTTGTACCATAAGTTCACATACTTTAAGCGGCGGTGTGGTTGGAGCGGGTGTTTCTATAATTATTTCGGGAGTTGCCGTCGGATCGCCGGGACAATAGCCCGAACAGAACTGATACACCGGGGTATCTAGCTCGTTGTACACATTAGCGTGCCAGCCTTGCGGGATTGTATAACTGCCTTCTGGCAGGATACAGCCTGTCAGCGCCACCGAGAGCAGCACCACTACAGAGATTACTTTGAACATGCTTTGCTCCTAGTTAAAAATTAAAGTAGCTTTCGTACTGCGTTTAATAACAGATAGGCTTCATAGCCCCGTGCGGTAAACAGCGGAGAATTATCTTTTATTTGTATCAGGCCGAGCGCCCTCAGCCTAAGCTGAATGGCTTCAGGCGAAGAATTCCAAGATAAAAACCCAAAGTAGTAGGTTTCTTCTTCGGTCAATTGTTCGAGTAAATCAAAGGCGCTCATTATTTATCGCTTTCAATTAACTCATTGAGCAGGTCACGGGTAGCCGGGATAACACCGAGCAACCACACGAACACCACACAAACCAGGACAACAATACCCCACACTACCGGGTTAATAAGCAACAGCAGCAGGGTTACGCCGGGGACGTAACACATTAAAAAGAACAGCACATAGACTAAATCGCGTTTAGTTGTCACAGATTAACAGTCCATTCGTGATAACATACCGCACAAAGCCCCGGCGAAAGAGTGTATCCCCGGCGACCTCATTCCCAATCTGGGCCAGGGCTTCTTCAACGGGAAAGCGTGAACTCAGGTCTTTGAATACGTCATTGATCTCAGGGATGGATAGCTTGTGTTGGGTGTTAAAGAGTTTGTCGGTCACGATTATCACAACTTCCCGATGATCGACCAGTTCAATACTTACTACATCAAAGGCAGTTTTCATCTTATCCAGTGCAACAGCCAGTTCAGGTGAGAACATCTCTTGCTCCTTTTTTAGTCTTACAATCGTACCACATAACGGCGAGAATTGCAAATCTAGATTTCTAACAAACTTCTAACAAAACTAGGTTGTTACTTTTTTTTATTTCGTGTATAATAGGGACGGGCCGGGTGGGAATTAATATTAATAT
>JABXJR010000242.1_pt1 | contig 11053 bp, 7 predicted proteins | sample 7431291 | NCBI WGS metagenome assembly JABXJR01 (sample SAMN14395756, study PRJNA613071) | wetland metagenome | isolation source: water samle H3 from high-altitude wetland | place: Chile: Salar de Huasco, high-altitude wetland | collected 2015-11-10 | reverse complement strand
TGCTCGCGAAAGCGCAGTGTCAGTCACAGCTAATTTGACTGATCTACCGTATTCGCGAGCAAGCCCGCTCCCACAGGGGTTATTTGTCGCATTCATGATCGCGTGCAATCGAATAAGCTATGGTGCTCACAAATAGTCAGCAGTGAGCCACCATGCCCTTTCTAGCCCGCACCCACCCTCGCCTCTCCGCCGCCGCCGTGCTCGGCGTTGCCGTCGGCCTACTGGTGCCGGCCGACACGGTCGTCAGCAAAATTCTCATCGGTTGGAACACTGGCGTGTGGACCTATCTGATCTTGATGCTATGGCTGACCATCCGCGCCAAGGCCCCAGACGTCAAACGCATCGCCGAGATCGAGGATGAAAACGCCGGGTTGGTGCTGTTTGTGGTGTGCATCGCCGCTATCGCGAGCCTGGCCACCATCACCTTCGAACTGGTTGGAAGTAAAGACCTGCCCACCACTGAGCGCCTACTGCACTACGGCTTCACCGGGCTGACGGTGATCGGCTCGTGGCTGCTGATCGGGGTGATTTTCAGCGTGCATTACGCCCGCCTGTATTACACCTGGGACGGTAAGGAACCCGCGCTGCGCTTCGCCGAAGGGCTGCTGACGCCCAACTATTGGGACTTCCTGTACTTCTCGTTCACCATCGGCGTGGCCGTGCAAACCTCGGATGTGGGCGTTGCAACACGGGGCATGCGCAAGGTGGTGCTGGGGCAGTCGTTGATCGGTTTTTTGTTTAATACCGCGATTTTGGGCTTCTCGATCAATATTGCGGCGGGGTTGTTTGGCTAGTCCAGTCGAGATCGAACTGGCTGAGTATGAGGGCTTCGTTCCTGCCGATTCCGACGAGTGGAGGGAGTTACCTGTTAGTTCTGACAGTTGTCAATTGTTCGAAAGCGGCGCGAAATGTAGCCACAAACGCGGCTTCCCTGGAGCCGTTCAGCATGGTGGCTCGTGTAGGCACACCATGTTCCGTCCCCCAACGCTGGGAGCTCCCCACATGACAGGCCAAGGCACTTTCATAAACAACTTACTGGAAAATGGCAACTTCAGTGCCTACGGTCTGGGATGGACTTCTTTGAATACAGTGGATTATTCCAACCAATACTGCAGGGTTCTGACTGGCCAGGCTTCCCAAGTAATAACAGTGACGCCCGAAACAACCTACCGATTAAGGTTCTGGAGCCAAGTAGCGTTCAAAGGCCAAGGTGAATTGCAGCTGCGTTCGAATACGCCAAGTGCCGACCTGCATTTTCCACTCAACGACTTCCACCCGTGGACGAGGCGCGAGCTAACTTACACAACCCCGCCCGCCGCAATCATCATCACGCTGGCAATTACTGGTACTGCTGGAGCAGTGTGTGTCGATGAACTGCAATTGACTCAGGATACGGGAACGCCTGCGCGGCCGGAGTTGGTGCAAAATGGAGACTTCTCTCAGAACCGCCTCCACTGGGATACCACAGGCTCGCCATCCGGCTCCCAGGCACACTTCGACGGCAGTACGTTCCAGGCCACGCTTGCAGGCCGGGCTCGTCAAGAGATCACTGTCACGCCGGGAATGAACTACGACTTTTCGATTCGCTCGCGTAGCGAATCTGGCGGCCACGGTTTTGTTCGTTTCGAACTCAATGGGCCAGGTACCCTTCCAGAAATTCGTGTCGACACACCAACGTGGGTGACCCATTCGCAGGTTCTCTCAATACCTGTCGGCACAAACAGGCTGACTATTCTCATGATCGGAATTGATGGTGCCGAGTTTTTTGATGATGTTTCGTTAAAACGTCAAGCTTAGGTCAATCAATCGCAAAACCAGTATGTCACCCGCGCTTCTAGCGTAACGCTGAATTGGAGTCGCAACTACTATCAAAGGAGATGCCCCATGACTGCTACCCTGACCAACGCCCCCCAAAAACGTAAACGCACTGCCTCCCAGCACTTCAAAGGAACGATCGATGGGGCAGACTTTACGGCCAACGTATTTGAAATCAAGCGCAATGATGGCCGCTGGACGATAACCGGCAGCAAAACTTATAGCGATGGTGTCAAACACAGGCTGTCGTTGACATTTCCTGACACCTACGTAGTCGGCCTTTACAAATTACAAGACCATCCAGACATTAGGCTTACGTATTCCACAGATAGCCTGACCGATCCGATTCTTAGATACGGTGCCCACGGCATTATTGACTTGCTCACGGTAGACCCGAGTAATACTCACGTTTCGGGAGCATTAGCAGATATCGTTACCCGAGATGACGGAAACCCTATTTCTACTATTTCGGCACTGTTCAGCCTAGGCTGAATGCCAACCTCATAGTTTATCCGAACACCCAAAAAGGAAGCCGAAGCTTCCTTTTTGGGTTAGATGGATCGCCTACCAAGTGTAACGTACACCCACATTTGCGCCCCATGGCTGATCCACATGCTTGCCTTTGCTGTGCTCAAAATCGGCATGCAACTGTAGGTTTTCAGATAACGACACCGCTACACCCGCGCCGAACTCCATCCGCGAACCCGACAAGTCATTGTTGAACTCATGACCATTGACCGATGCTTTATTGTTCTTGGCAAACTCATGGGCCATGGCGGTGCGCAGATAAGGTTGAACCACAGTGCCGCTGTCCATGACGAAGTCACGGCCCACTGTCACTCCCAACTTGCCCAATACTGAATGGGTGCTGCCACCCTTGGCCTGCATGCCGTTGTCCAACCCATACTTTTTACCCTCAACCACAAGGGTGGATGCCTGGGCAAAAGGCTCTACAAAAAACTCGTTGTCCAGCTTGATATTGCGCCCCACTTCAACCGACGCCCCCACCCCATTGGTGCCGTAGTCGCCCTTTGCCTGGGCTCCATCACTGAGGCTGACCTTGGACTTACTCTCAAACCGGTTGGCCTTGACCACGCCGTCAAAGTAATAGCCGCCGTCCATATCCACCCACGTAGCGTACAGGCCGGCGTAATAGCTTTTTACGCTGCCGGATGTGCCACGGCTCAGGTCCAGATCAGAGTCGCTATGGCCTGCCATAACACCCACCAGCCACTGGCTGTCTTCGCTCAGAGGCATATCAGCACCCAGTGAGAAACCACGCTGGCTCTGTTTGTAGCCGACACCGTTGGCATCCGAGACTGAATACTTGTTGCCATAGCTGCGTATCCAACCACCTGCCTCGGCACCGGAGTGACGCAATTCACCCATACGGCTGCGCAACGAACTCATTTCACCGTACCAAACGGTAGGCGTCACGTTGAACAGCGCCAGCACCGAACGCGTTCCTGGGCTGATCGTGCGTGCGCTCGGGTCAAGGAACCAGTCATTACCTTCCTGCTTGAGCCCATAGGACCAGGCACCGACATCAACGGCCCCCCCCACCAGGGAAAACTCGGCATCGCCGCCGCCGGTGTGCACGATATGCACCTCGCCTGGAGAGACCGGCTCCGCGCCGCTGCTGGCCAGCAATAAATTGTGTGCGCCAGTGGCGTCACCCGCGATGTTCAGGAAGTCGTTCAATCCACGGGCAAAATCGGCGCCCATCACAAACGTTCCGTTACCGCTCAGAGTGTCCAGGTTCAGTTGATAGAACGCATCCGTCTCGCCGAATTTCACCGTACCGCCAGCAAGATCCAATGCCCCCACCAGGCTGTTCCCGGTCAGATTCCAAAAGGAGTTTTCGCCGATATTCAGGCCGGTGACATTCAACAAACTGCCGGTCAATGAAGCATTGTTCTGCAAGCTAAGGTGGGCATTACTGCCTGCTTCGACGAAGACATTGCCGTTCAGGTGGCTGTTATTAACATTCATGTTGGCGGTGGCGCTACCGGTGACCTCCAGCAAATTACCGTTGCCGCCGATGAGCTGCGAGCCGTTGTTCACGTCGATCGTCGCCATCGGATCACGCCCTAGTGCACCTTCGACCAGTATGGCTGCACCGGTCTTGCCTTCGACAATAGAGCTATCCAGGACCAGCTTTCCATTTTCAGTGCTGGCGGCCGGGCGGGTGAACCTGACGCCATTGCGCTCACCGCTCAACAGGCTGCCTTGGGCAAATGCGGCGCCCGCATATATCAACACACCGGCGCTACCGGCGCCGGTGCCACGCACCTCAGAGTCACGCAAATGCAGCTCACTGAACTGAGTAATCGAGGCACCCGCCAGCCGACCTAAAATCGTGCTGTTACTGACGTCCGCATGAGAACCGCCAGGCGTCGACACATAGCGATTAAGCACCAGCCCGGTCGACTGTGTACTCTCAAGATGGCTGCCGGAGATGGTCGCCACACTGTTGGTGAGTTCCATGGCCGAAGCACCCGGCGCCATGGCTTTTACCTCGGATCCCTCAATAGTTACGGTAGAACCGGCCTGAGCGACGATACGTTCGACAGTGCTGCCACTGTTGACTGTCATCTCTGCGCCAAGCCCGCGAAGAGTGCCAGTGGTTGCACCATTAACGGTCAAGCTGGAGCCAGTTGAAAGCAGCCAGTCTTTGACCGCCTCGCCAGATTCGATGGTCTTGGATTCGCCAGGGCCGATGATTTCAGTCTCGGCATGTACCTGAGCCGCAATAGCCAACATCAGGCCGAAAGACGGCACTTTGATCGCCGCACTTAAAGGGGACAGTTTAAAAAAATGTTTGATAAACATATAACACTCGCTCTATCTAATTGCCTGACCAGATGGCGTGGCTCATTCCGATTGAGTGGAGCCATACCTGTAGAGGTCGCGAGGTTATAGTTCGATGAGGTAACGGTAAGTAGGACTTATCTGAAGCTCAATGGGCACAAATTACTGATCCGTGCTGAAAGAGAACGAAAAAGCGAGGCACCCAAACCATGCGGTGCCTCGCTTTATCACAGCCATACGCTTAAGGAGTGGCGGGAGACAGATCGCAGTAACTGGCGCCTGACACCATTCGGATAGGCACAATGGCAGGTACCGATTTTGCCGATGTGCCGCCCATATCCACAGAGTACTGAAACCACAGGCTGTTGTAGGGTGCATCAAAGCCAATCACCTTCAGGTGCGGGTCAAACGGCATGAGTTTGTAGATAAACCCGTTCACCGCCGTGTTGGCGTCCAATGTCACAGTACCGCTGCCTCTCGTGGGTTCGAGCGGCATGTCTCCATTCAGGCCTGTAGAGACATAAAATTCCATGTTGACCACGACAGCATCTGCAAAGAACTCTGTATTGCCCGGAATCTGGACCTCAAGGTGGGAATCGGGCGTAAAACGACCCGTGGGGCGCAGAGACGAACAGGTAGCTCTGTCGGGGTTCCCCGCACCGACCCAGGGAACCAGGTTGAGAATTGTTGCTGCGTCCATGGTATGGGTGATGGCATCGTCCACATCAACGGTTGTTTTGGCGGAAAAATTGCTATTGGTCGAACCAGGGGCACTTACACCGTAGAACACGTTTTGATCGCCATTGCCCATGGCCGCGATAGCCGCCTTGTCCACTGTGATGGAAACGGGACTGCCTGGCCCGTCTGTTGCCTGGATCGTGTAGGTGCCGGCGACGTTCGTGAGATTTCCCCAGCGGAGGGTGATTATACTGTTGGCAACTGGTTCCGGATCAACGGTCCACAAATCGAACTGCGCCAGAATAGGGTCAACATGATCGATGTCGGCAGAATTCAAGTAGTTCGGTGTAGGTGTTGACGCGGGCCCAATGATTGTCACCTCATCCAAGTCGAGGCTTTCATCTCCAGGAATAGGAACGACCGGCCCTATATAACTCAAATCAACCCTAGCCAACGTAGGCGTGTCGGGACGGCTAATTGATCCCGACCTCATGATGCGGTAGTTGATTTCGGTCTCAATAGGACCTTCATTGTCGGCATACTCATCCAATATGTCCTGAGCATCCGCGTCAAGCTTAAATGGGAACACACCTGAAAGCGGGAATGGGCCGTGTTCTTGGTCGCCCCACTCCAGCACGTAATTATCACCGTTGAGCCAGCCAGCATAAAAAGGAATTTCCAATTCTACGCCCGTTAACCAGGCAAGAATATCAATCAACTCTCCAGCAGGAGGCGTTATAACGACGATTGGGGCCAGCGACAAGTCCAAGGCACGCTTTATTCGACGCCCACTTGGGACTCTGGAAACTTCACTGTTATTTCCGGCCGCGTCGCTCTTGCGATAAAACGCGTAGTGATTGCCGTCCTCGAGCGCCGCTATCTGGGCAACTGATATGTTGAATATGTTCGTGCCATCTGCCAGTGGGATAAAGCCAAGGGAGGGAGCATCATCCGGCGGTAGCTTGTCCATCGTCGTGAACCAAGCCTTTATCATCTCATCCCCAACGGCCCAATCCGGATAACCGGGAATTTCAAAATCGAAACCACCAGGATTCAAATCCAAAACGTCTTGGGTGATGTCTGCGCCCTCGGGTAACTCACCGGGATACACCATCTTCGCTGGCGCGTTCGACACCCCGCCAGGTGCTTTGCCGGGGCCAAACAAGTCGATGATCGCTCGTCTCTCCTCAGAAAAATCCAGGTAGTCGGTATCAGCAGCCGACTGCACCCTGAACCGAAAGTCATAAGTAGCATGGCCCAACAAGCCGAGCTTTAGATTAATGACAACAGGTAACTCAGGGTCCTCCTCGAAAAAAATCTCAGTCAATGGCGTCCAAGTGCCAATACCTAACTGACGGAACTCAGCCGTGATACGGTCTCCCGCCTCAGCGAACCGCCAGCCTGGACATGAGAGCTGAAGGCCGCCATCACGATCAATGAATGGCCGCCAAATCAAGCCATCTACACCATTTTTTGCTTGCGGGAACTCGGGCATGCCTAAAGTGGGTGTATCCCAGCCAGACAAAACTCCAATCTTTTTAAGAGCCATCACGTTCTCTCCTTACCTGTGGAAACCAGCTTGAAGACGCCGCCGCTTATTTAAATGACACCTGCACAAAAACTAATAACGGGTGAATTCCAGGTAATAAGAAGCCCATCGTTATTCAAGCACTGTGGATACTACTTTCGGGGTTTATAACTTGGCGCTCGCGGATGACCCTCAGGCCCAATGCCGCCGGGACCACAATATACAATGGGGTTGCTTGCATAGACTCGATCGAACTTCACATACCGGACACTCGAAGAGCCGACCCGTACACCACTCCTCCATACCGAGAACTCAGCAGAAGCGCCCGCCTCATGTTTCATCGGTTCTACATAAGGGCGATAAGGAACGATAAAGTCGTGATAACCAATACCCTCGTCAGTACTAGTCCAAAACTCTATGAACACTTCTGCCGTTTCTGGTATAGGCCGATCACCCGCAAACCCTAAAGTCCCCTGCCACTTCATTCGCACCTCATCGTTGAGCAGGATACTTGTGTGTTTGTAAACTCTCACACGAATCCCATCCCAGATAGGGGGATCGGCCTGACAGTTATACCAGCCTAATTTATTGACGCCCACATACTCCACGCGTGGGAAGTTTACCGGCGCAGTGATATGGATATTCACAAACGTATCAGGGGACAACTGTTCGTTCACTCCCACGGTGGTGGGTTTATTCGTTATGTAACACACCGGATGCCTTGGATTGTTAAGTGTCTCTTCAATCACCGACCAAGGAATTGGAGTAAAGGTCACTTGCTTACCGGCATAATCGCCAACTTTTACGCGGTAAGACGCAACAGGCTCTTCATTGTCGCCCCAGTACAAGTCTATCCATTGGCCTATTTTAGGATCGCCGGACAGCACAACCGTGGCCGTCACGGGTTGGTCCGCATCACTAATGTCCACATGATTTGGCTTATCGGAAACGGCACCACGAATTTCAACGTCTGGCAAGTGTGGGTTATAAAGAGCCGGGGCCCCGTCATGATCCAACCCCATTACCCCATAATCCGCATCCACCCACAGGATCGGTGAGGGAACTCGATGTTCACTTCCTGCCCGGCTAATAAAATACTGAACCGGGAAACGATCTTGCTGATAACCCTTGTTGATCAATACCTCCCATGGAATCGAGATGAAGTTCGGGAGCGCGTCGACTGTAACGCTTTCCAATTCAACACCGTTCCAACTCACTACAGCCTCGTCAGTAGAATCCCAATCGAAATAGGCATCGAGCCTCATCGTCACGCCAACTCGAGCATCTGCCCTATCAATCAGGCCGTTGTAGGCAAAGGCACCAACGTAGGGATTTTTCAGCCCGTTAGGCAATGGCTTCAGGTTGATCTGAACCGGCGCCGGCCCCGAGTAATCCAGACGCTGATTCCCCGCTCTATCACGCAGGGTGTACCGCAAAATCCGGCTGCCATTTTGCAGTACGCGAAACTTAGCCGATGGAATCGGGACAATCTGGGGCTCGTCAACAGTGACGAATGTATGCACATAGCTCGACTCATGAGGGTTGGCACTTTCACTTTCCAGCAAAAAGACCAGAACATCGTCATATGCCTTCCTGTCGAAATACGACGGAATACGAACATCAACGCTTGAATGGTCTTGCAGGTACTCTTCAGTGATCCCGTGATTACCGATTTCAGGGTCAACGAATTGAAGGGGAAGGAGCGGCGCAGTACCGCCCGGGGCCTGCCAATCAAGGGTAAACGTGGTGGTAAAGGGCGAGTGCTCGGTGCCACCTGGCCCGACGAGGTAATAGCTGATGTCATACGAACCGCTGACTCGCAGCCAATTCCCATCAATGAATAATGGCGTGCGCAGCAGGCTTTCCTGAGTTACCGGACCTTCCAATGGAATGGGCGTAAGTGGATATGCGGGCTCAGGGGTATGGGGCTTGATGGAGAAATGAACATAATCAATTTCCCCCTCCTGAGCTGGAAACGGCCAGATTTTAGACAATCGGATTTCGATAGGACTGTACAAATAACGGGTTGGAATCAACCCCATGGGATCGTCCGGAAAGGCATTAACCACGATAGCCTTTTCAAGATTGCGCCTGGGCTGACGGGTAAATGGACGTGATGTGTTAGTGGACTTGTAACTAGTCATGCGGCGCTCCTGGATGACTCCTAGGGTTCAAAGATGCACGTCAGCGTTGCAATAAATTAAGCGCTCGATTCCAGGTTCTGGATACTGTCATAACTAACAGGTGGGGGTTGCCGCTCGTCGGGTCAGTCGCGAACATCACGCTATTTTGAGCTTGACGATTAAGCTGAGTTGATGTCTTCTGAAACCGGTTTCAGCTTGTGTACGAGACTAGAAAAGCACTGATCTCAAAATAAAAAAGGCTTGCTGCCAATGACCTCTTTTTCCGCCGCCCAACGCACCCGTGTCACCATGCTCGACGTTGCCCAGCACGCCGGCGTCTCCAAGGCCAGCGTTTCGCGTTTTATCGGCGACGACCGCGCCCTGCTCTCCGATGCCATCGCCCTGCGCATCGAGCAAGCCATCGAACACCTCGGCTACCGCCCCAACCAGATGGCCCGTGGCCTGAAACGTGGGCGTACGCGGCTGATCGGCATGCTGGTGGCGGATATCCGCAACCCCTATTCCATTGCCGTGATGCACGGCGTCGAAACCGCCTGTCGCCAACACGGCTACAGCCTGGTGGTGTGCAACACCGACCGCGATGACGAACAGGAGCGCCAGCACCTGGCGGCGTTGCGCTCGTACAACATCGAAGGGTTGATCGTGAATACCCTCGGCCATCACCTCAACCAATTGCTGGAACTGCAACGGGAAATGCCCCTGGTGCTGGTGGACCGCAAGGTTGAGCCGCTGCACAGCGACCTGGTGGGTCTGGATAACCCGGCGGCGGTGCGCATGGCGGTGGAGCATTTGCAACAGCAAGGTTATCGCGAGCTGTTGTTGGTGAGTGAAGCCACAGACGGCACCAGCTCACGGCTGGAGCGTGTGGAAAGCTTTAAGCATGAAATTGCCAACCGCCCGCAGTTGACCGGCGCGGTGTTGGAGTTGAACGCCGAACTGGATCACCACCTGCAAGTCTTCCTGGCCAAACCCGGCCCCAAGGCCGTGTTCTGCGCCAACGGTGTTGCCGCGCTGGCCTGCACCCGAGCGCTCAAAACCCTGGGCTGCAACCTGTTTGAAGATATCGGCCTGATCGCCCTGGATGACCTGGATTGGTACCCGCTGGTGGGCAACGGCATCACCGCCCTCGCCCAGCCGACCGAGGCCATCGGTGCCACGGCGTTCGACTGTTTGCTCAAGCGCCTGCGTGGCGATACCGAGCCGACACGCACCCTGGATTTCCTGCCACAACTCATCATCCGCGGCTCCACACAGTCCCCTGTGGGAGCGGGCTTGCCCGCGAAAGCGGTGTGCCAGCCAAGGTTGTAGTGGCTGATCCAACGCTTTCGCGAGCAAGCCCGCTCCCACATTTGTATTGCGCTTAAAAATGAAACCGGTTTCAGAGGTAAACAACAATGCACAAATACCCCGTCTCCATCAGCCTTTCCAGTTACGGCGCCGATCTGGTTCGCCAGCAAGGCCAGCTGAGTTTTGTCGAACTGCTCAAGGCCGCTGGCGCCCAGCGCATCGAGTGGCGCGAAGAGTTACTGACCACTGAGCACCCGGCTGAACTGGCCCAGGCCGCTGAACACCACCAGTTGCAATCGGTGTTCTCATCGCCCCTGGAGCTGTGGGTCGCCGGTCGCGCCCAGCCCAATGCCGAACTCACTGCCACCCTGGACCGAGCCCAAACCTTCGGCGCCCAGTGGCTCAAGGTTTCCCTCGGCTACTTCACCGACACCAACGACCTGGAAAGCCTGCATGCCCTGCTCGCTCGCCACCCGGTGCAGTTGCTGGTGGAAAACGACCAGACCCTGCACGGCGGGCGCATCGAACCGATGCAGCGCTTTTTCACCGAAGTGGAACGCCTGGGCCTGCCGGTGAAGATGACCTTCGACATCGGCAACTGGCAGTGGCAAGACCAATCCGCCCTCACAGCCGCGCGCCTGCTGGGCCGGCATGTGGATTACCTGCACTGCAAAGCCGTGGCCCGGCGCGCAGACGGCAAGCTCGTGGCACAACCGCCCGGCGCCACTGACCTGCACCTGTGGGAACAACTGCTCAAGCACATGACTCAAGGGATTACCCGGGCGGTGGA
>JABXJR010000240.1_pt1 | contig 11121 bp, 9 predicted proteins | sample 7431291 | NCBI WGS metagenome assembly JABXJR01 (sample SAMN14395756, study PRJNA613071) | wetland metagenome | isolation source: water samle H3 from high-altitude wetland | place: Chile: Salar de Huasco, high-altitude wetland | collected 2015-11-10 | reverse complement strand
TATCTCCTAACCCCTCTAAACACTTAGCAGCAGTTAATTGAGCAAGATAAGCATGACATTCTATAGGTATTTGAGGAACAGCACTATATCCATGATTACACAAATAATCACCTACAACTACCCCCTCTATACTATCCAAAGTTATATTAGGACTAGATATATTAGTTATAGTAGTAAGTTCGTTAGTGGTGTCAAAGGGAGTGGAACCATTTATTGTATTAAGTTCTGTACCCACTATCCAAGAAGTATTTACATGGTCTACAGTGACAATGTTTGTATTAGTATCTATGGCTATTATTCTTCCGTAATTACTAGGTTCATCTAACACTAATGTTCTTTTGTATATATATATTCTAATAATAGTAGACACAGGGACAGAAGTATTAGGGTACAATACTAGTTTATTACCTTGAATATAAAACCCAGCTAATGTGTTATAGTTATTAAAACCCACTCCAGCAACAGTGTTTAAATCTATTCTAGGAAGATTAGTGAGAGTTAAGGGGTTAGTATTTCTTACATAACAAACAGACCTAACTTTAGATGCTACTGTATCAGTGGGAAAATCTATTATTCTATCAGAAGGACAAGGAATGTCAACATAATCAACAAAAAACTCTTCCCTAGCTGACATAATAGTAGGAACTACCTCACCTTGAAGAGTATCATTAGCTAAAGCAGCAAAGTCTTCTTCTGTATATGTTAGTTGGCTTGTTGGTATAGAACATCTACGTTTAATATTAGCTATTAATTGTTCCATATCATAAGAAGGACCAGACATAGTCTACCTCCTAAGTTTCATTAGACGATTTTTAAGCTTTTCTTCTGGAGAAACATCTTCCATTATCTCTTCTTTATCCATATCTTCTTCATTCATTTCTTCTTCCATAGAAGGGTCTTCTTTATGAGATTCAATTTCAATCTTTACTTCAGGTTTCTTACGACCTAAACGACTATCAAAATCACTTTCCCCTAATTCCATAGAATCAACCAATTCATCCATTAATTCTCTAATTATATCTAATTTATTGTCTTTCATCTTAATTCTCCTTAAAAGTTATATACGATTACCATAAACAAGTTTAGTTTCTACCACAGTAAAATACCCATCTGCTCCAGTAAGAGGAGTTTCAGTTAAAGCCGTTAAAGCACTAGCATTACTACCAGATACTAATATTAAAAGAGAAGCATCAGGGTCACTATTTAAAGCAGCCTTAAGAGCATTCCCAGTAGTGGATATAGCTCCACCCCCATCAGTATCTAAACTAACTACTATATCGCTTCCAGTAACTACTATAGATAATACTTCTCCAGTACCACCTGGGTCTACTAATGTAATAGTAATAGCATCTCCAGAAACCCCATTATTAACAGCGGTATATGTCAAAGATTGGTTCACTAAAGAAGACTTAACTGGAGTAGTAAGATACTTCATTCTATAATGTTTATAATATATAGGGTCTGCAGCTATATTTAATACACCATCAGCTGTTATATTTGTTGATGAACCTAAATCAAAATAATTAGTATTATCTATACTACCTTGAAGTTGACAAGAAGTTGAATTTACTGAAGAATTAGAAACAACCAACTGTATAGCTATACTTTCTGGTCCCATTCCTCCTACATCTAAAGCTTCTCCAAATCCATCATCATTGAAGGTTACACTATCTAAAGACTTGTTATATTGTATTACTTTCATTTTTATCACTTCCTTTTTGTTTTAATTAATAATTATAAAGTATCCTATTGTGCATATTGTTTGAATTACCCATAGTGTTATAAGAAATCTATTTCTAATAGCAAGTTAGCCATTTAAATTCTCCTAAGCTAAAGTTACAGACTTCCAAGCTCCGTTATAAATATATAATTTATTATTAGTTGTATCGTATACTTGAGCCACTGTACCCGTTTGAGTAGTTGGAACTCCTGTTGGGGCACCTGCACAACTAGGGATATACATAAATCCATCTGTAGCTGTTGTAGCTAATGCTCCGGTACCTAAAACTAAACTACCAGCATTAGTAAGTCTCATTTTTTCAGACCCACCTGCTTGAGAGAAGATTAGGTCAGGAGTGGCACTGTTAGATGCTCCTAAATAATATATTCCATTACCATTAGAATAAGATACTCCTAAAGAGAATGTCTCACTATTTCCAGTGAAGAAAGAACGTCCTCCAGAAACATGTAATAATCCAGAAGGAGCAGCTGTACCTATACCCACTCTTCCATTATTAAGAATTCTAGCGGCCTCAGTAGCCCCATTATTACCAACTTTAAGAATAATATCAGCACCAGAAGCACCTACTCCAGAAGTGGATTGTAAAGTTAGAGTGGACGTTGTAGTAGTGCCACCAATGTTTAGGGGACCAGTTATACTAGTTGTAAATGTTGGTGTAGCTAGAGTTGGAGATGTTGCAAACACCAAGGAACCACTACCAGTCTCGTCTGAAATAACTCCAGCAAGTTGTGCCGAGGTTGTAGCAGCAAATACAGATAGATTATCACTAGTCTTTGTTAAAGTAACTGAACTTGGGATACTAGTTCCATTTATAGAAGTGGCTGTAGCTACTCCTAGAACTGGGGTAACTAGAGTTGGAGAAGTGTCAAAAACTATTTTATTAGTCCCAGTTGTACCCGTAGAACTTGAAAGATACCCCAATTGGGTACCCGTGGTGGCACTAGGAGAGATTTCGCTAGAGCCTCCTGTAGTTAAAGCTCTAGACGCCGTAATAGTTGGTAGAATTATATTACCATCACCTTTTATACGTAATTTTTCTGTAAAATCAGATGTATTAAATCCTGTATAGAATACTAAATCTCCTTGGATTGCTCCAGCAGTATGAGAAACCATTTGGGTTCCTATACCACCAAACCCTCTTTCTACTGCACCACTGTCTAGACCAATGAAAGATAGTCCAGACCAGTTATTAGCTGTAGTATCTGAATTATATAATCTAAAATTAGATATAAAAGATGTAGATACACTGTTACGTTCTGATATTACTGGAGTAGAAGAATTATCTTTTACATGTAGTTTATTTGTAGGACTACTTTGATTTATCCCTAATCTAGAAGTAGATATATCATAAAAGAATCCAGCATTATCTTGAGAAACTTGAGTGCCATTTGAGAATAATACAGACCCAGCAGTAAGAACTGAAGAGTTATTAGTTCCTCCATTAGCTATAGGAAGTACACCAGTAATTCCACTTGTTAATGAAACGTTTGTTATTGTATTAGTAGCTCCAGATATACTTTTGTTTGTTAATGTATCTGTAGAGCTTATTGTTGGTATATTCACTCCATCTAGTTCTAATCTATTTGAAGTATTTAGTTTTAAAAGTAAATCACCACTATTAGCTTGATTGCGCCATCCAATAGACTCGTTATTACCTAAACGTAATATACCAGCACTAGAAGGAGAAACACTTTGAGATTTAATATAAGAAAGTTTTAATCCATAAGTTGCCCCAAAATCAACTTCAGACGTGAGAGTAAAAGAACCTCCTGATTTTTGTAGCATACCTGAGGTGACAGCATTAGCCCATTCTGTGGCATCAGCTCCCCAATCTGTATCCCCATTTTCTGGGTATTCAAATGTTTGTCCATTGACTATTAAAGATATACTCATTGGTTCTTATCCTTTTATATTTATTGTAAAATATAAGAGGCGTTATTTCTAACACCCCTTATAAAGTTATTAACGAAGGTCTATACTGTAAGACGTTCCATCTGAACCACTAACTAGATTACCAGAACCAGAGACAGTAGCGTTAGATAAATCTACGTTAGCCATCTTAATTCCATTCCCAGGAGTCCCAGGAGCAATACTAGTAACAGTCACTACCCCACTAGAGCTAGTAGCTGAAACAAGGCTCTTTAACCCCACTACAGCGTTTATAGCACTGGTTATATTGGTAGCAACAGTAGCAGGAGTAGCAGAGATGTTAAATTCTCCATTAGCAGCCACTGCTCCACTGGTTTTAGCTGTTAAAGTATATCCAGCTATTGACATTGTTTGGTTATTAGTAGGTCCTGTGGAAGCTATTGTAATAGTACCAGAAGCAGCCACTACTCCAACATTGAAACTAAGTAGAGCCATTTGGTTTCCACCAATAAGAGATTCTATATAGTTAACAAAATTATTAGTAGCAGGGAGTTGTCCTGGGGACAGATTACAAACAGATTTAAACTCATCTACAGATAGACTAGAATTAATAACTAATTTAGTAAGAGACATAATTCATCCTTTCTAAGGTTAAAAGAGGAAGGAACTTCTTCCCTCCCCTTCAGTTATTAAAGACTGCTATTTGTAATTCCACTTATATACACAGCTTGTGCAGGAGCTTCTAAGAATATAGCCTGGTTAGTGTAAGACCTTAATCCTACTCCAGCTTTACCAGGAATAGTGAAGAAAATCTCGTCTTGAGGTCGTGTTGGGTCATTTAAACCAAGTTCGCGAGCACCAATTCTCATTACTTTATCTTCAGGGAAAATAAAACAATCACCTTCTTTTACTATATTGTAAGAAACAATCTTCAAACTTCCATTTTGAGAGATGTATTCAAGTTCTTTACTTCCATTTTCAGCTTTTTTAGTGTTATAAGAACCATCGAAACGTCTTAAAGCAGCTAAATTAGAAGCTAAATCTGCCCATGTAGATGGGTTGACAAGTACTGTAGCATCACTGTCAAGACCTCTTTGAACTGCTCTACTAACTGCACTAAGAACCTTAGACATAGTAAGTTGACCAGAAACAGTAACAGAGTTACCTTTCCAAAGGTCATATACAGAAGCGTCAATACCAAAAAGACTGCCAGTATTAGTGATAATCTTTTTAAGACCAGCCATTTCAGCATAAGAAGGAGCTGTTACAGAAGCAGCTAGAGTAACTGACCCATAGAAATGGATGTTAAGAGCAGCAGAAGCAGCAGTAGCTAAATCTGAAGCATCTCCAGATGTTCCTTCAGTGAAAGTGATTTCTTTATTATCAACATTAACAGATGTAACAACAAAATAAGCACTATCAGCTACACCAGTAGGTAAGAATCCAGAAGAAGTTATAGAGAATTTAACTCTAGCGTTCTCTGAACCCGACCAGATACCTGTTGCCCAAGAAGCATCACTAATAGGAAGAGTTATAGTAGCTCCAACAGCAGAATAAGACCCTGCAGTAGTAGTTCCTATATTGTTCTGTCCATAAAGCATAGCTATTTCTAGTCTTTTTTCACTAGATTTAAGCATGTTTTCAAACTTAGTGCTCATTACTGATTTAAAACTAGTAGCAGAGTGTGAAGCTCTTGCTGCTTGGTTATAACCTACAGTAGAATCAAGTACTATGTCTGCTCCAGGAACGATAGCTGACTGCATATTCATTCCAATGGATTCGTTTAAGTCATAAGCGTTTTGTGAATCAAGGCTATAAGTAAAACCTTGTTCAGCAGCCAAAATTACTGGCTGTTCGTAATGCTTCAATTTGTTACTAGTTCTTAATAGAACCGGAAATCACTCTTCGGAGATTTCTCTATCCCTTCTTTTGTTATAGGATAGTTCAGACTTTCGCATCGTATTTCTACGTTTCTTCATTAAGTCGTTCAGGCTGGCTTTACCCTTGCCCCTTGTTATCCACTTCTGGACCTCCAAGTCAATTAGAAGAAATTTATAGGTATGAAAATTTGTATCCTTGTGTGTGAGGTCTTTTACCTCTACATACATCAGAGATTTTAGACTCAGTTAGTTGATATGTTTTAGCTGCTTCTCTAATTGAAGATAAGGATTTACCATCATTTAAACATATAACAGGTCTAGAGTTAGAATCTTGTATACTTTTTGCCCATTTTGTGTTTTTATTTACTTTCTTTACTTCCGTCTTAGCTCTTATTTTATATCCAGCATAGTGATTTTCAGAAGGTTTATAATGTTGTATAAACATTGATTCAAGTTTATTAGCTTGGTCTTCTGTTAAATTTGATTGGATTAATCTAATAAAATGCTTCTCGTGTTGGAATTTTCTATCACCCACATGACCTAAAAATCTTTTATGTAATGTTTTTTTCGTTCTTCCAATATATATAAGTTCTTCTGTATCTCTTAGATGAATAGAATAAACTTTATAGTTATTTTCATTAGGTACATTTTTAAGTTTGTAAGCTATAGATACACATCCTTTACATTCTCCTCTTATCCATTGGTTACCACAAGTATAAAAGTTGGCTAAAGGTAAAGATTGTTCACAAATAGTACATTTTTTCATTTAATTCTCCTACCCAATCGGGTTTAGAAACCTAGTGGGATTTATATACCCACAAATGGCAAATTATCGACCATTTTGTAATTCGCTAGGAACAAACGGAATCATATCCGATAGTTTTGAAGCGTTAGGAATCAAATCTTCAATTCCTTTTGCGTATGCAACTTTATAAAGGGCGTTTAACGTCCCAGAATCAATAGCCAAAGTAGTATCCTTTCGTGGCGCTCTTATTAGAGCTAGTTTATATTTAAGTTTTGTGGTATTAATTCACTAAGTTATAGACCTCACCACTAATAGAATCTATAACCTTTTTTGGTATTATTTATGGGGTAGCCTTAGCATCCATTAAAATACACCTAATAACTTATAAGATGGTTTAAAAAAACGTCTTATATATACTAATATACTAAATTTCATACAAATCATAAAAATAAAGATAGAGGTTAACTGTACTTATGTTGTCTTCTCTAATATACTGCATTTGGAAGACTTTATATAAGGTTTATATACGAGGAGCCCTCTACCCTTAATAATAATATACTAAAAAACTGAGTTATTTCAACCCTCTTTTATGTAATTGCCATTCTTTTGCTGATAAACGTCTATGAGATTCTCTTTTCTCTCTAGGTTGAGGTTGCTCAGAAGGAGTGTTTACATACTTATTAGGGTCTTTAAGTCTATCTGTGTCCCATTTACGTATCTTATTAGCAACATCTTCACCTAATAACTTTATAAGCATTTCTCCACTAGAATCTCCTATTAACCTCGTCTGAGCTTGTTTAATGTCTTCTAACACTAGGGTAGCTGCTTCAGATGGACTAATCTCATACCCTAATTTAGTGGCTCTAGAGATGTATTTAGCTATCTCTGCCACCATAGGTTTAGTGGGAGGAAGACCAGACTCCTTTAAAGCATCTATAAACTTTGTTTGATACTCTTCAGCAAACTTAGTTTTCATTTGTTCGTGTCTTTGTCTTTCTACATCTTCTTTTTGTTGACGTTCCATGTTTTCAATTTCTTGAATTCTATTCCTCATATCCCTAATTTCTTTTTCCTTAGGGTCCATAACCTCATCTGTAAGTATTTTACCTAGGTATTGTTCAGCCAATTGTCTAGGGTCATGTCCCATTTTAGCTAACACACTTATTAATTTTTCAGGGTCTTTTAACATACCAACAAACTCTTCAGCTTGTTTTCTAGCATTTAATCCTTCTTGGAAGCGCTTATTAGCTTCTCTTTGATGTTCTTTTCTAGACTTATAGGTTTTTATTACCTCTTCCTCATCGACTTCTTCATCACCTATTTTAAGCTTTCTCTTAGCTTCTTCAACTGCTTGTTTAACACTCTCTTTAGAAGACACAGGAGCCTCTTTAGGAGCTTTTTGTGACTCTACCCATGCTTTTGCCTCAGCTCCAGTCATTTTATTTAAATCTGGCCCATTAGCTTGTTTTAAAGCTATTTCTGTTGCTTCAGTTGGACCTACTGCTTTCCCCATCTGAGGAACGTTATTATCTGACATATTTTATTCTCCTTAGCGTCCTGTATTATTACAGTTTGGCTGGTTAAATCTTAACGAAATTAATGTATGATTAGGGTCAATTGAAGCTCCATGCTTTATTGCTCTATCTATCACCACTGGATTATCAGCTATTGTATATACAGCTTTATAACCTTTTTTACTTACTTCTCTTAATGTTTCTGTGACACATTCTTCTATACCAGAAGCACACTCTTCTTTAGTTTTATAAGGGTTTCTAATTAGATTTTCTAACCAACAAACCTTACTATTCGTTTCATATATAAAATAAGCACATATACCTGGCACTATAAACCCTGTAGGGGGTAATAAATCCTTCTCATAAGAAGCTCCCCATCCTTGTCCCCATTCCTTAATAATATCAAAGTCTTTCTCTGGATTATACTTTCTAACCATTATTATTGTTCTCCAGTAAGGGGATTAGTGGGCATATTAGGAGGGTTAATGTTATTAGCTTCTTGCACTACTGGAAGAGTATTATCCATCATACCACCTATATTACTAGGTATAACACTAGGTATTACTTCTTGATGTAGTATATTAGAGATTCTTTGTACATTAGGGTCGTTCATTAAATCTAAGTGTTCTTGTATATGATTTAGGGTATTTATTACTATAGGGTTATTAGCATCTGTTCTTATTTCAGGGTTAGATAACACTGTTGTGTGTTCTAATATGTGTTTTTGATGATTATCAGTTAATAACGCTCTTACAATTTTACCTTCAGATAGAAACTCATTCTCTCCTTTAATTAAGAGTAATTGAGCTTGTTTTCCTTCAATAATGGGTTCTAGTCTTCCAGTGCTAACTACTTGTAAATACTGGTCTGCATTATCTATTAAACCCTTCTCTATTAAAGAATCAGCTAGATTAACTTTACCAGCTGTAGTCCTCGAGAGGGGATTACCTAGGTCTACAATAACTCTACTAATCTGGTCTAAATCAGCTCCAGAAAACTCTTTCATAAGAGGTCTATTAGCCTTACCTGCTATGTCTTTAATCCTAGGAACTTGAGCATATCTTTGAAGAATCTTAATAACTCCAGAACCTAAATCTTCCACTAATTGACAATAAGACTGTTGTAGGTTCATTGTAAATTGAATAGCCATGGATTGCACTAAAGCTAATGCTGCTCCAGATTTAAGAGAAGCCTCAGGATTACCCCTAGCTACAGAGTTAACTCCACTGATTGTTTCAGCTAATTTCTCAAGTATATTCATAAAGTTAAACACTTCTACAGGAGTTTGAGTTAGTTGTAAAGCTTCTGGTTTACCTAGTTTAGGGTCATAAGTTAATAGATTTAACCCTCCAGAGATTTGTTCTACAGATAAGTCAAATCCTTGAGGAGCAAGAACGTTCTGTACTCCAAATGTTGCTTGGTTAGTGAGAGCAGTGCTATATAAGATGTCTAATGACTCTTGTATGGGTAATAGGTCAAATCCTACACTGTATCCAAATATAGTGCCTTCTTCTTCATCTGGAGCTATTCTATAAACATGGGTTTCCTCATAAGGTATAGGTCCATCAGCCAACACTGTGTTATTACCTAGCACCACTGTGTATCTACCTTGTGGAAGAGCTGGAGTGGGTTTGTGTAGAAGAGTATATACAGGAATCTGGTCAGAGTCTTCTAAAGATAGTGCATTTAATGTTGTTGTATCTACTAATTCAAGCATATCGGCTGAATCTGATAGTATTTCCTTAGAAAGATTGGAGTATTTTGAAGCTAAATCATACTTATTTTGAAAGTCTCTTAATATATACCAAGAATCTTGTCCATTTCCTCTAGATATATTAGTAAAGTCCCTAATAACGTCCATAGGGTTATAATTAGAGAATTTTATATCTCCTTCGTATATTATAGCTCCTGAAGGACTCTTTCCATAGGTTTTACCAGCTGTAGCATCCCATTCTACTCTAACAAATCCTTCTGAGAAGATTAATCCAGATTTAACAGCAGATTTAATATATCTTTCCATTTTCTTTTCACGTTGGTAATAATCTAATAACCCAGTGGCTAATATAACCTGAGACTGAGACTTAACATCAGAGTTAGTGGCTCTAGGCTCAAAAGCTATCTTCTGTTGAAGAGTCATTGTCTCTAAGTGTAAAAGAAGGTTTCTATAGTGATTCACTGAAAGAGCACTAAGTTCTCCTTGTTGTCCAACACCATTAACCTTACCACCACTAATTCTAGACCTATAATAAGTAGCCCAAGACCTTCTATATATATCCATTCTACCATTAAGTATTAAGAATTTATAATAATCATCCACACAATCTAATATAGTGTCTGCTATATCGTTAGAAGGAACTGAGAATTTATAGGGTTTGTTAATTTCGTTCATTTATATACCTCTTTATTTAATATACTATTTCTAACGTAATTTCTTTGGTAAAAGTGCTGTTTTTAAATTATTTATAGAAACAGAGTGTTGTTTGTTTGAAGGTACCCAGGTTTTATAAGAGTGATTATAATCTATTGGTATAGGATTTGCATGTTTCTGAAGATTTCTCACCATATACATTAAAGCAGCTAAATGGTCAAAGTGTCCATAACTACTTGATTTTGCGAATGTTTTCTTCTTATTATCCCAAACTCCATACTTTAAACACCCTATAAGATACTTACATTTAGGATTTATCACTATCTGTCCAGACTGTATCATAAGTCTAAGCTCATTTATACCAGTTTCTAATGAACCAGGACCCTTCTCTGTTGGAATAACATTCATTTTATGTATACTTTGCATATCTAATAACATTAGTGGCCAGTTATTATCTGAGATTCTTCTATAAGGAGGGTTATTACCCCAAAGCTCATTTTCTTTAGATTTAATAGAATTCACTATTAACTGAGTATTCATCTTCGGACCGTCTTCTCTACCCTCGTCTTCTATAACAAGAATAGCTTTCTTAAAGTCCCAATAACCATACAATGTAGCAAACCAATCTTTAACTCCTAAATCCATACTAACGTATTTATGATAGAATTTATAATACTCATCTTTCTCAACATCTTGAATATACTCATCTTTCCACTCAGGAACGACTTGACTATCAGAATCTGTACAGAATTCTCCTAACATCTCTCTACGAAAAGTAGTAGTGTGTAGTCCTCCTAATTCACGAGCCATTCTATCTATATCTTCCTGTGATATCAATGGGTTATCATATATTGTTCTATGTATATATGCTCCCTCTACCTCAGCTTTCTGAACAAAATCTATAAAACTATGAGCTGGAGAGCTTGGTGGTGTAGATATAAAAATAATCTTACAGTTTGGCTGGTTAAATCTTAACGAAATTAATGTATGATTAGGGTCAATTG
>JABXJR010000235.1_pt1 | contig 11249 bp, 13 predicted proteins | sample 7431291 | NCBI WGS metagenome assembly JABXJR01 (sample SAMN14395756, study PRJNA613071) | wetland metagenome | isolation source: water samle H3 from high-altitude wetland | place: Chile: Salar de Huasco, high-altitude wetland | collected 2015-11-10 | reverse complement strand
CACAAGTGTTATTTTCGACAAATTCGTATAACTCCATGTACCAGATTAAAATGTTTTTAGCCTCATTTTGGCTGTCATTGGGAAAGGATGCATACGCACTAACTTCACCTATGCTCACATACCAATGATTTTCAAAAACTTTTTGCACCTCCGCATCTGCCAAAGCCTCAAAGTTAGGTTTTGAAGGTGGCAAAGTAGCCAACCATTCCTGATATTCCTCTTGCGTTACTTCACGCCTGCCGTTATTGTCGATTATTGTTATCATGTTTCTGGGTAGTGAGTTATGTAAATTCCTGATACCGTTATAACATTTGTTAGGTTATTATTTTGAACCGTAAAGTAGAGGTATTTCTGAACTGTCCAATCAATATTTGTCGGAGAATAAACAGCGCCTGCTGATTGGTCGCTTATAACGTTAGAATTTCCAACCGTTAATATACGCCCTGATGCACCACCAATAATAGGGAAGTGACGAAAAATGTTAATGTTTGCAGCACTTGCCACTGCATTAATGGCTAATAGTGTTTCTACTCCTAATGTAGGAGGAATTAAAGCTGAACCTATGCGAACCCTTGCCGAAACCGCAATACCCGTAAATGTAGTTCCAGAGGCATTAAATTGAACTGCCAACATTCCGCTTGTTATATCCGTTGGAATAGGTACTGCAATTACTAATTGTTCTGATGCTACATTGCTTACAACCGTAATTGCCGAACTTGCGTATATAATCTTGGGTGCGCCCGTTGCACCGCCCGTTCCGTTACTCGCTGCCGTTACCCTTCCCTTTGAATCGACAGTTATATTCGCATTTGTATAACTCGCTGGCGTTACTGCCGTATTCGCTAAAGTTGCCGTTATTGCCCCCGTTCCGCTGCCCGTTACATCACCGCTTAATGTTATAGTCTGGTCGCCCGTATTAGTTCCCGTACTTGTTCCGCTTCCACTTGGTGCGCCAACATCGGATGCTGTTATATTTACCACCCCCGTTTGCCCGTTAACACTCTGTACGGGTGCGCCCGCACTTGTTATAAAGTTACTTGGGTTGGTATCAGGATATGCCCCAACATCACCAGCCGTTAATACAACAACCCCCGTATCACCGTTTACTGATTGTACGGGTGCTGCACTTGCCGCCCCTGCTGCATCTACATAGTTTGCAGGGTTAGTGTCCGGGTATGCGTTTACGTCCGCTGCATCTAATACCACCACGCCCGTTTGGCCGTTTACCGAATCAACTGCACCGCCACCGCCATTGTTGGTTATTTTAGCACCAACTTTTAAAGCTATTAACGGCCTTTTTGTTATACTTATCTTAATCATTAGTAGCTGTTTATTACTTTGCCCTCTCCGCTTAATTCTATAACAACATCAACACCTTGCATCGTCTTTACCTGAAAAAACACAGAACCGCATTTTAGTTCGCAAGTATCATCCGCTGGTAATGTCAATGTTGCCTCCGTTGGTGTCGTTCCCGCTGTTATTTCTCCGCCCGTTTTCGTGTAGATTTGCTTCACCACCGTGCCCTGTACAACCTTAACTTCTACCTCGTCAAAATCGGCAAAAAGCTGGTCTTGAAAATCCAACGTTATATAGGCATCTGAACATTTTATAATTTCAAAACTCATGGTATGGCGTTATATGATTTTACACTTTGATTGCAAAAGAAACAAGGGTTATTTGGCAGCTTTGCCGTTTCAACAGTCCTACCCATAATCGTGTTATACTCGGCTGTGTAAAGGTCTTTTAATGCAATTGCATCATCTTTGCCTACCGTTGTTAAGTTGTTCAAACGCTGGCTAAAGATTATTTCATTCATAACATTAATACCTGCTGCATACCAAGCCGCACGCATAAGTCCAATACTTAACCCACATACATAATCAGCAATATCACACCGCAAGGAATAGTTTACCCATAACCCGCCCGTGTGCGTTTCGCTTTTCACGTTATTGCTTATCTTTTGCGCTCCAGAATTAATCTTTATTGAATTGGCAAACAAATGCGGATTCATCATTTTACCCTCACAGGCCAAACAAGCTGCCCTATCCCATAACTGAACCGTATAACAGTCTACCGATTCAATCACTATTATAACATCGATTGGCTGACCTTGGAATCTATACTCTTTGTCAACCGTTATAACATTTACTTCATTGGCTACATAGGTAATCGGGAAAGCATCCAACTCTGCACCCGTTAACAGGTTAAATATTTTGGCCGTTCCGCTTCCACCAGATACGGGAAAGAATGAAATAGTATTTATGTATAACGAGAAAAAAGGCGCACGGCTTAAATCAAGCCTAATGCCTTTTAATGTGTTTGCCTCTCCTGTCTTTACCTTCTTATTATCCTGAATGATTCCCAAAGTTTGATTTGAAAAGCTATCCACTATAACAGCATTCGGCTGCACGAATGAACGTACATCATCTTCAACCTTTTCAGCTCCTAAACGTATCGCAGCATTTAGAACATCCGTTCCCGTTTGTTTGTCCGCCTCTGTTATATACTCGGCAAAATCAAGACGAAACCCGGGTAAATCATTTAGCAATAATTTCTCAGGGCGTGTGCCGCATCCATCCCAAAATGAAACCTTATTTGTTAAGCAAGTATTTGCCATTGTTTGTTATTTTATATAAAAAAAGGGGTGGGATTGCGCCCACCCCTTCTACTTATGAGAGGACTAAGAAAGCCTACTATTCAGGGCATAACGTACCACACTCGTTTAGAATGTACTTGTTAATACCGTTAACACCGTTAAGGCGGTCGCCAGCTTTGAAAATGTCAGCAGGTAAGAATGCTAAATCGAAGTTCCATGAAATTGTTAAGTTCCATACTTCGTCGCATTTGTCAAACACCGCTTTATAATCAAAGGTAATCGGTAACGCTGGGTGCATCATGGTTGAAATCTTCAATGCATCATCGTTCATCGTTACGATTGGCGATTCTGTATAGTTAGATTCAATTAACTGTATAACACCCGGTGCAACTGCCACCGCTGCCTTTGCATCACCCAAGGCGGCTGCAATTTCACGGCTGTATGCAAACACATACGAGTTTTGATTGATATATTCAGCAAGGTCTTGACCTTGTGAATTTAAACCTACTGCTTTCATGGCACGGGCATAGTCAGCCCATACACGGCCACCCATAACAACGGGAGGCAAACGGAAACCATTATCTTCGGCATCGCCTACGATTGTTTCGTATGGCTTAGTTAACAGGTTGCCGCCAACAGTATCATATTTGAATACCGTTTTTTCAGAGTTTGCACCTGGTGTACCTGCATCGGCATCAGAGGCAAAATAACCAAGGTTTAAGGCGATTTGCTCGGCCATTAAAACCTCACCTTTTGAAAGGGCTGCATCCATGAGCGCAAGAATACGCTTAGTTACATACAGGTTATCAGCCTCACAACGTTGGCGTAATGCATCAGGCGTAATCTTTTCAGTAATTGAAACGCCTGCCGTGCTGCTAATTGTGTACTCTTGCGAAAGTTCACCGATTACTTCACCCTCTGCGCATCCTTTTTCGATACCCTCGGTTACATCGGTAGGCGTATATCTTTGCTGCCAAATTACTTGCGCTGTGCGAAGTTTACCGCCTTCTTGTTTGATTGCGTTTACCAGAACGTTGTTTGTATTGACGCTGGATTTAAGAAATTGTGTTATAGCTGCCTGTGAATACGGATTGTCGTTTCTGTTACCTGCAAAGGCTTCTGGAAGCGTCATCTGTATGTTTACGCAGTCAACAAATTGTGCTGATGTACTCATTTTATTTTAATTGTAAAAAGTTAACGAATTTTATTTGATTCCGTACTTGCTCGGCAGCACCGTTAACCCGATTTTAGAACGTGGGTATGTGTTCCTGAAAACAAATATACAACTATAACAAATGAAAATATAACTGTTATTATTTATGTAGCACAAAAAAACGGGATTCGCTATTACCTGAACCCCGTTTTTACACACCTTGCGAGCGTTATTTTTTACCTTCGGCCATTTTAAGACCTGCTAACCGTGCTTTTTCCATTTGCGCTTTTACGGCTGGGCTTACCTCCTTACCTTCAAACTTTGGCTGTGGTGTTCCGCCTCCGCCCTGCGCTCCGTTTACCTTCAAAAGTTTTTCGTCTTTCAAAAGTTTTTCAAACAGTTGCGGTGCTGTCATGTGTCCCGTACCGTTGCGCACTATTCCGCCCTCGGCATCGTACACCATAACATCATTACCCTCAACTTTAAACGTAAATTTACCTTCGATTTTTTCAGCCCATAAGCCCCTGCGTGTATAGTCGTTTGCCGTGTCGCTCCAATTACTTGACTTGTATAACAAATCAACTTTAGAACGGGTTTGCAATTCTTCTACTTTGCGCTCGGCAGCACTCATGGCATCCGTTAAGGCCGTTTCTTTTTCTTTCAGTAGTGCTTCTTGCTCCTTTACCATTGATTTAAGGTCAGCAAGTTCCTTTTTTTCGGTATCTGAAAGATTGCCTTTACCTGCCTTTAGTTCTTCAATGCGCTGGTTAACGCTGGTAAAGTGTTCTTCCACCATTGGTAGCACTTCATCAAAGGATTTGCCCTTTGCAGCATCACCAACTATGCGCCTTAACGCTGTTTCAGCACTCCCTTTAAACTTACCCACCGCTGCATTAATTTCTTTCTTGTGCAGGTCTGCGGATATAAACAGTTCACCCTTTTTTTGAGTGAAATAATCGGCTGTTATATCTTCCGCTGTTTCGGGTATTTCAATTTCTGGGAAGACGGATTTGGCAAATTCAATTACCTCGGCTGTTATCTTAACTTCACTCATGCGTTACCTCCTCTCTTTGCTCTGGTACGCTTAACAGGCGCATCCGCTTGCTCAATTAGTTCAGCTTCCAAGTCTTTTAAATCGTTGTTTTGCGGCACTTCTTCCAATGCTTTCAGTTTAGCTTCCAATTCAGCTATCCGTGCCTTTTGCTCCGCTGCTTCCTTAGATAATGCCATTACTTCTGCTTCGGCTGCATTGTTGCTGTTTGAACGCTTGTACAGAATGTCGCTTGCATTCCTTCCATAGTCTTTAATGTTGGTTATATTACCCTCGTTCCAATCGGAAACGGTTACATAACCCTGTTGGCCTATGCGTGTTTTATCCAGCCTTGAAGATACGGTAATTTTGCGCCCTAAGTCGCTTACCTCCCGCTTGGTAATTTCGTTTTTTCTCGCCATCACTTTGATGACTTCTACCTGTCCGTTGCTCATATTTAATTGTTATTGATTAAACTAATAAATTTTCAATACTTAAAGGGCTTGCAGGTTTTACAAACGCTTCTAAATCGGCTGCTGCATAACCTCTTACTATTTCATTTTGGCGGTCAAAATCCAATTTAATAAAATCTTCATGCTCATTGAACGCTAAATCTAAGTAATGGGTAATACGTTGGTAAACCATTAAATCAATAGGCTCTACCGATACACCCAATGTTGACCGTATGCTTGTTATATCTTCACTCCAAAGAGGGTTTAACTTCATTGATAATTCAATGTACTGCCGTGCATCTTCGTTGTTATTAAATCGAATTACTGCCGATTCTAAAAGTAACTGCTGAATATAACTTGAAGGCATTTTGTTTTTTACTGCCTCCCCGATTTCGGCTGTTATGTCTGCGCTTGTTTTAGCCGTAAATGATACAGGGCGTGAAATACTTGGCATAACAAACTCGCTGCCATAACGCATAAAACCGATTGCCTCAACAGCTAATTCTAAGTCGTTGTATAACTCGTTACTAAACTGCATTAAGAAAGCGTGTGCTTCTTCCCTTGTGTTCAAAGCATCGTCTACCGTTGGGCTTGCGCTGTCTTTCTCTTTAACTAAGAATGAAAATGCATTTGCCTTGCAGGCTTCAATAGTTTCGGAAAGGTGTTTATAAACATCGACACCAGGGGCTGCGTATGCAATAACATCATTAACTCCAATTACGGTGCTATTATCAATTCCTTTAGAAGTTGGAACGGCATAAACGCCCGTAGGTGAGTGGGTATTCGCTTTTCCCGTACCACCACATTTGTTGCACGTTTCCCAGCCTCCGATTATATCGCCTACCTGTTTATTTGAGTTAAATACTTTACCGTTTGTACAGCTTTGCCCCGATTCACTAATATAATCGCATTCATCAACTCTTACTATCCTAATCGGGAAAAGGTTTGCAAAGGATGCCATGTCCAAATTAGATGCCAACATCAAAGCCCTGTTAAGGTCTGGAATTGCGCTTGCAAAGTAACTTTCATAGAAAATATCACCATCCATAACAGAAGGTCTGCCGCCTAACTTACGGGCGGGAACATAGCCCCAATCATGCCTGTACATAACACGAGTTTCATAGACCGCATTATTCTTTTCATCAACACTTACAGGCTCAGAAAGGTAAATATTTGCACGGTCAAACGATTTGAACGTAGGGTAATTGTTTTCGCCTACTCTTTTATGGCCATTGATTACTATTGAAAGTTCGTTTGCCCTATGGTAAACGATTTCTTTTTCATCAACTATTCTTACAATAGGTTCGATTAACTGCGTATCGTCAATTACAAATACTGCGTTTCCGTTTTCATCCTGTACATAGTTACCCGGAATATAACTCGGCTCGATTACCATTAATTTATTTGGGTAATTTACCTTTTCTTCACGGTAAACATCAAAGAAAAAACTTACCAAAGAATGATAGGCAGGGTAATCAGTAAAGAAGTATTTTTTTTGTTCCTCATCCCATCCCGTGATGGAATAGTTTTGAGCGTTGGTTATTATCTTAGTTTTATTTAAAGCCCTCCCCCATGTTGAACGGGTATAAGGCTGATAAATGCCCCTTTGAAAATCCCATTCCTGTTGCGTTTGGTTAGGTGCTTTTGAGCGCAATAACTCGAACGGGAATTGGTCTTTTTTGGCATGAACGGCCACTTCATAATGATGCTTAATAGTCTTTTCATAAATCGGGTTAATCTTTGGAATTGACTTTTCCCAGTTATCGAAAATAAAGTTGCCTGTGTATTTTTCGGGGCGGTCTTTTAAAGACTTTAACTCCTTATACACGGCTCGCACTATGTCGTTTATCCGTTGTTCCATTTTATTTTTTGCCGCAACCGCAGCCTCCGCCTTTTTTCATAATACAAATATAGTTATATTTTCTGCAATAAAGACAAACCCCGCTCATCGGTAGTGTTCAAAGTAACAACATTATAGTTATATGATTGCGCATACTTCATTAATCGTTGCACATCTTCAATGTGTATGGAATCATGATACACTATAACACCTCCCCTGCTTACTAATCCTTCTACCAACTTAAATTCTGGAATGATATGTTCCCAATGGTGGGCGGCATCCACAAAAATAAGGTCAAAATACTTTTTATTCAATGTCTTTAAAACATCGTGTGAACTGCCAAGGATAAAATCACAGGCTTTGCCCTTTGTTGCAAATGCTTTCTTTGCCTTTTCCGTTCGGTAATCTTCAATGTCAACAGAAACAAAGTAACCGCCTTTTGGTAATGCTTCAATAATGTTGCATGATGTTTCACCCTCAAATGTTCCTACCTCCAGAACACATTTAGCCTTTGACATTTTAATCAATGCCGCTAAAGTTTCACCCACTTCTGGCTCACTATTCCATTCGTGCCTCATAAAATCGGTTTTTCAGGTATAACAAATGATTTACCCATCAACTTACGGCCACCGCTCACAAACTTTCTTTTCATTAAAAAGTCAATTCTATATGTCGGTGTTTGGCCTGTAATGCGTGCATGGTTTCGGCTGTTTATGTTCTGGTATAACATATACGTCTTGTGGAATTGGTGTTGTTTTTCACCGTATAACCCAATTATGTATGTACCTTCATCAAACTTGCTTACATCAAGCGTTTTTACTAAGAATATAACAGGGTTATGTTCTGCCTCTGAATACCGTAAGTCAACATTCAGCTTACAAGCTGCAACATTGAACGCCAACTCATCAGGAAAAGAGTTGCCCCATATGGTTCTGTAGTCTGAAATGTAACACTTTTGCGCCATTTCAAAATACTTTTTAGCCCCCTTTTCAAAGTACATGAATGAACTGTTAATCTCAGGTAAGTCAAATTTAGCACTAAGCGAATAAACAAATCGGGTATCCTTTAAAGACATCCATTGGCACGGCCACGTTTCGGCTGTTTCAGTCGTTATACTGTTAACCTGACTTTTAACAACAGTCCCTTTTAGTTGCTTAAATAATGGTGTTATATCCTTTATAACAAGACCGTCAATATCTAAGTAGATTGTTTGCTCAAAAGGCCTATAATCGTACATAAATAGCTTCATTCTGCCCGGTGCAAACTCCCCATTATCATTGTGGTAATGTTCCTTTTTTGCTTCCTTTATTTCGGTGAATAACTTTTGCTCATGTTCACGCATTGACAGCCGTGTTTTTTCATCTGCTACTAAGCAAATAGGCAAATCGGGTGAATGAAAACGGAGTGAAACGGCCATGTTAACCGCCCACCCCGTATAAGTTGAACCCCCTAATGCAATAAGTAATATGCCTCTCTCCATATTACTTATTCAAATATTCCTGCAGGTGCTGCAAACAACTGACCGAAATCGGAATTTTTCTTTTTCCAATTGATAGTTACGTTGTAATGCTGCGTTTCGTTCTGGTTTCCTACCGATTGCGGAAGACGTGCTGATACGCTGCCGTTTTCCAATAGGCGAATTTCATCTTCTGAACAATAAAATACAACAACATCATAAGATTTACCGTTGATTCCTCCATAGAAAGCGTCATTTTCAACGCTCACATTGGGGTCAACGATTGTCATGGTGTAATCAACAGCCACTTGAACGGTAGCTGCACCACACGCACGCTTATTATCCTGTGTAACGGGTGAACCGTCTGGAATATCTGCGCTCAGTTTTTTGGCAATTTGTGCCTCACCTGCTAAAATTGCAGCGTCCCATTGTACGGGGTCAGTCCAATCAGTTATGGTTGTTTGGCCTTTTTTTACATAGGCAACTGCGCTAATGGCAGCATCTTTGTTTATTTCGCATAGATTCTCACCGTATTCTGGTAAGTTCTCATCGCATACTAAATTTGACATTGTAAATTGATTTTAAATTTGTTGGGTAAATTTACCCTATACTATTGTTATATCGGTTTAAAGGTTTATTTTTGTAGCACAATTATGGGAAGGAAAAAATTACCAGACAATCAAAGAAAAGATGTTATAATTCGTTTTCGTATTGAAAATGAAATAGCACAGCGAAGGAATTACAATGCGATAAAGTCAATAGCCTATGCCGCTGCCGTTGAATACGACAAACTAAAACAGATAACCGAAAATATGAAATCAATCGGGCATAATGTTACTAATGCATCACTTGACAAAGTAACGCTTGCTAATTACCGATTTGATATTAAACATAAGGAAGTGCTATATACCTTTAGCGTTGATGTTATACTTGGTAAGCCGTATCAACTTAAATCTGTCAAATGCTTAACGGGTGCATTTCGCAAGCTGTCAGGCAGGGAAAGAATAAAAATACTTGATTCTATAAAGTCAGCTTTTAAAATATAAATTATGAATAACTACTTTTTACTTTACTTGATTTCTCGCTTGGATGCTATTCACGTTGTTTGTGGTGTTGTTGGCTTTATTGCGGCAATAGTTTTGGTCTTTTATTATCTTATTTACTTTGGTGTAGGCATTCACGATGATGAATATAAACCTTTGTTTGGAAAGTATGCAAAGGCATCAGGTATAATACTTATTACTTGCCTTTCCATTATACTTTTTACACCTTCTACTAAAGATGCAATTATAATTTATGCAGGTGGAAAGACAATGAATTATGTTGAATCAGATACAACCTTGCAAAAGTTGCCACAACAAACGACAATTTTTATTTCTGAATACTTGGATAATGCGGTAAATGAAATAAAAGAAAAAAAATAGTCTACAATTTAGCCTGCACTTTTTCGGGCAAGTCTTCCTTGTTTACATAGCCTTTACTTATGGCTGCGCTGATATACTCAGCAGGTACTTTATCAACAGGAGTTGCTGCTAAATAATGGTTACAGTTATACCCTCCCAGGTAACTAAAGATGGTAGCCGTGTTCGTGTTTCCGTTCTTACCTTGCCACGTTTTACCAGCCCATGATTGAACTTCTTTTTCATGGAAGAATTTACCTTGCCGCTCTAAACAAAAAGGCCTTGTGGTGTCCATATTCGCACCTGAATACCGATACCATTGTATGCCGTACTTCTTATTTATTTGCTCAGAATACACACGGTTCTGAATGGCAAAGGCATCTTTTGCGTTCTGCTTTGCATACTTAAAAAGCACCCCATCAACATCAGCGTTGCCCGTTACCGTGTTTCTTATTGAAGTTATAATCTGCGTGTACCTTGATGAACTGCTTATAGCCGTTTCAACAGCCCCCGTTAACTGAGTGCTAAAATTACTTATTGCACCCTCACCAAGTAACCTTAAAGCCGTTTGGCGTGTATTCGTGAATACCGTGTTAAACTCGGCAAATGATACGCTTTCTTCTAAAATTATCCTGTAAAGGCTATCAGTAACAGCCCTTTGTTTGGCCATGTCAGCACCTAACTTGTTTAAGGCTTCACGGTAACCGCTTTCCGATACAATGCGCTCTAAATTGCGTGTTATATCGTTTGAAATCGCATAGTTATTCGTGTTCGCTAATACGTTTCCCAACTCGTCTAATTCCAATGCATCAAATAAGGGTAGTATCTCATCCAGAACACGCACCTGCACCCTGCCAATGGCATTAGTGAACTCGTCTGGGTATTCATCCAAACCCTTTACAAGCGTATCTAAAGTAGAACTATAACTCATCGTCTATAACCATAAGAGTAAGGTTGTTCTTTTAATACAAGTAACGCCTGTAACTTTTGTAAGGCCGTATCTTCGCTAACGGCTTGGTCGAATGAATCAATACATACATACTGCTTACCATCTATAAGAACATCGGAATGTCTTAATGCAACGTGAATTGCACTTGCTAAGTAAGGAGGAATGAATCCCGTTACAAACTCGGTAACGGTGTTAATACTTGAATACACTTGGCTTGTCGTTCCTAAAGTATCTTTGAACACTATGCTTTCATCATCCTGTACTCGCCTGTTTCGTAGCTTTCCGCATGCGTGTATGTAGTTTCTAAAGTTAACATCATGCTCATAGCTGTAACCAGATGAATTAACATCATTTCTGTATGATAGTGTTATAT
>JABXJR010000234.1_pt1 | contig 11251 bp, 9 predicted proteins | sample 7431291 | NCBI WGS metagenome assembly JABXJR01 (sample SAMN14395756, study PRJNA613071) | wetland metagenome | isolation source: water samle H3 from high-altitude wetland | place: Chile: Salar de Huasco, high-altitude wetland | collected 2015-11-10 | reverse complement strand
CTCAAAATGAAGAACCTCAGAGACCAGGCTGAGGTCCTGCAACGCGACGTAGACAGCGCCCAGCATGCGCTAGACGGCGTGACCTCGCGCTTGCAAAACACCGACCTGGAAAGCAAGGCTCAAGCCTCCAACGTTGCCCAACTCGAAAGCGCTCGCGCACCCTCATATCCGTCCTCCCCGCACATCCTCTCGAACATCGCTCTGGGCTCATTGGTAGCCGGGCTGATGGCCATCGGTATCGCCTTGGCTCTTGAAGCCAGAGATCGCCGCTTGCGCACCCTCAATGAAGTGGAGCACTGGCTGCACCAGCCGCTGCTCGGGTCCATCCCTGCCTTCAAGAAGCAAAGCAAGCAATCCGACCTGGCCAAGCGCCTGACAAACAGCAAGCCCCCACTCAGAGCACTTGCTCACAACGGCTGATCGCCTGCCCCACTCGAAGAGCAAGATATGGATGCATTTACTAGTTACGCAGAACCAGTTCACGACTCATCCCTTGGCGACATCCTCCGTCGTACCAAGGGCTTGACTGGCGAACAGGTTGCACAGGCTCTGGAATACCAGCGTGCCAACGGGCTGCGCTTTGGCGAAGCCATTGTGGCGCTCGGCATGGCGGATCATTCCGACGTCATCTGGGCGCTGGCACAGCAGTTCCACTATCCCTACAACCCCGTTGGCGAACAAAACCTCAACGAGGAACTGGTGGTTGCCAACGCCCCATTCTCGGACAATGTCGAGCGTTTCCGGGAATTGCGCAGTCAGTTGATCATCAACGCTGAGTCCAACGGGCAAGATCGGCGCGCACTGGCCATCGTCAGCGCAGATCCGGGCGAGGGCAAGACTTTCATTGCGTCCAACCTGGCCGTTGCCTTCAGCCAGTTGCCGGGCCGCACACTGTTGATCGATGCTGACATGCGTACGGCTCGACTACATAAAGTCTTCGGCGTGGAATCCAGCATCGGACTGAGCGGCATTCTGGCTGGACGCAACGAGCCCAATGTCATCAAGCCAATCAGCCACCTGCCCAATCTCTACTTGCTTCCCGCGGGCGTGCAGTCGCCCAACCCGGCCGAGTTGCTGCACCGTGCAGCGTTTGGCCTGTTGTTGCGCGAACTGCTCGACAAGTTTGACTACGTGTTGGTCGACACACCTGCAGCCGCCTATGGCGCCGACGCTCGCATCATCGCCTCGCACTGCCGCTCGGCCATGGTCATCGGAAGCAAAGGAAAGAGCAAGGTCAGCAATATGCAGAAGTTGGTCAAGCAACTGACTTCAAGCAACGTGAAGATTGCGGGTGTTCTGGTAAACGAACACCAATCCTGATTGGCGAGAAGTCTTCTCATGCAAACCACCAACACGATGCAAAAAATTGCGCTGGCTGGAGACGGGCCGGATCCGTCGCCATCTGGCGAGTCCAACAAATCCGCAACGCAACTTGTCTCCGTTGATGTCGTGCTGCTGGGCATCGCGCTGCTGGCGATGTTCAGCCTCACCCTGCATGAACTGCTCCTGAGCACTGATGCCGCCCTCTGGAACAAAGGCGAACACAGCCACGGCCCCATCATGCTGACGCTGGCGCTTTGGCTCACCTGGGTTCGTTGGCACGAATTTGAAGGTCGAACCGACGGCCAAGCACCAGGCTCCTGGCTTGCGTGGCCTGCCTTTGCCTTGGGGGTATTGTGCTACGTGCCCGGCCGGGCCTTGGGCATCATCTATTTCGAGGTTTTTGCCTTCATCCCCATGTTCTTTGGCATGGTGGCACTTTTGGGCGGCTATCCCCTGCTCAACAAACTGAAATTCCCGCTCTTTTTCCTGATTTTCATGGTGCCCATCCCGGGCTTCGTGCTCGAACCGATCAGCCAGTTTGTGAAGTTGCATATTTCGATCGCGGTCACAGACATTCTCTGGCGTTTCGGCTACCCGATTTCTCACACAGGCGTGGTCCTTTCCATTGGGCAGTACCAGTTGCTGGTTGCTGATGCCTGTGCTGGCATGCGCACACTGTTCATGCTCGAAGCCATGGGCATCTTTTACCTGAACGTGATCCGCCACACGTCCATGCTGCGCAACGTGGTCTTGAGCATCCTGATCGTTCCGATTTCGTTCACCGCCAACATGTTGCGGGTGCTGTTCCTCGCGCTACTGACATACCACTTCGGAGACGAAGTCGGCCAAGGCTATCTGCATGGCTTCGCTGGCATCGTGCTCTTTGCCATTGCCCTGGGGTTGACCATGTCCCTGGACGCACTGCTTCGTTACATCGCATCGCGACGAGGCCATCCCACCTCAAACGGAGCCTGATATGAAGATCGCCCTCAAGCCTTCCGCGATCAGACCAGCCTTGCTCGCAACGGTTGTCGCGATCATGCTCGGCTCCGTCGCACTCGCAGAAACACTGCGCCCCAGCAAGTTCTGGTCGGACTACACAGGCCAGCCTGTCTACGAGAGCATCGTCCCCCACCAATTTGGTGACTGGGTAGAACTACCCAACGGCAACCGGATTGTGGTCGACCCTGTACAGGAAGAAAACCTCAAGCGCATTTACAGCGAGACTTTCGCGCGCTCATTCGTTCACAAGCCCACGGGACGCGTCATCATGTTGTCCATCGCCTACGGGCGGGATCAATCCAATGACACCCAGCTTCACACACCTGATCAGTGTTATCCATCCCAAGGTTTCAAAGTTGAGGAAAACCGCTCGGATGACATTGCCACTCCCTTTGGCATCATCAAAGCCACCCGGCTCTCCACCACGCTGGGAAGCGTCCGCAAAGAGCCATTGACCTTTTTCATCCGCGTGGGAGACGGTATTGCGCGTGGCTCCAAGGAACGCAATTTTGAGCGTATCAAGCTTGCACTCCGCGGCTACCGCGTAGACGGCATGCTGTTTCGCGTGTCCGAGTTAACGCGCCTGGATGCTCCCTTTCCCTTGCAGGACCAGTTCATCAAAGACTTGTTGACCGCCATGCCTGCGAAGCAGCGCAAGTACATCATTGGCGCAATGGGAAGCTGATGTGAACGCTCTCCTGAACCGCGTGATCGCCGCGATGGGGGCGGGCGCGTTCGGTCAAGCCGTCATCATCATCATCCAAGTCTTCTCGCTGCCCCTGTTCCTCAAGCGCTGGGACACCGCGACCTACGGAACGTGGTTGCTCTTGTCCGCCATGCCGTCCTACCTGTCCATGACCGATGTGGGCATGGTGGCCACGGCCGGCAACCGCATGACCATGGCCATGGGCCGCGGAGACAAGGCGGAAGCCAACAGACTCTTTCACAGCTCCTTCGTGTTTGTCGTGGTGATGACTGCCGCGGCCATGCTCCTGTGTGTGCCCATCGCATTGCTCGCACCAGTCAGCGGGCTGGCCGACACAGATCAGCGCATCGCTGTGACGGCACTGGTCGCAGGCGTGCTCATTGCGCAGTTTGGCGGCCTCAGCGACGCGATCTACCGCGCAACAGGACGGTTTGCGCTCGCCATGTTGCTGGGCAACTTGTTGCGACTGGCCGAATGGGGTGGCTACATGGTTGGCCTCTACCTGTCAGGCTCTTTCAGTGCTGTAGCACTGGGCGGGCTGCTGGCCCGCCTGCTCGGCACGATGGTGCTGGTCAAGGTATCGGCCAAAGGCGATCACGGTATCACCTGGCGCTGGGAGCACGCCAGCATGGCTGAAATCAAGGCCCTCATCAAGCCGGCCTTGTCCTTCATGATTTTCCCGCTGTCCAACGCGCTCAGTCTCCAAGGCATCACCTTGCTCGTTGGCCAGTTCTTCGGGCCTGCCGTGGTGGCGGCATTCAACAGCTTCCGCACCATTGCACGGGTTGCGGTGCAGATTTCGGGCATCTTTGGCAACGCCTTGTGGGGAGAGTTCTCATTCCTGTATGGCAAGGGCGGTGCAAATGCAGTTCGCCCTGTCTATCAAAAGTCATTTGTACTTGGGCTGCTCAGTGCCGTTGCCATGAGCATGGCGCTTTACTTCATCTCACCCTACCTGCTTGAAGTCTGGTCACATGGGCAAATCGCGTTCCAAAACGGGCCCATGGCCCTGCTGCTGACCTACGCAGCCATTGGTGGCTTGTGGCACGTGCCCCGTACCCTGCTGCTTTCGACCAACCAACATATTGGCCTTGCACAGTGGTCCCTCGCAGGCGCGCTGATCGCCGTGGGCGCCACGTTTGTGCTGCAAAAAAGCATGGGACTGCAGGGCGTCTGCTGGGCCATGCTTTTGTCTGAACTGTTCATCGCCGTGATCTGCATCTGGATGGCCCGGCAATTCATTCGGACTGCGCCACAGTTCAAGACAGGGCTGAGTGAAGCATGAAGGTCGTGCTGTCAGTTCTCGGCAAGTTCCACACCTTCGATCTGGCTCGCGAAATGCACAGCCGGGAGGCCCTTACCCGCATCTTCACTACCTACCCGCGCTTCAAGTTGCGCGATGAAGGCATCCCGTCAAACAAGATTCAAACCTTTCCCTGGTATCACACGCCATACATGGCGATGCGCCTGCGTGATCACGTGAACCTGAAGCTGGTCTACATCTGGGAATATCTGGACCGCATCGCCTTTGATCGCCACACTGCCAGGAACCTGCCTGAGTGCGACATCTTCGTCGGCATCTCTTCGGCGGCGCTGGCTTCAGGGCAACGCGCAAAATCCATGGGGGCACGCTACGTTTGTGACCGTGGTTCTGCCCACATCCGAACGCAAGACGATCTGCTGCGCGACGAGTACGCGCAATGGAACGAACCTTATACCCCCACTGACCCGCGCATCGTCGAGCGAGAAGAAGCCGAGTACACCGAAGCTGATTGCATCACCGTGCCATCCTCATTCAGTGCCAGAACCTTTGCGCAACAGGGGGTTGACACCAACAAGGTGAAGGTGCTGGGCTATGGCGTCAACCTTCAACACTTCTACCCATCCGTTGACAGGCAAGCTGGCACATTCAATGTGCTGTTTGCGGGCGGCGCGCACCTGCGCAAAGGTATCCCCTACCTGCTTCAGGCCTATCGCGCCTTGAAGCACCCGCGCAAGACCTTGTCCTTCGCCGGGACCTGCCCACCTGACCTGATTCACCTGATGAAGCGCGCCAACCTCTGGCCTGAGGACGTCCGGCTGCTGGGTCATTTGAACCGAGATCAGTTACGCGACTGCATGAGCCGCAGCCATGCGTTGGTGCTGCCCAGCATTGAAGATGGGTTCGGCCTGGTATTGGCTCAAGCGCTAGCGTGTGGCTGCCCTGTCATCGCCTCGGAACACACTGGGGCCCCCGATCTCATTGAGGACGGACAGGCTGGCTTCATCGTGCCCATCCGGCGCGGCGACCTCATTGCCGAACGTTTGCAACGACTTGCCGATGAGCCTGCACTTCAACAAAGGCTGCGTCTGGGGGCTCTTGACACCGTCCGCAACATTGGCGGCTGGCAGGCTTATGGCGACCAAGCCATGGCCATCTACCAAGGTTTGCTGACATGAGCCCCTTGAACATTCTCTACATCGGGCCCGTGTCCGGAACCTGCCTCGACCGGGCCAACGCCTTCCGCCGGCTCGGCCACCAAGTGCTGCACATCGACACACGAGACTTGCTCCCAGCCACCGTGTGGGTCGATCGCGTGTTATGGCGCGCAGGTGGGCACTGGTTCGCACCTTTGCTGGCCGCTGCCATGGCCAGGGCCTTGAAAGGCCAGCGTTTCGATCTGTGCCATGTCGACAATGGCGAGTGGGTATCCCCCACCGTCATCAAGTTGCTCAGAAGGCACTGCGCACGCGTCATCAACTACAACATTGACGACCCTACCGGCCCGCGCGACCGGATGCGCTTTGCGGCCTACCGGCGAGCTGCCCCACACTACGACCTGCTGGCGCTTGTGCGAGAAGACAACCTGCCTGAAGTTCGCGCACTAGGTGCCCGCAAAGCCATCCGTGTTTACCGCTCTGCAGACGAAGTGGAGCATGCGCCAAGGCCCTTGAGCCCGCAGGACCATACCAAGTGGGACGCGGACGTCCTCTTCCTGGGCACCTGGATGCCAGAACGCGGCCCATTCCTGGCTGACCTGATTCGCTTGGGCGTACCACTCACCATCCGCGGCGGCCACTGGCAGAAAGCACCCGAGTGGCGCATTCTCAAACCGCACTGGCAAGGCGGCCCTATCTTTGGGGATGACTACGCCAAGGCCATTCAATGCGCGCGCATCAACATTGGCCTGTTGTCCAAAGGAAACCGTGACTTGCATACCACCCGCTCGCTTGAAATCCCGTCGCTGGGCGGGCTGTTCTGCGCCGAGCGCACGCCCGAGCACATGGGCATGTACCAGGACGGTATCGAAGCCGTGTTCTGGAACGATGCTAAGGAGTGTGCCGACCATTGCCAGGCGCTGTTGAAAGACGAAGCCCGGCGCCAAGCCATTGCCGAAGCAGGCCGCCAGCGCTACCTACGTGACGGCAACCACAACGAGCGCGTGCTCGACACGATGCTGCGAGCCTGCGAGGCCGTAACCCCATGACGACCAACACCCTGTCCCGCTCCATAACGGTCAAGGAACTCTTCCTCGGCAGCCTGCAGTTGATTTGCGTGGTCTGCGGCGTGCTCCAGTTCTTCATCGACAACAGGTACGACAACCTGATCCCCACCGTCATGGTCGTGGTGACGTCCAGCATGATGATTCAGTACATGCGGATATCGGAGTCGATGACCACACATCCCTTGTCGTCGCTGGCCTTGATTGGTTTCACGGTCAGCAGCCAGTTTGGCGCGCTGATCACGCAGTCGCTGGATGGCGCGCCATTCACGTACTTGTTGCGCGCCCCCATGCTGACCTTTTCCGTTCTGGGTGGTGTGCATCTGATTGCAATCGGCACCCATTGGGTATACCGGCACTTCAAGCCTTTTGACAATGCTTCGCACGCCATTGCCAATCACGTGGTGACACCCCTGGGTGGGCACACCATCCCCCCTCTCTTGACCGTCTGGATATTGGGGGGGATCGGATTTCTCGCCACTGCGTCAGGCGGGGGGCAGTTTGGTGATGTCGGAGGAAAATTTTTTGCCGGTCTGGCCTTTTTGATATGGCTTCCCTTTCTGATACCGATTTATCACCGCATTCAGGGCGCCGACTATAGCGATATCAAAAAGCAAATTCCCTTGATATTTTCATACGCCGCCCTCATCGTCGCGCTGGCATTGTTAAAGAACTTCCGGGCTTTGATGTTCGGCGGCCCTGTCCAACTGTTCTTCATCTATCTGGTTCATCTCTGCCGAACCCCCAACAAGGTCACCCGAACCATGCTGCAGACGGTCGTCGGGGTCATTGTGGTTCTGGGGCTGTCCATGTCCTCTCTGTCTGACCTGATGACAGCGATGGAGATTGCACGAGCAAAGCGCGACTCCGCTGCCGCTCGAGAGGTTGTAGAAGAGACCTACAAGACCTTCATAGACAAAGACAAGCTGATGCGATATCGGCAGAGCAAGGAGATGGCCTCCGTTCTGGATCTTTACGACGAGAACTACCTGCACAATCCGATGCTAGCCCGTTTTACTGAAACCAAGTTTCACGACAACATGCTGTACTTCGCCTCTCGGATGGATGACAGCGCACGTGACGAAATTCTTGAGAACCTGGGCATTCGTGTGCTGGCGATCCTCCCGCAGAACATACTGGATGCCCTGGACATCAAACTCAAGAAAGAAAAGTATGTTTTCTCGATGGGCGACCTTTACCTGAGCCTGGATACCGGCAGCAACATGGGTGGCTTTGTCACAGGATCTATCTGGGCTGATTGTCTGGTCGTGGCCGGTTCTTGGTTTCCGTTTCTCGTCTCGCTCATGCTGATGCTGACCTTCATCATGTTGGACTCACTGAGCCGGTTCGGGCCTGGCCTTTACATCTCTCCCGTTGCCACCTGCACGATCTGGCACATCTATCTCTACGGCGTGGGAGGTGAATCACTGTCATTCAAGCTCACTCAGCTGATTCGAGACATACCACAAAAGATTCTTCTCTACGCCATCTGCTTTTTCCTTGTCACGGCCATGCTCAAGCTGTTCGGCATCGGCAACAAGGCCACCCCGCCCCAAGAACTGCTAAGCAGACAATAAACCGACATGTTCTTTCGTCACACTGGCTGCCTTGAAGACGCCATTGTGTTGAATGGCGATGAGAAATTGCACAAGCATGCCCGTCAAACCATGAAGCCGACTTTGAGCAAGCATCAATCCGGAGCCTTGCCGCCAGTCCTGCTGCTGGTTGCCAGCCTACTTTGGGTGGGCTATTGGTTTCTTCACGCCCAGCACTATTGGGAAGACGACTCCTACATCCATCTCGAATACGCCCGCAACTTCTTTGAAGGCCGCGGCTTCATGTTCAACGGCTTGGTGAGCAATGGAGACACGTCTCCGGTCTGGGTGCTGTTGCTGGCAGCCAGCCACCTGCTCATCCCTGACTGGATGACCGCAGGCAAGAGCCTGACGGTCGTCACCACGGCCTTTGCGCTGGGGATGAGTTTTGCATTCGGCAAACGCCTGGCACATGCAACTGGTGATTCAAGCAGTGTGCTGCCCGCGCTGATGGTGGCGCTGTTCGTGTTCAACCCCTATTTCTGTTACTGGGCCTTCTCAGGCATGGAAGCCGTCTTCGCTGCGGGCTATCTGATGCTGCTTGCCATGTTGCTGGTTCCAACAAGGCCGGTGTTTCGCACGCTGTTCGGCGCGGCACTCTTGCTGGGCCTGGCGCCGCTGCTCAGGCCCGAGATGATTCTGCTCGTGGTCGTGGCTAGCCCCTTCATGCTGTGGCAATGGGCGCAACTGACACAAGGCATGCCCAGCTCGCGCAAGCTGGCCATATTTGCTCTCGCCGCTGTATTGCTGATCTTGCCCTTACTGGCCTGGTCAGCCTATGCCATGCATGCTTTTGGCTATGTGTTGCCCAACACCAATGCGGCAAAGCGCGCCGCGCCTGACAGCTCGGTTGCCATGCGCCTGCTCAGTGTTTACGGCATGGGCTTCCCTGGCGTGTTGATCAGCCTGTTGATCGTGCCCATCATGTTGTGGGCCCAACGTTCAGCCAGACCCATGCCATCGGTCACCACGCGCATCAAAGCGGTCTTCCCGGTACTCACATGGCCTTTACTGATCTGGGCGTGCATCACCACGGTTTTCTATGTGATCAACCACACGTATGTGCAAACCCGCTACATCATGGTGGCCGCCCCTGCCTTGACGGCTGTACTGTTCCTCGCCATCAGGCACACGGCGCCCAAGAGACTGTTTCAAGGTGTCGTAGGCATGTCTCTGGCGTGGGGCATCTTGTCCAGTGCACTGCTGACACACCCCTTCATTCGCAATAAAGCGGAAGGCGATCAGCATGTCGCAGAGCTGGCCGCTTACATCAACGAAAAGCTTCAACCCGATCAACGCATTGCGGTCTACTCAATTGGCCAACTGGGCTACCAGACACGCAACCCGCTGATCGATGTGGGCGGCATCACCCGGCCTGAAGCCAGCAAATACCTGTGGGACAAGCCGGAGGTCATGATCCGCTGGGCTCGCAGCCAAGGTGCGGACTACTACATCATGGGCGATCAGCCCGAACCTGATGCCACGCTGGTGCACGAAATCCAGACGCCCCAAATTGGCTGGTCACTGAGCCCCAGCTTCTATCGCCAGGTGACTTACCTGAGATTGTGGAAGCTCCACCATGACTAAACCGCCCTGCCTGCCGGGCTTGCCTCCCCAACAAGGTCGGGCATGAACATCAAGAACCTGTTTCGCAACCTGATGCTGGATGCGCTGGCGCAGCGCGAAGACCGCTATTACTGGCGGCAGCCGCTGAACGACTTCGAATTGCCGCCTGGCGCCACGCTGTGCCTGTGGCAACCCGACGGCAAGTTGGGTGACTCGGTCATCCACACCATCTTGCTGGACAACATCGCCCGCCAACGCCCTGACGTGCGTGTGATCGTGGTGTGTGCAGCGTCGCTTGTCCAGTTCTGGCAGCGTATACCAGGCGTCTGGAAAGCAGTATCGGCACATCCTCCCCGACAAGCGGCGAGCGCGGTGCTCGCGCTGCACCATCGCATTGATGTATTTGTATCGCTGGAGGCCTTTGCGAGCGTTGACACCCTCCTATTCATGAGAGCGGTCAAGGCGCCCATCACCATTGGCCTCTCGGTAGGACGCTTCAAGGCCTTTCTGTATTCGCTGGCTGACAACACCTACGACCATCCAAGGCGCCACGTCACCGACCGCCTTCGCAATCTTTGCTCTCTCATGCGACTTGAATACCGTCCGACATCGTCTGTCGCACGGGTCGCCGCCGAACAACGCACCAGTCTGGTGATGCTCCCGGAGCATCAGTCAACCGTCTTTCTGAACATCTACGGTGCGGGCCCCCAGAAACTGTTCAGTTCCGACACAGTGTCCTGGATGCTGGAACAAATACGGCTGCACCTGCCAACAGCGCACGTGATGCTGAACGTGCCCGAAGCCCAGCGCGACAGCATGATGGCACGCCTGAAAGCAGGTGATGCACCCAACATGTCTCTGGCACCCCAGGGCATGAGTATTTGGGAGCTCATTGCGTTGATGGATCAGTGTCAGGCCGTCGTGACGCCAGATACGGCCATTGGCCATATCGCTGCCGCACTGGATTTGCCTGTAGCGGTCTTCTTTGAAGACGCCCATTACACGCCCGTTGTGTGGCGCCCCTTGTGCGACAAGCTTCAGGTTGTGACACCAGTCAAACCAGGCAACGTCAACAACTTTGACCTGTCTCAAGCATCGGTAGCGCTTGGCAACGCGCTTGCCGGGCATGACGCGCAACGCGCCACAGCCTGAGTCCAGAAGCTTCAGAGCCCCTTATGGACAGTCTCGCCCAACGGATACCAGCCTCGGCGTCGCGATCACGTCACTATGATGCGCTCGACGCGTTGCGAGGTGTAGCCGCACTCATGGTCGTGATCCTTCATGAACATGGAAATCTTGCCGGGCTGCCAAGGCCATATAGTGGCTATCTGGCCGTGGACCTGTTTTTCTTGCTCAGTGGATTCGTCATAGCCAGCGCTTACGACAAGAGGCTCGCAGATGGCATGAGTGTTCTCGCCTTCCTGAAGGTTCGATTGATTCGCCTTTATCCGCTGTATCTGATGGGGTTTGCTATCGGCCTCGTGAGGATGTTGATTCAGTTCAAAATTGGTGCTACCCCGCCGCCGGCAGGACCATTTGCACTGGGATCACTTCTAGAGTTCTTCTTGATACCCACA
>JABXJR010000232.1_pt1 | contig 11288 bp, 14 predicted proteins | sample 7431291 | NCBI WGS metagenome assembly JABXJR01 (sample SAMN14395756, study PRJNA613071) | wetland metagenome | isolation source: water samle H3 from high-altitude wetland | place: Chile: Salar de Huasco, high-altitude wetland | collected 2015-11-10 | reverse complement strand
CCACATGTTCCACAAGAGAGACCACCGGCCTTCCTTCATCCTTCGCCTTTGCCGTAAGCCTAGAAAAGACCCCCGGGTGCATCCGGAAAACCCGACGAATCGTCTCGGCCCCCAGTGCGGGCAACGTCACCTTCGTCACTGTCACAATCTTCTTCTTTGCCATATTATCTCTCCCCCACGTATAAGATTTGTTTGATGATGACCGGATATCATACACATGTCTGTTAAAACTATCAATCCCTCTTGCGCCCGTCTATGGTTTAGGCTAACGTTGTGATAAAGGGAGGTCCCCATGGACAGAGTAACAAGTGAATCAAGCGTATATCCCAAGCTTCGGGCGGAATGGAACGACCCAAAAAAACTTGAGGTCTTTTCGCTGGTTGTGGAAGGCGTCAATATCCAACTCAGCAGGGGAAGGTTGTTGCGAAACGACAAAGCGTGGACCGTTCTTAGCTTGCCGATGAAATCTTATGCTGAAGAAAAGCTCGATTCGTTGGTAAAAGAGGGAGTTTTGTGCCGCGTAAAGAGTCGGGGTGAGTTTCGCTACACGCTTTCTGACGACTACTACCCTACGTATGTGGGCCACGGAGGGTCATCCGGTCACGGCGATTGTGATGAGAGCTGCCCGTTTTTAGCCTCAAGGATGCCTTTGGACATAGAGGATATGGCTGTGGAGCTACTGGAGATAGAGAAAAGAAGGAGGCACGCGCTTCCCTTTTTGTCCCTCTCTGGCTGTACGGTAGTAACAGAGACCGAAGGTGGTTTTTCCATCAGAAAGAGGGGAAAGGATTCGTCTGACGAAGAATCCGTGATCTTTCCTTTTCCTACCGAGCGCACAAGGGTATCCCCTGAGAACGAGGATTCTTCTGTCACGCTTCTGAGGCAAAGTGGTATCACAATCGATGATGACGATGAAGAGCCCTCCCACGGAAACGACGGAGGTATTCGACCATCTTCACCCGATTACAAGACTCCGTTGTCCGGGGACTTTATCATTTAAATTGAAAGAGCTAGGGATCGTAACTCCCTAGCTCGAATGGGAGAGAAACATGTTAGAAAATAGACTATCAGCGCGACGCATTTTTGCGCCAGCCGTCCGAAAATCTATCTGTGGCGATCGCTTGGGGTTAACTCTGTCTCAACGTCTGATTTCGCATCTTAACCTCGATCACAAAGTCTACCTTTGCTACTTCATGCTGTCCAAATGGCACGGTCAAGGGGACGAGCCAGTGACCGTATGCCCACAAACGATCAAAGATTGGGGCTTCGTGAGGTCCGAATTTTATCAGACCCTAGCGGAACTTGGGAAGCGGCGGTCAGAACTATGCGGTGAATCCTTAATTGATTTTTGGCATGATCCTGAGACTGACGGATGGAAAGTGAATGTTAGGAATATCTCCAAGATTATGGACAAGATGGCTAAGGAGCTTGAAAATGGCTAAGAATCTTCCCCCAAAGGCTGTAAGGGACGCCTATTTCGACGGTGACTTCGGTTTCAGCGACAGTGCGGCCCCTAAAATGGACATGGGAGTGATCGATTCGGCTGACCTAGAATTGGAGGCGAGGGGCCTTTACGCCTGGGCCAGAGCCCTAGATTCATTCGACGAGTGGAATCTTTGTCCCGAAATTCTAGACCGGCTCGGACAGGAAAAGCTGGATGATCTGTTTGACTCGCTGATCGACTGTGGAGTGGCGCTAAGGCACGTCTTTGGCATAGACGAGGAGGCGAGATATCTGGTGTTTGACAACAAGATGAACTGCTTCTGGAGCTATTTAGAGCTGATTGCTGACGATCAGGACGTCATCGCTTGTGGTCTTTTCGATGACTATCTGGAGTCTCTGTTCGACAAAGACCGCGAAAAGCTGCTTTCTAAGGTACGCTAGCGAACAAAATCCCCCTCGGACATCTCTGAGAGGGCACATTTCTTAATCTTGTGTAAATCTGCAACCCAGGAGTAAGGTCTTGGATTCCTTCTGATCTTCTGCATGGGCATAAGTCTCAGTGGGAAAAGAAGAGAGGGTCACTAAAAAGTGCCCTCTCATAACAACTACGATTTCGTTTTCATCTACTTGGACGTGGAACAGAAACGAAATCGCCAAAAAGGACCCGAAGGACCATGAAGGATCAAATAACCACAGGGAGTCTCGTTAGAGCTTCCAAGGAGCCATTACCATGTGTTCCACAAGAGAGACCACATTGATGCGCTCAAACTTACCCCTACATCTGATAATACGCAAGAAAAAGACGGACTTTCCCGTTCTTTTTTTCGATTTACGCCATTTTCAATCAAAGGTTTTAAGCTGTGTCTGATAATAATGATCCCTACTGTCCTAGCATCCCAGCGCCCACCTTCACGCAAATTCCCAACGTTGTTCTGGATTATTGGATGCCACGACTCACTCTTCCAGAACTGGCTGTCCTAGTGTTCATCTGTCGGAAGACATTCGGTTGGCACAAAACGGAAGACAAGATTTCGCGGTCCCAACTGGCGAAGGGCACCGGACTTAGCAGACCAACTTTAAAGGTGGCCATAGACGGATTGGTCGCGTACGGACTGGTGAACCGCACCGAGGTCAATTCAGGGTCGGGATGTGAGTCAAACCTCTACAGTTTGATCGTTTCAAATATTTCTGACCCTGGCAAGGGATTTACCACCCCCCCTGGTAAATCCCTTACCACACAAAAGAAACCCTTTCAAAAGAAAGGGACTGCTGTAGACGTAGTCTCTCATGAACCCAAGCCCGAAGCCGAACGGTGTCCAACTTGTTCGAACCGGGAGTCGGTGGCAAAACCTGTGCAGAGACCCAAGCCTCGCGGCCTACGCCGCAGCAGTCAGTTTTCCTTACGGAATGGGAGAGAAGTTCCTCGGTGGCTTGTTCGGGTGGGACTAAGCGAACGGGACAACCGTGATCTGATGAACCAGTTCGATGAAGCAAGCTTGGAGCCGGCAGTGGCTAGGCATCTGGAACTCGAGCATCAAGGCAAAAGGGCTTACAATCCCAAGGGCAGAATCGCAGACTTTGCTAAGAATCCCGGGCATATGAGCAAGACTAGAAAGGAAGCAGTTGAGGAGAAGAGGAGTGCCAGGGCTGAGCTGGAAGATGGGGAGAGGGCTCAAGCGGAAAGAGCATTGCGGATGTCCCGTCTCGTTTCGGACTTCCTGGAGCGGTCTTTAAGGGGGAAACGGATTAGTGTCCTTTGTTGCGAACTGTGTGTGATTGTGACGAAAGAAGATAGGAAAATATTCGAAGTGGACTACAAAAACATAGCGTCGATTCCAAAAATTGTGTCGGATTTCTCCGAACTGGGCATTGAGATAGACTCTTCGGGACTGGAAAAAATCATGAACGGGGGATTTACCAATGAGTGAAAATTCCACTGTCCCTGCAATCGAGCGGATAAAGTTCTGCCTCTCTTCAGAAAAGATGGTGTTGGGCTGCTGTCTTAATTCTAAGAGTGATGCGCACATAGCCTGCGAACTGCTCGATGATGTGGATTTCTACTTCCCTGAACACCAAACCATTTTTAGGGCTATCTTGGGTCTTGTGGTTTCGGGCTCCGGTGTTGATCCTTTTTTGGTCTCACAAAAGTTGGCAGCTGAAAAGTCCCTTGATGGCGTGGGCGGTCCGGCCTACGTCTCCGGGCTCGCGTTGTTTTCTGGGACGTCGGCTTGCATGGAAGATTATGTGGAGATTCTTCAAAATAAATCGTTGCTACGCAGATGTTTGGAGGCGGTGGCCAAGGCTGGAAGTATTTTCTACAAAGAGGGCGACAAGATCGCAGAGTCTCTGGAAAGGGTTCGTAAATTGTTTTATGAGGTAGGAGATCTCTCTTCTACGAGCATTGGCTTTTCGCTAGCAGATGTTGCCATGGGCAAGACATCGGTCTATTCCAAAACTTTCATAGAAGAGCTTGAAGATAGGCAAAGAAAATTTAAGGAAGAGGGCAGGGCGTGGTTAGAAAAAGAGATTGTCTCGTCTGGGTTCGTAGATTTTGATCGTAAGCTTGGGGGGCTAAGAAAATCCAATCTGATCGTTTTGGCGGGGAGACCCGGTTCCGGCAAGAGCACGTTTGCCATGAACATTGCAGAAAAAGTCTCCCTAGATCAGGGTCTGAAAGTTTTAGTTTTCCACTTGGAGATGGGGTGCAAAGAAGTATTTGAAAGGATGATTGCTTCTCGGGCTAATCTTGCAGAAGAAAAGATCAAGTACGGTGACTTCCGGGGCGAAGAATATCAGCAATTTTACTGTGTTTGGCGAGAAATATGCTCGTCTACGCTTAACGTGGTGGACGAGGGCGAACTTACTCTTTCGGAGATACGCGCTATGTCCCGAAGATATAAAGAGGTTCATGGGCTAGATTTGGTAGTGATAGACCACCTTGGTCTCATCAAGTCTCCGCCGGGAAGCAAGCAAAACCTTTACGAGAAGACCACCGAGATTTCTAAGGGGCTAAAAGTACTGGCTAAGGACCTGGACGTACCGGTATTGGCCCTGTGCCAGCTAAATCGTAAGGTGGAGGATAAGGAAGAGAAGAAGCCTTCGGTATCGCACCTGAGGGATTCCGGGAGTATTGAGCAGGATGCCGATTCTGTGTGTCTTATATACCGGCCAGAAACAGACAATCCGCTGAAGAGCCCAGGAATGGGATTTATAGTGGTGGGGAAAAATAGGCACGGAGCGACCGGAGAGATTAGCCTCTGCTTTTCGGGTGACAAGTATAAATTTTATAATTATTACAAGGAGGGGAAGAATGGACTGGAGTAGATTTAACCGAGAGGAAGGAACGTTATCCGACGACGAGAATAACTATGTGGTGTCTAGGTTGCTCGAAGGCCTGGAGTGCCTGATGAGGGGCGTCAAAGAGGGGGAGATCCACCAGAGAGATCTTTTTGAGGTGTTATATGAAGTTATTTTTAGATCTTTGTCCAGACCTTCGGACGCCCGGTGGGAGCCAGTCGATATGTCCGAGAGCATGAAAAAAGAGCCGAAGAATATTATTTCAAGAAGGGAGGAGAATTTAACAGAATGTCTTGAATCTCACAGGGTCCTTGTCCAGCAGGAGATTCAAAGAATCCAGCAGGCTTCGGGCTTGGCCGCACTTTAAAGGCGTTGCATATCTTTGTCCAAGAGAAGAATATACAGAAAAAGGGCGCGACGTGGCGATGATGTTGAAGAGAGCAGATTTTGTACAGGACGATTGGGCCAGATACTGTGTCAAGTATCCTTTCCTAAAGGGGAGCGTGTTTCTAGACGCTCAGGAGCTGTACTGCAACCTCTTTGACAACGACGAGACCCGCCACGTGGACTATTACGGCCAAGGATTTAAGGAAGAACTTGCCGATGCGTTCGATCACTTCCGCAAAAAGCATGGGAGTGGGGTTTAAATGGCTCCCTTTGATCGATCGGTGGTTAGGGTGAGCGTGCAGTCGGATGGGAATTAGAAACACAGCCAAGGCCAAATAAACGGTGGTCTTGAATGATGTGAGGGTAGCATGTGGAAAGAACTGATAGAACAGGGCCATAGCTTTTACACCAGGGGCCCCTACTACTATTGGAAGGTCAGAGACTCCGAGGGAAAGTCCGTGAAGCTCATCCGGCATAAATATGAATTTTCCCACGAGGACAAGGAGCTTTTTAAGGAGCTGGAGGCTGAGTTTCATAAGCGTGTGGAACATTTTGTGGAACATTTTGGAGAAATTCGTAATCAGTAGGTAAACTAAAAAAGGGTTACTCTGTCTAAAACCAAACCTGTCAAATTTTATATTGACCCTAGATGGGTGTACAATCCGCAGGACGTTTACGAGCTTCCCAAGGTCCCTCAGGTGTTCGATTATCTGGACCTTGCTCTTAACGGCATCATGGACGACGGGACGCTCAAGTTCGTACAACCGAGATTTTCGTGTCTGATAAAACGGAGACCCCTTTCTTGGGCTCGCGCCATTCCGATGGCCAACAGGCGTGGGATGTATGACAAGCAAAAAGGGGTCAAGGACTCGTATCGGCTTGAGTGGTTGGCTAAGGGAGCAAAACCGTTAAAGCCTCCGATCATCATGTTTATCGAGTTTGCGTATGTCTGTCCACAGAGCATGTCCGAGAGGGCCAAGAGGAGGAGGTTAGGAACCTTTAAAGACTCGGTCCCAGACCTAGACAACCTCATAAAGTTTGTCAAAGACGCGGGCAAAGGGGTACTGTTTGAAGATGACAGGCATGTTGCGGCGATACATGCTACGAAGATTTATCGGACATACGAAGGGACCACTATCTGGATGTACCGTCCAGAAGACCTGAGAGGTGACAAAGATGCTGCTGATAGAAGACGAGAAGGTCTTAGAGAACCTGAAGGAGAAGGGAGCGAGCTGGACTGAGGAGCGACGACAGCTTCTCTGCCTGGTCATGGTTGACTTCGCTGAAAACTCCGAAACTGTGCACATATCAGAATTCCCGAGGAGGCTTGGGAGGGGATGGCAATGGCTGACCCTGCTTAGGCAGAACTACGAGGATATCAACGAGGCGTACGTGGACGCCAACCAGGCCATCGGTCGTAGGCTATACTGTCGTGCCCTCAAGAAAGAATACGACGGAAGGCTCTTTTCCAAATGGTCGGCGTATTATTTCCGTGACATGAGAGAGTTTACCGAGGACATGATGAGCTTCAAGGCAAGACTTGGTAATCTGCTTCAGCAAGAATCCGGTCAGAAGGCGGAGACCCTTTTGGCTAGACTGGACGCCCTGGCCAACGACGAAGAGGACGACGAGTGACAAATTTTACCTCCAAAGCATGCTATTGCCCCCACTATTCTGACTTCATGGCTCCCCCCGAGGAGACTATACACGTTAAATTGTGGGAGGATCGTCTAACGGACTGGGGCTTAAGGTGTATTTTCGACTGCTTCGAGCCCTTTCGGCCTCTCTTTTTAGTCCACTGCGACCTGCAGTCGAAGTTCTTAGAGGGTCATGCGAGGCTCCCCTGGCTTGTCTCTGAGCTACCCTTTCCTACGGTGTACGAGATGACGAGAGAACAGGCCGACTCGGAGAAGATGCAGTTTTCCATGACGACCGCTTGGATTCTGCTCGAAGCTTTGCAGCTCGGTTTGGACTACGCAGACATCAACGAGAACGCTATGGAATGGGTCGTACTGCATGCCAAGACCAACATGCTGGCTGAGGACGCCATGGACAATTGGCTGACGGCCATGCGCTGGGTCTTGGGCAGATCCCCGAATTTGAACGGAATTGACGAGGGCATATTTGGACACCCCTAGCGGAATGAAGTCGGCTCGCTTCGGAGCGGCGCTGTCCAAAAAGCAATTGGCCTCCTATCGCGATTCTAACGCCAGGCTGAATCTTTGGCAGGGCGCGGTACGCTCTGGCAAGTCGTTCGTCTGTTTGCTCAGATTCGTAAAGGCTCTGAAGGAGGGTGCACCGGGAATGGCGATGATCGTTGGCGTCTCTCGTGAGACGATTCAGCGCAATATCCTTTCCGAGCTTGCGGACCTTTTTGGGTTTCCGCTCCCCACTCCAAAAGCTGCTTCGATCACCCTTTTCAATCGTATCATCCACTTGGTGGGAGCTAATGACGAGAGGGCTCAGAGAAAGATTCAAGGGTCTACGCTCGCATTGGCCTATGTTGACGAACTAACACTCATCCCGGAGAGCTTCTTTAAGATGCTACTCTCCCGCCTCAGCGTCCCAGGCGCCCAGCTCTTCGCTACGACCAACCCAGACTCTCCCTTCCACTGGGTCAAACGTGATATCATCGATCGCCCTGATCTCGATAAGGCTGTTTTTCCCTTCAAGATCGAAGACAACCCAGCCCTCGACCCCAAGTACGTCGAGAATCTCAAGAAAGAATACACCGGTCTCTGGTACCAGCGTTACATAGAGGGAGAATGGGTCGTCGCCCAAGGTGCCGTCTTCGACTTTTTTGATGAGGATCTGCACGTTATTAAAAATCCGCCTGGTGCTGCAAAGTACCATGTCGTAGGGGTAGACTTCGGTACAACTAACCCAACCGCCTTTACTTTGGTAGGCTACAACGACCAGCTCTTCCCGAACGCTTGGGTCGAAAAGGTTTACTACTATAATAGCAGGGAGCACTTTAGACAGAAGACCGACACAGAACAGGCCGAGGATCTGGTCGCGTTCATTTCGGGCTACTCGGTGAAGGGTGTCTACGTCGACCCTTCCGCAAACTCCTTTATCCTAGAGGCTCGCAAGCAGGGGGTTAAAAACATCTTCGAGGCCAACAATGACGTCATAAACGGGATTCGGTTCTTGGCCAAGTGGATGAACGACGGTACCCTGAAGATCTGTGCCAGCTGCAAGCCGCTCATCAAAGAGATTATGAATTACGTGTGGGATGTTAAGTCCGAAACCCTCGGCGAAGATAGGCCGGTCAAGAAGGATGACCATTGCGTCGATTCCTTAAGGTACTGCATATCAACGCATTTCGGCAGACGTCACGAAGAGAGGACAAGGGAAGATATTATGAACTCCTGGGCCCAAGCGCAGTACGGAACTCAGCTTCCCGGTCCCTTCAACGACTCTGGCTTTGGCCGTGGCCGTTTCTGATTTTAGGAGGCTTGTGAGTTATCAGACGGTGCATTAAACTTCCAACTTAACGGGAGTTTCGATGCCCTTAAGCCCTCCAATTCTGGATTTTATTTTTGACAAGGGTGCCGATAACGACATCCGCAAAATCACCGACGCTTACTACGCCCAATCCATCACGCTAATGCAAAGCTTCTGGTCCGAAGCTGACATTGACATGCGGTTTTTGGCTGGCGATCAGACGCTCTGGGGCGATCTTTACGGCAACCTTCCTGCGTTCAGAAAACGTCAGTTTCAGTTCAATCGTATACGCCGAATCGTCAACATGATCACGGGCTATCAGAGAAGGAACCGCAAGTCGACGGTATGTCTACCCATCGATGACCAGGACGATCAGCTCTCCGACGATTGGACCAAAGTCCTCTTTCACGTCAACCGAAGGGCTGACACTTACGAGATGGTCTCCGAGGCGTTTGAAGACGCTATTAGCACTGGAATGTCCCTTCTTCATACCTTCCTGGATTACCGGGACGACCCGATAAGCGGTCAGCTTAAGATAGAAAAGTTGGCCTACAACGAATTCCTGATGGACCCATACTTCCGCAAGCCCGACCTTTCGGACTGCAACTTCGTCTGGAAGCGTAGATGGCTAGCCAAAGAGGTTGTGGCTTCCCTATGTCCCTGGGCTTCGAATGAAATCCTTGCGATGAGTCCACGCGGAAACCGAGACGGAAAGTTCCAGTTTCAACCCGAGGCGTACAACTACGGCCAGTACAATCTTCTGACGTACGATGAATTTTACTATAGGGACTTCCGCTCGCAGGACATGCTGATTGATCTCCAGACCGGAGAGAGCACCCAGTGGAGGGGCAAAGACGAGGATCTCAAACAATACCTAAGGCTTTATCCCCAGATCCAGGTCAAAAAGACCCAAATTCCTACCGTCAAGTTGGCCATTATGGTCGAGGGTGAACCGATCTATCAGGGAGCCCAACCGACCGGGATCGACCGTTATCCGTTTGTGCCCGTATTAGCCTATTACTATCCACAGATTCCCTATTTCCCCTCACGCATTCAAGGTGTTGTCCGCGGCTTAAGGGACGCTCAGTACCTCTACAACCACCGCCGTATCATCGAGCTGGACATCCTAGAGAGCCAGGTAAACTCTGGTTTCATCTATAAAGCAGATTCGATCGTAAACATAGACGATATCTTCCAGTCCGGTCAGGGACGGGGAATAGCGGTAAAGCAGGACGCAGACATCTCGGATGTTCAGAAGATCCAGCCAGCCCAGGTTCCTCCTTCTATGATCCAGCTCTCCCAGCTGCTCGGAGAAGAGGTACAGCAAATCAGTGGGGTCAGCGAGGAACTGCTCGGAATGGCAGAAGGTGACCAGTCGGGCGTACTCTCCATGCTAAGGCAGGGAGCAGGGCTAACGACGTTACAGAAGCTGTTCGACCAGCTGGACTTTTCTCAGAAAGAGCTTGGACGCCTGACGCAAGAGATCGTCAGAGAGAACTACACGCCTGCAAAAATAATGCAGATCCTTAAGAGGCAGCCAGACCAGCGATTCTTCAATCGCGGTTCCCTTAAGCACGACATCGTAATTGAGGAGGGTATCAACACCGCGACTCAGAATCAGATGCAGCTCATGCAGCTCCTTCATCTTCGACAAGTCGGTGTGGCCATACCAGACGAGACACTTCTCAAAGCTGTCACGCTCCAGAACAAGAAAGAACTTATCGAGGCTGTCACAAAGGCGCAACAACAGGCGTCCCAAAAGCAGCAGCAAGCAGAAGAGATGCAGGTCAACTTGGCTGCGGCTCAGGTCAAACTCGCCAACGCCAGAGCAGAGGCCGATGCAGGGCTTGGCATGGAACGTATCTCACGCATAGGCGAGAACCAAGCTTTGGCCGTAGAGAGACGCGCAGAGGCTGTAAGGGATGAACACGCCGGCATACTCGATCTGACCAAGGCGCTTAAGGAACTTTCCTCCCTCGACATCCAGAACCTTCAGAAGCAGATTGCTCTCTTTTCAGACCTCCAGGCATTCTATAACACGTCTGCCGGGGGCCCTCAAAATATGGGCACAATTCAGGGGCAACCTCCGGTGACCTTGTCTCCCGACCAAGGCGCTCCCCCATCTCCCCCTCAGGGCATTTAAGCGCACTTGTTTTTATCAGACCTTATGCTAAAATCTACGTTAACGACCTCCACACGGTCACAGGATCGTAAATAGAGGTTTTAACCTTGTCCTTTAGGGGACAGTTTTTACGAGAGTCGTCAAATGGCTAAGAAAAAATACTATCAAGAGATGTCCGATAAAACTACTCGCCGTGGCGTTGTTCCACACGAAGGCGGTCCCGAAGCACGCGAAGAGACTCGCTATTTCGCAAACATGCCCACAGAAGTAAAGATGGAAAGCTTCCCACGCGGATTCGGTTATCCTATGGATGAATCTCTTTACATCGACAACGTTAAGGGCCTGGACAAACTACAGATCCAAGACCAAGCCAAGGTCGCTCGTTCACTGTGGTCTCCACTTGACCGTGGCGAAAGGGGCTAAGCTCTAACCTCAAGGATTCGACCTCCTAAGTGGTTACGGGGGAAGAGGCTGAACTCTCTTCCTCCTTTTTTTTTGATCTGATACGCTGCAAATAGAAAAAGGAGATCCCATGGCCAAGAGAAAGACCGTCGGTGCCGCAGCTCAGGAGCTACTCGCTCTTCCAGATCAG
>JABXJR010000230.1_pt1 | contig 11334 bp, 1 predicted proteins | sample 7431291 | NCBI WGS metagenome assembly JABXJR01 (sample SAMN14395756, study PRJNA613071) | wetland metagenome | isolation source: water samle H3 from high-altitude wetland | place: Chile: Salar de Huasco, high-altitude wetland | collected 2015-11-10 | reverse complement strand
CTGCTGTCGAGACGGGCGTTTCCGCAACTGAGCAACGCCGCCGCAAACGTGACGCTGTGGCTCAGGCGAACTACGACAAACGGCAGAAGGAGCGTGAAGCTATGGAAGCACGGGCTGCTGCCGAAGCCGAAGCCGAGAAAGCCAAAGCTCCCGACCTCACCTTAGAATCGGCGACCGACGCAGAGTTGGCTGCTGAAAAGAAAGCTACGGCGACCAAAGCCGAGATTGCCCAGAAGCAAGCGGCCCCGCTCAAGGGTGACGCTGGTGATCTGACTGCCGACCTGCTCGGACCAACAGAGGGTGACACGCCCCTGTTCAACGAACGCCGTGACCAGAAGAAGGCGGAGACTACCCCCGAACCTGCCCCCGTCCTCACGGAGACCGATACTCGCACCCCCGAGCAAAAGTTGGCTGAGAAGACTGCGGAAGTCGCGAAGATGGCTGACAACCTCACCAAGGGTCAGAGCATCCTTACTCGGGACGCTGCGTATGACGCGATGATCGATGTGTTAAACAAACGTCCTGACGCGCCTACCTCGCTACTTTTACGTGCAGGCGAAAAGGCTGCATGGAGGCGTGGCACCACTCGCAAAGCCGAACGGGAAGCCCGTGCTGCGGGTAATGTCGGCACCCTTGATACGGGTATGGACGTAGCCGACACTGCTGCCACCCCTGACCAAGTAGCCGAAGAGTCCGATCAAGAGGGTGACCAGCAAGAGCGTCTTCGGGATGCCATGCTTCAGTTGTCTGAGCAAGAACGTAGTCTCATGGCCTTGGTAGGCGAGGGCAAGTCAAATTCTGAGATTGCCAAGGCTCTCGGGATTACGGTTGGCAGTGTCGCCACAATCAAAGCCCGTGGTATGGCCAAGCTCCGTAAAGCCTTGGAGCGTGCGGCGACCGGAGTGAACACGGAACCCGCTTTCCACAGTCCACCTGAACCGTGGAACCCGACTCTCGGGACAGACGAAGAACTGTTAGACCAGACTCGCCGACGCTACGCTGTGGCGTTTGGTGGATACAGTGAGGCGAGTAAAAAGCTGCGGGTCAGTGATCTGAACAAGAACTCCGGTCGCCAGTCTGCCTCGCAGAAGGCTGCCGTGAAGCTCGGGCAGTTCTTCGGTCGCCGTGTGATCTTCGTCACATCGACAAATCTTGATGGGTTCGTCGATCCCGCGATGCCGAGCGTCATCTATCTCTCAGAGATTACGATGTCCAAGTCTCCCAGCTTCGTGTTCTTCCACGAACTGCTTCACACACTCCGCGCTTCTGATCCCGATGCGTATGATCGGTTCGAGGCTGCTGTGGATGCGGATCTTACGGCCTACCTGCAAGAGAACCCCCTACGCCGAGAATCCACGGTGTCTGCTACCAAGGAAGAGTTCATGGCGGACTTCCTAGCGGACCGTGCTCTGAACCCTGAGTTCTGGGAAGGGCTGGCCAAACAAGACCGCACGTTGTTCGAGAAACTGGTTGAACTGGTGCAGCGCATGTTCCGCTCGGTGCAGAAGTCCCTCATGGGAACCGAGCGTTGGGTTGCCGACCTCGCTAAGGCTGACAAGGCTGCTGTGGAAGCTCTTATCACGTTACGCCTGCAAGAGTCGAACTCGGGGCGTGCAGGCGACCTGAAGACGATGGCACGGGACACGGGACTCACGGAGGCTGACTACGCCCGTCACGCAGAGCTTGAGGCTCGGAAGGACGGCTTAACGGCTGCTGAGTTGCAGGAGGCTGCGGAGTTGGTGGAGAAGGCTGCACGGGGTGCTGGGTTCACGGTTCAAGCGTCACACACAACCCCATCTGACCAACTAGGGGGCGAGCCTTTCACAGAGTTTGAAGGTGAAGCTATTTACTTCTCCAAAGAGCCAATGGACGAGTATGGTGATTATGAGTATCGGGTGCTCCTGAACTTGAAAAACCCTTTCGATTTCTCCCTGAAAGAGAATGAGGAGGGCTACCGTGACGAGGGGGGAGAACTTTATGAAGATGAAGAGGGTGAACCCGTAAGTGTAGGTTGGTTGAATGAGAACCCTGAAGTTGTGGAAGACATGATCTCGCGGGGCTATGATGGTGCGGTTGATGGAGATGAGTTTATTGTGGTTTTTGACCCCTCACAAATCAAATCCGCCGACCCGTTCACAGGCACCCCGCTACGCGAGCGATTCAATCCCGAGAGCAACGACATCCGTTTCTCCCGCCGCACTGATGCCGAAGCTGCTCAGGCAGAGGCGATCCAATCTTTTAATCGTGATCCTCTTGCTACACAAGTCCCGCAACGGTGGGTTGTCATGCCTGTAGTCGGGACTGAGTTATTCCAAGTCAGCAGTGCCGAAGGTAGGCGCGGTTTCTCGCCCCAAGAGTCTCTTGCTTCGGCAGTGGCTACGGCGGATCGTAAAAATATCATCGAAGCTCTTTCGGCGGGAGAGCTAGTGCTTAACTCACAAGGCCAGCCCTCCCTACCGCCAACAGCGTCTTCAACTCCTCCCGTTATTGGGGGAGCTCAAGTCTCTGAAGTTTCCGACAAAGCCTACTTCCAAGCGGTCAACTCAGGCAACCTTGCTCTGGCAAAACAGATCGTTCTGGGTTTTGCTCGGGCAACTGGGCGGTATCTGACTAATGTGTTTCACGGGACACCTACTGGTGGGTTTAACGAGTTTCGTTTAGATTTTCGGGGGAGGACTGGCGGACGCGCTCGGGGAGGTTTTTCTTTCACTAACAATCGGGCCGCAGCCGAGGCTTACGCCAACAGTTTTTCTTCGGAAGCAGTCGCCTTAGACCAAGCTGTCTTGGTAGCAAATGCTGCCTTACAATCTGCTACTGATCCCGCAGCCGTTACTGCTGTTTTTCTTGAACAAGGTTTTGATGAAACTCCCGTATTCGATTGGGCGGCTATAGACAGCAATTCGGAGTTTGCCGACCAACTGCGCACCTATGCTCGAAGCCTCCCCTCTGATGTCGCGGAACAATTCCGAGTTGCGGCGGATATGCTAAGCGGGTTTCAAGGGCAACCTGAAGTAAAAGACCTGATATTGGATGTTGGAGAGAATCCGACAATCTTTCAGGCTACTCCCGAAACTCTTGGAGAGGTCGTTTTTGGGCTAAACGTAGCGGACTTACCAAGCCAATCAGCGGTAGTAGAGATGTCTAATGGGGAGCGCGTGTATTACGTGGCGAATCCCTCGCAGATCAAATCCGCAGATCCCGTTGTTCGCGACGATCAAGGAAATGTCATCCCTCCCTCTCTTAGATTCAAGCCCGAGAGCAACGACATCCGTTTCTCCCGCCGCACTGATGTTGAGTCTGCTCAGGCAGAGGCAGTCCAGTTAGCCGCAAGAGTTGCCGAACTGTCCGCCAAGATTGATGCTAAATATGCCTCGGGGAACTTTGTGGGTATTGAGAACATGGAAGCTCGCTTAGAAGACCTTCTCGAAAACGCCGACACTCAATACGAAGGCCTAGACGAAGCAGGGGACGATGATCTTGTTGCAGATCAACCCACCTCTGACATGTCCGAGATAGACTCGGCCTCTCCCTCTGGCGAAGAGGCCGTGGTGCAAGCATGGATGGAGTGGGTGGGCCTAAGTTCAGTAAGTCGCGGCACTCCGGCAGAACTCAAAGAAGAGTATGGGACTTTCAAAAACTTCGTCCGCACGATCATAATGGCGGAAGGGCCGCTCATTTTCCGTGATGGCATTACCGATGAGGCCGCTGAAGCCGCAGGTAAGGAGGCCTTTGAAGCCTATCAACGCCGATTCAATGCTCTACGCAAAGCCCGTGACTCGGGTAAACCGACGACAGGACTCAAATTCTCCCGCCGCACTGATGAAGAGGCTGCTCAGGCAGAAGCCGTTGCTCGGTTCAACGCCCTAACCGACTCCCTTTACTCCCGCACACCGGAGCCGACAGCCGAGGACATCGCCGCGTGGAAAGCGGAGAATCCTGAGGCGTGGCGCGAGTTGAGCGAGATGCGGGAGACGGCGTTAAGGGGGATGGGGTATGATACGACAGAGTGGTTCCACGGAGGGAAGTTTGACCCATCGAAAGATGCTATTCCGAAAATCAAAGAGGGAAGAAAAACCAAGTCTAACATGCAGATGGACTTTGGGCTACACATTGCCGAAGACCAAGCAGAAGCCAAGGCTTACTTACCCAACAAAGGCGGGGCGGTAACGAGGGTATTCGTTGCAAATGCGAATGTCGGGGGTCTGATCGTGGACCTCTCCGATACCGCGCAATGGGTGGTGAGTAAAGAAGACGCAGAGAAACTCGGACCCAAGGTAGCTCGCCTTGTCGAGAAGCAACGGCAGATGAACAAAGGCTTCGGTGCCGAAGTTGACCTCATAACAGGAGAGGTTCCGGTATATCCAAGTCAGCTAGAAAAGATTCTTACAGAGCTGCCACCTGCCGACTCAGTAGCTGCCCTCCGTGGTGCAGGCTACACTGGCGCACAATACACTGCCCGAGCCAACTACGGAACTGGTAGATACCGACCTTTCAAAGCCGTCACTATCTTCGGCAGCGCAAATCAACTGAAGTCCGCAGACCCGATCTCCCCCGGCGCAAAAGTCACGCCCGACCAATGGGGCGATACGGGGAATAACGACATCCGTTTCTCCCGCCGCACTGATTCCGAGGCTGCAAAAGCCAAGGCAATCCAGACAGCGGGGAATCCAAACCGATTCTTCAATCGTCAGCCGTCAAGCCAAGCGATGTTGGAGGAGGTCATCAAAGTTTCTTTTGACCCTGACACCATTCCCAAAAATGCGACTGGGTTCAAGATGGCCCGCAAGTTCCTGTCAGACTTGATGAATCGCTCCTACGTAGAAGGGCTGAAACGCAACGCTCGGGCTAACGGAGTCTCGGCAGAAGATGCTGCGGTCATCACAGGCGTAGGCCGCTCGGCGGTAGTGAACTTTGCTACCCAGCTTTCTCAAACCGATCCTGCTTTGGCCGACAAGCTCCTCTCCATGGTAGAGAGTTCCCACAAAGACCTCCTGTTTCTGTTCGACGAGGGTGTCGATGCATCCATCATTGGTAAGGCTCTTCGCAGCCTCCGTAGTTTCGCAGGTGGAGCCATCCAAGCGATGTTCACCATGGAGCGCAAAGGGCGTGCGGAGTTTGTTGAAAAGGACTACGGTAAAGACGTAGCCAACGCTGACACTGCTATGACGGCTGCGGACATTGTGCCGGCTCAAGAGGAGGATTTGGCTGACGTGGTCAACGGCCTTGACCCTGAGACGCGAGAACGGATTGCCAAGGCTGAAGAAGGCGCATGGAAAGCATGGAATCAAGTCCTTGATTTGATCGAAAGTATCTACATGCCGAAGCCCCTTAAAACTATGCGACGTGAGGGCGACACGGAAGACGCATTCCAAAAGTTTAGGGACATTGTTCGACTTCGTAAAGGGTCTTTGGAGGATGCCGAAGCTGCGTTTAACGAGTTCTTCCCGCTCCTCAAAGAAGACATGGACGGGGTCACGATTGACGAAATCCAAAAAGCCCGAACTCGCACTCGCGAAGCTGCGGAGACCAAGGAGCGTGCCTCGGGTGTAACCCGCACTCGCAACCAACTGGACATCCTCGCCAAGAAGCGTATTGGTCTCGTTGATCGCGGCACCCGCGAAGACACGGAAGAGCAAGCCCGTCTCAAAGAGCAGTTCGCTGACCTAGTGTCCGAGCCTATGGAGCGTGAAGCCTTCCTTGCCAAGTATGTCGCCCTTGGCGGCACTGCGGAGGTAGGTAACGACCTCTACGAGGCCAACCGGACTCTACTTGCCGAAGCCGAGACGAAAGCTGTGCAAGCAGCCCGTGAATCCGAAGAGAAAGCCCATAAAAAGATGCTCGATAAGGTGGACTCCATCATCAACCGTCAACTGTTCCCTTCAGAGAGCGGCACCCGCCCTACCACAGACAACCAGACTCCCGACAAAGTCATCGCGGCCTATGCGAATCCGGGCAATGCGGGTAATGCGGAGACACTGGCCGCACAGTTGCGCGAGTTCAAAGATAAGGCAGGTAAACCGTTGTTCCCTGAAGAGCAGATCAAGATTCTGGTAGCTACGGGTGAGCTGGCTCGTAAGCGGAGACAGGAGGCTGATGCTGCCCGAGCCAAAGCGAGTGCCGAGCGCAAGATTGCCGAACGCACGGAGGCCCAGAAAGCCGCAGAAGAACGTGAGGCCAAGGCCGAATCTGATCGCCGTATCAAAGAAGACGAGAACATCGCTGACCAAGTGGATGACATGGTAGGCGCACTCGTAGCTCCCAGTGAACCGGGAACCCGCCCTACTGCCGACAACGACACCCCTCGGAAAGTCCTCAAGCGTGCCGCCAACCTCAACAACGTCCGCATGTCGGATGACGTGCTCAAGGCAGAGCTTGGTCGCTTCACCAAGGAAGACGGTTCGCCCCGATTCACCGACGAGCAGATTGATGCTCTAGTTGCTGCCGCGACTATCGCTCGAAACACTGCCCAGACTCGCAAGGACGAACGCAACCGTGCCATCAGGGAGAAGCAGGAGGCACGCCGTGCCGCTGCTGATGTCGCCCGTGGTGCGCGACTATTCAACCCTCGTCAACGCCAGAAGAAAGACTCCCAGAATCGCACCGTTCGCCAGATCATTCTGGAGGACTACATCAAGAACCCGCTGCGGAAGATCCTGTCTCGGGAAGATCGGATTGAGTTTGCCGAGGAGATCCTTCGCGAGAAAACCGACCTCACGGAAGACCAGATCAAACGGATGGCCGTGGCCATGGAAGACCAGCTTGGCAAGATGCTCGAAGAAGCTAAGTTCAAAGCTGCGGCTCCGTTCCTCAAGGCACTCGGGGATAACAAAAAAGCGATTTCACGTGACCAGATTCACGCTGCCATTCGCCTCGGGATTCTTGATCCGAGTGAAGACTTCACTACCGCCATCGCTGCCTTGTCTGGTTGGAATGGGTTATCCGCTGCGGACAAACGGGAGCTTACGAAGTTGCAGGCATCCATCGACAAAACTGGCACCAGTGGGCGGAATGCTACTGAGAAAATTAATGAGCAGGCTCGCATCATTGAGCGGGCTATTGGGTTGCTACCCAGTACAAAAGACTATCTAAACGCTTTTGTCCGTGGGAACATCTTCTCGGCGATCACGTCTCAGACGATTGGAGCGGTTACGGGTGCATGGGAGATTACTCAGTCCATAGTCACCGAAGCTCTTGTCGCCTTCAAACGTGCCATCGCCAACGGCTCGAACCCTATCGACGAGATCGGTGCGATTCTCAAAGCCTATGCGGTATCTACGAAACGCGGTGCGCGGGAGTTTTTGGAAGTGTGGAAGACGGGCACTACTTACATCGATCAGGTGAAATTGGAGCAAGACAAGGTGGACGGAAAAGACGGCGGGAAAGTGTTCAATGACCCCCTCACTCGAACCTACGACATCGCGGCTGACCGTCTCAAGAAAGCCATTGCCGACTACAAAGCGGGGGGTAGTCCTAAGAAGTCGCAGATGCTCTGGGATGCTCTTCGTGCTTACGTGCTAACCTTGGGCCGATTCACTTTCCGTGGTCTGTTCTCCATCGATGCTGCGGTGACGAAGATGAATGCTACCGCGATTGCCGACATCATGTCCTACCGCGAGATTCAACGTCTCGGCATCACGAAAGACCAACTCACCGAACTCACTTCCACCGTGCGTGACATGGCCGACAGTCACCGCATGTTCTTGTCTCAGGAGGCAGGTCTTTCGGGGAACTTGCTAGAGATTGAGGTAGCCGATGCTATCCAAGGTGCAATGCTGCAAGCCCTTACGAACGCTGGAGCTGAAGGGCTGAACACTATTCTCGTTGAAGCCGCTTCCGACCTTCAGGATCGTATCGGCACGGGCGAAACCTCGAACACTTGGACGGGGCAAACTACCGAAGCCTTCAGCAAATTCATCAACAACTTACCAGTGCCCTTGGGCGGGTTCCTTCCCGCTATCCGAACCACAGGTAACCTTATTGACTCGATGTGGTGGTACACTCCGGTTGGTCTGATCCGCTCGATTTACTACAACAAGAAGTCCGTGGAAGCTCGCCAAGCCATGTTCCCAAACATCCGTAGTGACTGGCAGTTCCGTCGCCGTCAGATGATGGCCGGGCTTACCAACACCGTTACCATGGGGTTTGTCGCGTTGCTCATGGCAAACAAAGACGAGGAGGACGAAGACAAGTGGTTCTGGTACACCGGAGCCTATCCGCTCGGCGACAAAGTGAAGCAAGCCAAGTGGGAGGAGCTAGGGTGGAACGAATACACCCTGATCGTTGGGGGTCTGAAAATCCAAACCAACAGAGGTTTTGGGCAGACCTTTCACCCCGGCCTTGTGGCTGCATCGATGTTCGTTGACGCGACAGATGGTATGACTCCGAAGGAAGGGTTACGGAACATGGTCGCACTCTCTGAGCAAACCATCCCCGGCTTCTCTCAGATGCACGGGCGATTCAAGGCCGTGGACAACACTTACTCCGCTGGCAACATGCTGGAAACACAGGTAGCCTCGTTCGTTCCGTTGTCGGGCTTCCTGCAAACTCCCCGTCGTCTCGGCCCGCAGCTTGACAAGAAGAACACGGACGCTGCTTGGTATCAGACAACCCCCTTCTGGCACGACACGGATGGCGAGGGTTCCATGCTCATGAAGAACGTGCTTGGGGAAACTTTAGAGTCCGAGTCCAATCCTTACGGGTGGATCAAGAAGATTGGCATCCCGATTCAACTGAAGCAGTCAGACAAAAACCGTGATCCCGTGAAGAAGCAAATCTCGGAGGACTTCCTCAAGAACCAGTTCGTCGGCGGTGATGTGTCGCTCAAGGAGTTCCGCACTAAGTATGACGAGGAGGTAACGCCTGCCCAGTATCGCACCTTCCTGAAGCTGCGAGCCGACAAGTTCGTCCCGCTCTACATGGATCGTCGCGAACGGCTCCTCAGTCGCCCTGAGCAATACAAGGACAACGTGAGCGAGGTATGGTCACGAGCGGGGGACCTCACGGCTCGGGAGCTGGGGCTGCGGAAGAAACAGGATTAGTGTTTCCTTTCTGCCCTCTCCATCATCTGAAGGTTCTTCAGGGCTTCAAATAGTCCTTGTTGCTGGTCGCCTTTCTCACGGATGGCCTCGGCCACCGCTTCGTCGATCGTTCCGGTGGCGACTAACCGATAGATGATCGTCTCGTTGCTCTGGCCTGTCCGCACCAGACGGGCGTTGGTTTGGATGTAGGTCTCATTGGAGTAGGTCAGGGTGAACCAAACAGCGATACGCCCTGAGACTTGGAGGCCGTCGATACCGTGAGACATGGAGCGGGGGTCTGCTACCCAGATGGGGATGTCTCCCGCCTGCCATGCGTCCATCTGCCGTTCATCGAACTTCTTGGCCTGCGGGAAGGCTTCGAGAATCCGTGTCATCTCGTGCTTAAACTGCGTGAGCACTAAGACGGGTTCGCCTTTGTGCTGGCCGATCAGAGTCCGTAATGCCTTGATCTTGGCATCGTGGATGTGGTGGACTTGCTTCTCAGCATCATACACCGCGCCACCCGTGATTTGCAGGAGTTTGTTGGTAAGGGCTGCTGCGTGCAGGGCTTCGATCTGCCCTGTCTCCATTTCCAAGAGAAGCTGCTTCTTGAGCTGCACGTAGGCAGTCTTCGCGGGGCCTGGCAGAGTAATGTCGATGTCCTCGTAGTTGCAGGTTGGCACGTCCAAGTAGTCCTCCGAGAGCATCGTAAGGCACAGGTCAGAAATTTTCTGTTCGATGACTTCCTTGGAGCCACGTTTGATCGTGAACTTGCTGCCAAGTCCTACCGAGATGTTGTGGAAGTGGGCTTGACGGTAGGACTGATGCGTGAGTCCGAGTCTCGTGCCGCCGTCGAGGAACCGCACTTGCGCCCACAGGTCGTCGTAGCTGTTGGGGGCAGGTGTCCCGGTCAAACCCCACACTCGGTCAAAGTGGCCTGTCCAGTGTCGGAGTGCGTTGAACCGCTTGGAGCTCGGGTTCTTGGCGAGGGATAGCTCATCGATGACCAAGGTGTCCACGGGCAACTGGTGCCTCTTTTTGCCCTTGATGTGCTTGGCCACGAAGCCGGGATATTTCCGTGAAATGAATCCCTCGGCCTCACAGGTTTCGCAGTCGGCGCGAGAGGCTTTCTCCCCGTCCCCGCACGCTGGGCATTTGTGCTTTGTCTCCCGAGTGGCAAGCATCTCCGAGTTGATGACATACACGTCAGCCGAACCTTGCTCCCAGTGGCGGATACCCTCGGCAGTTCGTAGGTTGGCCACCGTGAGTCCCCGGCAGAAGTCCCACCGTTCGACCTGCTTCGGCCATGTGATGTTGCAGACTCGGATCGGCGCGACGACCAGCATACCGTAGCTCTGGCCATCGCGATAGAGGTCATGCCATGCACGAAGCGTAGTCACGGTCTTCCCGAGTCCCGGTGAACAAAACAACGCTGCGGCCTTGCGGTCGCGGAGCCAGTCGATCATCTGGTGCTGGTAGTCGAAAGGTTCGTAAGTCTGTCTCATAAGTCGTCGTAAAGAGGGTGATGCTTAATCATGGCTGCGGTGATGCGGGCTTCCGCGATGTCGAAGTAGTTTTGTTCGCGTTCGATGCCGATGAAGTTGCGGCCAGTCTCCATGCAGGCGACACCAGTGCTGCCGCTGCCCATGGTGTTGTCAAGAACGGTCTCTCCTTCGAGAGTGTATGTCTTGATTAGGTATGACAGCAGGGCGACGGGTTTCTGGGTGGGGTGACATTTTTCTGAACTAGAGTGCTTATCAAACTTCACGACACTTCTTGGGTATTTGTCACCGCTTATGTCAGGTTCAGGACGAGTGTATTCTCCTGCCAATATGCTTTTCGTTTTTCGATTCGCGGTTTTGCACCCGTGGTTGGGTTTCCCTTTCCATTTCTGAGGATTGTATTGGGGCTGCGCGTGATAAAAAACTACCACGTCTTCGTGACAACGAAGTGGTTTTTTCTTTGCGTCTAAAAAACCTGTCCCTACAGACTTCTCCCACACCCAGCAGTATTTGAACATCCTCGGATTACTCATCACCAACGCTGACGTGAACGGCTGTGAAGCCGTAAGCACAATGGCAGCGTTCTTCTTGCAGACACGTCGATACCGCTCCCAAAGTGGTTCAAACGGGATCACTACATCCCACTTGCAAGCGGTCGTCCCGTAAGGTAGATCGCACATGACCATATCCACGCTCCCGTCTGGGATCTCCTTCATCCGCTCAAGGCAGTCGCCCAGCATCAAGTGTACCGGTTTCTTCATAAGTCGTCGTAAAGTGTGTTGCGTTGGTGCTCGGCATCCGTGGTGCTGATGAAC
>JABXJR010000229.1_pt1 | contig 11362 bp, 8 predicted proteins | sample 7431291 | NCBI WGS metagenome assembly JABXJR01 (sample SAMN14395756, study PRJNA613071) | wetland metagenome | isolation source: water samle H3 from high-altitude wetland | place: Chile: Salar de Huasco, high-altitude wetland | collected 2015-11-10 | reverse complement strand
CATCAATCCACTCATTAGAAGAAAAACCAATTTGAGTTTCTACGCCAGCATCATCTATCTTAGTTAAAACTTTTGGAAGAATCTTTTTACCTCCAGCTTTAAGAGCATCATCTACTCCTGGTGGAGCAACATCTAATCCAAGACCAACAAGCCCCATAAATGGAACTAATTTATCGGCTGTTTCAGGAGATGTCCCCATTTCAGTTAAAAAGTCTTTTCCACCAGTTCTTGCTTGTTCAAAATGAGACTTGAGAGGGGTCTTGCCAAAGAAAGCCTGACCAAATGGGTCATTTACATCCATTGTTTTTTCACCACCCAAGATATCGGAAATACTTAGAACTGATTCCGCAGCAGGTCTAGTAACCATTGTCTGTAAAGCATTATTATCCTTACCATAGTTACCAGTTAATAGTTTCCCTGGAATACCAAGAGGAGATTCTTGCAATTTATTAGAGAAATCTACAAAATTAGAAACTGGTTTTTGTAGTGGTTGAGGAATGGGAGTGCTGGGAAGCCTGGAAATTTTATTACCAAGCCCACCTTGAGCTAACTGAAAACCAGGCATCTGCTTATCTCTATCTAAATTAGAAACAGTATTAGAAATATTAGAGGTTACATTTGAAATGACCTTAGAAGCGGCATTTCTAATATCTTGTAGGAGTTTCAAAGTGATACTCCTTTCTAGGCTAATAACCCTTTTAATCTTTTATCTTGTTCAGTTAATGATAAGTTAGCCAAGTTGGCATTGATACTAGCGGAATCATCAGTTTTGCCACCTAGTGAATTTTGATAAGCACTTTGTAATTCATTCAAGAATGTGCCATTGGCAAGCCCAGCTAAAGGCATACCTTCAATTTCAGTATTACCAATATTTTGTCCAGACATAGATAATGCTTGAGCAGCTTGTTGAGCCTGTGAAATAAGTCCGCCAAGAGTGTTAGAGAAGTTATCTAGAGTAGTTGACCTACCTTGATTTCTTTGCATCATGGCTTGTTCCAAGTAGCGGTCAATGCCAGCATCTTGCTCATCAGCCCATGCCATTCTTTCATTTTTATTAGCAGTATTGACTCTTTCATCTTTCAGTCTACCTTCGCGAACTTGACCATAGTTTTGTTCTCTAGATGAAGCATTTCGTCTTAAAGCTTCTGCTAAACCAGATCCGCCAACACCCTGAGATAACAAACCTCTAGTAGTGCGAGCATCTTGACCCTCAGAAGAAACTTGCAAATCGGCACGATTACGACCAAATTGGTCATAAATGTCAGAAGCACTATTATTATATTCTTCTTCAAAACCTTTTCTTTTTCTTCCAAGAGTGTTTCTAGCATCTTGACCATATCTGTTAGCTAAATTAAAAGCATCTTCCAACTCTGAAAGTTTTCTATCTCTTTCTCTATTTAACATATCTAAAGTGGTGTTTGAACCACCTGAACCACCATTATCTCCGCTACCACCAGAACTGCCAGAGCCACCACCGCTCCCACCAGAACCGCTAGACCCACCAATAGGTTTCCAGCCGTCAGCAGCATCCCAGAAATAACCAGAACCAGGATTAGCTTTGGGATCTTTCTGTTGATTATAGTCTGCTCCTCCAAGTTGTTTTGGATCTGTTTGGCTAGAAGCATACATATCATCATTGCCTTCAGCTCTAGTTACAGTAGGACCATAAGCCTTTGCAAGCATATTTGGATAAGAATAATTTGCTTGCTCTCCACTTTGTTGAGTATTTAAACCATAATTAAATAGATTCTGGTTAAGATGATCTAATAAGCTACTGATAACTGGTATTCTTACTGGCATAATTTTTTTCCTTCAATTAAATATACTTTAAGTATATTCGTTTATTAGTTAGTTTGTAACTTTTATTAAAAAAACTTACTCCCTTTTTGAAATTCTTGTGACGGATAAACTGGAGAGTAATTTATTTCCTTGCTCATAGGTTGATAAATATTTTTGTATCTATTCGCCAATGGAGATAACATTATATTTGGATCTGAGCCAGCAAAAGCAAAATTCTCCATATTTAAAGATTGAATATTCTTAGGATCGTATAGTCCGCTATTATCCATTCTGTTTTTTATGTCTGAGTGAACGCCAGGCATGTTTTGTTTAATTTCTTTGGCAAATCCAGTGCTATCTCCAAAACTATTTACATCAGAAGAATCCCACATAGAATCATCTAGATTATGCAAAGCTTCATGCCTTCCTACTTCCATTTGATATTCTGGAATTTCAGTAAAATTGGGATTTAGCATTATGTCATTTAAACTAGCCATACCCCCAGCATTAGTCTCTCCAACTATCGGGTAAAAATTCATATTATTTTTGATCTCATTTTCCGCCTGTGGAGTATAAGGAGTTTGATCTAATAGATTTTGTTTTAGAGTTTCTAATTGAGGTCTGTATTGAGCATCAAATCCTTGCCATGTTGATTGTTGAGGCTCTGTCTCAACTGGTTGTTTAGTTTGACTAGAAAACTTATCTTGTAAAGATTTTTGCAGTTCAGCTAGTAATTGTTTAATTCCGTTCATAAGAAGTTTGCGTAAAGTAGACCGCCTTTTTTTCCAAGAGAAGTAACTGTAAAAGTTCCACTAGATGTAAAAGTGTGAATTGTGTAAAGACCTGAGGTTGTGATTGTCCCACCTGTGGCTTTTATAGAATTTGTTTTGTATTTAATAATTACAATACCTGAACCACCTGCTCCACCAGCGTGTGAATCCTCAGAACCACCGCCACCTCCACCTCCAGTATTAGCAGTTCCACCACTTCCATTGGTTGTATTAGTTGTAGTTGCACCTCTACCACCACCACCATTACCACCATAATCACTTTGCCAAGCACCACCACCTCCACCATAATAAACTGAACTTCCACTTGTGGTAAAAGCTAATCCTACTCCACCAACAGATGTGCTCCCAGCTGCACCTCCTCCGCCACCACCAGCAGAATTAGGATAACCAGCATTATTTCCTCCAGCCTGTCCATAACCAGTTGCACCATTTTGAGAGTTTTGAGTTGCTGCCCCACCACTTCCATTATAAGCACCACCACCACCAGAACCACCAGTTTTGCCAGCTCCAGCACTACCAGAGCCACCGCCACCGCCTCCATAAGCTACGAATAAGTTAGAAAAAGATGAGTTACTACCATTAGTTCCTTGATTTGATTGACCTGCTCCACCACCACCAATAGTTATTGTATATGCTTGTTTAGCTAAAATATAAGCAGTGTGGTTAAGTATTCCTCCAGCTCCACCACCACCTCCACCATTACCACCGCCTCCTCCTCCTCCACCTACGACTAATATTTCTGCTGTTTTTGCCATGCTACATTTCTCCTGCAACTTTTACTCCATACTTTTTAATGCCCCAGTTGCTATTTTTGGTAAAAACTAATAAACAAACCTCACAGGTTTTTTTAGTATCTTGCATAATCAATATTCGCTTCCAGTTTTTACTCCAGTTGCCATGTAATCATTTAAAGCTACAAAGATAAAGTCATCATAATCCCATTTACTTGCAGAACACGCTCCAACCTCATTTTCAGCCCAGATAACTTGAATAGCCATTGTGTGAGCTCCTGATTGTGAACCAGAAGTTGTAATGGTAGTACCAGCCAGAGCATTAGCCTTTGTGGTGGCTAAATTACCAGTAGTTGCACCAGTTCTAATCCAGTAATAAGTCGTTCCTGCTGTTAAGCCAGTTGGCAAAGCACCAGTGGTAGTAAGTTTTACAGGAGTACCAGTTCTGATATCTTTAGTTGTAGTAAGTACACATGGGTTGGCAATTGTTAAAGTTACCACTTCTGAATAAGTTGAAAACCAAACAGGCTGACGATTTCCAGTTGCATCTTGACGAGTTCTAATCATCCAGACCATGCCCTCATTCATATTAGAGAGAGTGAAGGTTCTATTACCTGCTAAGACTCCAGTTAAGAATTTGAGCTTTTTGACACCTTCTGAAAGGTCAAACTCCATAGAAGCTCCATCAGCCACATCAATCCACTCATTAGAAGAAAAACCAATTTGAGTTTCTACGCCAGCATCATCCTTGACCCAAGGGAAACCATTTTTCATGTAGAAAAGAGCTTTACCGCTTGATGGGGTATCGGGGTCATCACTGCCATCATTTAAACGGATGGTATCATCATTAACGACTAATCCATATTGATTAAAAAAATCTTCATGGACATAACAGCCAATATCAGTTCCATCACTAATATTTGCTAATCCTCCAGAAATTACAGTAACTCCAGTTAAAGCATAATTAGCAGGAGAATCTCCAGAACTACCTGTTACTGAGAATTTAGTTTCACTTGGTTGACCCTTTGAAGCAGTCAAAATAGTTGGAAAGTTAGTTGGAATAGCCTGAACCTGAATAGTGGTGTCTGCAGGACTAGCTACCCAAGTTGCTCTTAAAGTTGTTTTATAATAATCATTAGCACGAAATGACTCTGACATAATTGTTCCTTATTTTAGTTTACCATTTTAAGACTATGCTTGTTCAGCCAGCCTTCTAATTCTTAATCTATGACCTAATTGCCTTCCTGATATTGAATAATAAATAAATATACCAAGTAGACTAAACTCATCATTTAAACCATCATTTTGGATATTAAACTTAACCCAGAACATATCTCTTTGACGAAGGTTAATATAGCGGACAATTGAGTTTGTAACTGTTTCTACATCAACATCTGGCTGACCCATTAAAATATCTCCCCACTGATCAGCTCCCATTCCAGATTGAGTTAATTGCATATCAACAAGTAATCTAGGTAGAACATTTATGCCTTTTTCATTCATATAAGAAACGCCAATGGTTGTGTTGGTTCCAGAAAGTGCTCCAAAAACAAATCTAGATTGGTCAAATCTCTTGTATTGATCTGAAAGCTCCATGTCGTATTGTTTAGTAGTAATTGAAAGGTTGATTTTGGTTCCATTAGTTCCAGTTGTTCCATTGTCAGTTCTACCAGAGAACATCTCTAAAACATCAGCAGAATTGTTTGAGCCATAATAAAGTCTCTCAATGCCATCAACATCAGAAACCATCTTAAAGAAAGTATTGGCATAAATACCAGTCCAGTAAACCCATGAGTTATAACGCTCATCATAGACCAAACAGGCATTATTCTTTGGCTCACTTGAAGTAGAAATACCAAAAATTGAAAGATTTCTATAATATTCAGCACAAACAAAAGGTAAATTATTAGCCGTAACCTGACTTGTTAGAGCATCAACTCTAAGAGAAAGAATAGAATAGCGAAGTAAATTTCCATAATTAGCTTCATGTCCTACACTACTAGCTCCATCCCTTGAGTAGAAGCGAAAGTTATTGCCAGCAATATGTAAACTCTCAGGCGAGAGCGAACCGATGGCAATATTAATGTCTTGAATTTGACCACCGAGTTCATTAAATTGGAAGCGACCAAAGGCAGAATCCTTAAAAACTAGCAGACTTGATTCATTACTGCTAACAAAAGCCTTGAGCCCTCTAATCTTGCCACCATCACCTAATCTATAAGGAAGCCAACCACCTCCCCAAACAACAGAGAATGAAGCTGTGCCAGTTGGAGAAGTATATGGTTCACCAGTCCAATAAAGAGTTTCATCGCCGCCTTCGGTAGTTACACCAATAAGTTTGTCTTGAAAAACATCAACTAACTTAAATTTTTGACCTTTTGTATCATTGTAAGTAGGAAGTGGGAAATAAGTATCATCACCCTGTTCTCCTTTATCAATAAAAGTAGTCTGTGTGGGTTCAATATGAGTAACAAAATAGCCAATGCCTTGCCTATCTGATCTAAAGATACCAACTTTCTTTGTTCCCGTTGGAGGCGTTGGAATAGTAACAGTTAAATAAGTATCCTTATCAAGAGCAATAGGCATCCCTGAATAATATCCAGTTCCATTGGAATCAGTAGCAGGGTCAGCAAAAGGAGAAGAAATAGTCCCACCAACATCATTGTAATAAACATAATAGTAGAAATAAGTCGCGGAGCCAGTTCCAGTGCCAGTTTTAGCAACAGTTGGTTTTGTAGTTGGATCAGCTAGCTCAGTGTAAACATACCATTGCCCAGCTTCCCAATAAACCATTTGGTCTGATTCATTAAGAAAATAAATACGATTTGCTAGAGAAACGATATGAGTTTTGACTTCGGTGTCGAATGTCGGAACACCATCTGTAAATGATGGAGTTGAGCCACTATAACTATCTGGATCTTCTCCTGTAAAATAAGACCAAGTTTGGTTAATAAATGAGTATACCTCTGGCTTACCATTATTTGAAATACGAAAGTGATACTTATCATCACCAATATAAATACTTCTTCCTGTTCTAACTTGAGTTGCTTCTTCTGCTGGCTGACCAATTTTGACACTTCCTCTACGCTTAATTAAAGTTCCATACTGGGAATACATTCCATTAATAAACTCAGCCAGTTCATTATCTTTAAGCATTGATGGATGAGCAAGCGTGTTTAAGCCTTCATCAAAACCAGATGAAGCCTTGCGTTTCTTTGGCGGATTAGATCGCCTCTTACTAAGAGCAAATGCCATACCAAATTCCTTTAATATCTATTAGGTCTGTAATAAAACTGTTTTAAATAATTGTTTCTACTTATTCCTGAGTTTTTAGTAGTAGTTAGAAGCTCATAGATTGGTGGAATAACCTCTAAAGAGATATATTCAATAAAGCGAGATTCAGCATCTTGCTCTGCTTTATCCTGTGAACCATCCATACCAATAGAACGGAAGTATTCACCAAGAGCAGCGTACATAACCATGTCTCCAGGCAAGAGCAACTTATCAGTAGCATCTTCTGGGACTGGTGGAGCAGCAAAGTACCACAAAATAGCCGTTTTTTGGCTAGTTAAAGGGGTCTTAAATCTCATCTGCCATTTGCCAAAATCTTCATCCTCAATATCTCCAATCATTTCAACTGATACTTGAGGGTTTTCTTCATCAGCATAATTAACGCCCTCAACATCTAGGATATAAAGACCATTAGGCTTGTGAAAGCGATCTGGCAAGACTGTGGTTTCGCCATTGATAATTATTTCTTCTCTAGTAAGTAATCTTCTCCAAAATCCACGAACTGCATATTCTTCTTGTTTTTGTTTAATCCAGCCGAGCCATTGAAGATATTCTTCTTCGCCAGATAAGGGGACTGTACCACCTGCAAATGGAGCCATTGCATTTAAAACATCACCCAATGTTTTTAAAAATTGATTCGTTTGTAGCATACTATTAGTCTAGCTTAAAAAGAGGGCTTTCGTAATTTTTACAAATAAAAAAACACAGAAGATTGCTCCTCTGTGTTTTTATTGTTCTTACTGTTTATTAGACTTCGTAAGGGAAGCTAGTTACAGGCGGGTTCTCATATTGAACAGTATCACTGTCGTAGTCATATTGAACTCCTGCTGGAAGAACTACCATTTTTCTATTCCCGAATTGGTTCTTGCCCAAGACGAAAGATGAAATTGGTGCGGTTGTTACTGGCATAAAAAATTCCTTTCATTTGGGGCGGCTTTTACACCGCCCCGTAATTCATTATTAAAGACCAAGGTTATACAAGTAAGCGTGAGCTTCTGGTAATCCCATCATGAAGTGGAAAATACCTTCAACCTGCCATTGCTTGCTCTGACCTTTTCGACCTAGTTCATAGGTTCTCCAGTTTACTAGAGGTTTGTAACCAATGTCTGATTCGTCAGTGATTATGACAGTATCATCCATAGCTACACCTTGACCTAGTAACTGTACGACATCAATGTCGCCAAAAGCGTGGGTTTTGTATTTGCGTACAACACCAATACCTTTGGTTCCAGAAGGAATACCCTCTGTGTATGTGTTACTAGATTGGATGTGTTTGAACTTAGCCATAAATGCAGGACTTACCCACATCACTGGTTTTTCGAAAGCTTTATCAGCTAATCTAGTAAACACTGCATCCAATTTGTCTTGGACATCACGATCTACACTTCCACCTGCCCAGACACCAGAGCCACCGAAGTCGATAGCGTTCTGAGGAGCGTAGGTGTCAATCGAGTTTTTAACACCACCCATGTAGTAAGAATCTCTCTCTTGATCTCTACCTCTTTTGCCCAAAACTAAGGCACGATTAAACTGGTACATAAGTTCTTGCTTTTTGCGAGCAATAAGCTTAGGAGCTTTTTCGTAACCTCTGACATCAGAAGCTTCGTAATGAGTAGAAACATCCACTACATCTTCAAAGTTACCTGCGTAGTTGAAGTAATCATCAAATCCATTGGTAATCATATTGTCAGCATTTTTGCCAACAGGAGTACCTCCAGAAACGATATCTACAGCAACTCCAGCGTCTTGAGCACCTAATGTTTCACCTGGTAAAAGTTTGAAGCTAACATTGATACCACTATCGACCTGGGTAACAACTGCTTGTTTTCCACCAATTTGAATCACTTGGTCTACATTAAAGACACCTGGATCATTAACTATTAAAGTAGTACCAGAAGCGTAAGCGGCAGATAAGGTTGAACTCATCTTTTTATTTGGCTTGGCACTCCACTCAATCTTGTGAGATTTAGGAACAGTGTCGGTCTTTGAAAAGACTTCACCATTTAAACGCTTCATGACTTCTAAACGATAGTCTGGGTACTTACGCAGACTAGAAGCAATATTAATATAGTTATCCTGATCGCGGATAACGGAAGGACTTGCTTGTCCATAAACTGAGCCGTTTGGCATATTACCTTTCTTTGCCTATTTCTAGGCTAATATTCTTCACAATTTCTCTGTAACTATTACGGGCTATAAACCCATTTGTTTTGCAATCATTTCTTCTGTTGATAGATTACTATGATCTTGTGTCGAATTATTTTTACTTGTTTTTACTGACTGACCAATCTGTTTTTGAACAATTCTGGTTTGAGCATCACCCTTGCCAGCTTGTCTTGCTGAATTTACCGCTTCCATATAGTCTGAGGCAAATTCGGCAAATGATGGTCTATTTCTTAGAAGTTTTCCTTGACGATCATACGCTGATCTTTTATAAAGGCTTGTTAATTTTTGGTCTAAAGCCTCGTTATAATAATCTTTGTTTTCCTCGTCTAGCTCAGGATATTTCTTAAAAACTTCCTGTGCCTCAGAAGCAAAACTCTGGAAGTTACTTAAATCAGCTTGTTGTTCTTGTGAACCTTTGATTTGTCCACCATATTCTTTGAGTTGATTATTCTGTTTCTCAATCACACTGAAAGCGTAATTAAGCACATTAGCCAACTCCTCTTTGCTGTTAAGTCTACTTGCATCTATATACTGCTTTGGTTTTTGGTCCTGGTCTTGATCCTTTGAAACTCTAGCTTCTTCTAAAGCTTTCGCCTTATCTTCTGCTATGATTCTTGCCCGCTTTTCATTAGCTAATTGCTGATGAAGTGCCGACTGGGGGTCTGCATCAAGTTTTGTCCCCTTTTCAGTTAAATCTTCATCTTGATCTTGACTTACGTCTTGGTCTTGAGGTTTAGAATTAACCTTTCCAGTTTCTTGTGAAGTATCTTCATCTCCTGATGAGTATGAAGTATCTTCCTCATTTATTACCTCTGCAGATGTATCCACCTGAGTATCTTCTGACATCTTGTTCCTTTCTGTCCGCCTCTAACGATTTTGCCCATTTAGGGTTTCTAACGAAGGTCGATGCCCTCCGAAAAGCTATGAAGCAGAATGAACTGTTAAATACAAAGTCATAAACCTTGCATACTTCTAATATTTTAAGTATAAATATAATTAGCAGTAAATGTAATAAACTGCTAGAAATATCATAAAATTTGTGATAATGTTAATTCAATGCCTAATGATAGTAATCAAAAACAAATAGCAGAAGAAACAGCTTTTTCATTTAGTCAGGATGACATTCAAAAACTTTCATTTTTTGAAAAAAAGAAATTAGCCTTGATTATCAAGAACATGAAAGAGAAAGCTGCCTCTGATCCAATCTATTTTTGTGACAATTTCCTTCGCACTCACGACTCTAAGAAAAACCCATCAGATCTCCCATTTAAACTTTACCCCTATCAGAAACGCTATATTAGGCGACTCCTAAAATGTATTGACGATGGTGAAGATATTTTTGTTGATAAAACTCGTCAAATGGGTGTCTCTTATGTGACTATGGCTCTTTTATTATGGTTATGGTTATTTAGACCAGGTTTTACTGCTTTAGTTGGTAGTCGTAAGCAAGACTTAGTTGATGGTCGCAAGGGCGGAACTATCGGCTCTAAGGATGAATCATTGTTTGCCAAAATAGGTTATATGCTAGAGCGACTCCCACCATTCTTGTTGCCAATCGGTTTTGAAAAGAGAAAACACTTTACTTTTATGACATTGGTGAATCCTGAAAATGGTTCGTCAATTACTGGTGAATCTAGCAACCCTGACTTTAGTCGTGGTGGTAACTTTGGAGTAATTATATTAGATGAGTTTGCTTTCTGGGGAGAATCATTTGCTGTCTGGGGCTCAACTGCTGATGCTACTAGATGCCGCGTTGTAATCACCACACCAGGAGAAAAACCAGGTAAAGCTAAAAGACTTAGATTCGGACTAGATGGAGAGAAAATCTTAATCTACGAGATTTCATTTAAAGAACACCCTGAAAAAGATGCGAAGTGGTTGGCAGAAGAAAAAGAACGAAGAAGCGAAGAAGATTTTAATAGAGAAATTATGATTGACTGGGGTCTGTCTATTAAAGGCAGAATCTATCCAGAACTTGAAAAAGCACAGTATGGTAAATTCCCATTCATAGCAGGAGAACAACTCTATGTTTCTGGAGATTTCGGTCTTGATGGCACTGTATTTCTTTTCTGGCAGAGAAACCCTGAAAATGGTAAGTGGAGACTTGTTGACTCTGTTTCTTATGAAGAAGAACCTATTGAATATTCATTCCCTCTTTGGGGAAAGCCTCCTGACTCTGCTTTTACCTATGACACTTCTTTCCTTAGAGCAATAGACCAAGTTTCTAAATATCCTCCAGCAGTACACTTTGGCGACCCCTCAATCAACAAAAGGTCTGGCAATAAAGAAAAAGAGTCAGATAGAGATAAGCTAGCAAAAATTGGTGTTTATGTTTCTAGCTACTCTCAAGATAATTCTATTGACTATCGCGTTAAACAAACAAAGATTTTCCTTAAAAATGGATTAGAAGTTAATGAAAGCGAAAGAAACTACCTTTCATTTGATTTAATGAAAGCATATCGCTGGAAACAATGGGATGAAGATCACGACAGTACAGCAACCTTTAGAAAACCAGTCCACAATAACTGTCTTGCTGGAGATACAATGATTAGAACTCTCTCTGGATGGAAACCAAAGCAGTATATAGATGCAAGTAGACTTAAC
>JABXJR010000228.1_pt1 | contig 11420 bp, 8 predicted proteins | sample 7431291 | NCBI WGS metagenome assembly JABXJR01 (sample SAMN14395756, study PRJNA613071) | wetland metagenome | isolation source: water samle H3 from high-altitude wetland | place: Chile: Salar de Huasco, high-altitude wetland | collected 2015-11-10 | reverse complement strand
CAGTTGATATAGTCCCAAGTAAATCGCTACTTCAAGCTGTGGATCGCTCAGTGGTTTATTCAGCATCGGTAAACTAATGCTTTTTAGTGCATACCAATGACGAAGCACGCCAAAGCTCAGCTCATGCATCAAGCCACGATCTTTCTCATCGACCAATTCAAAATATTTTTCTTGAATCTCGGACAATGAACGACCTTGTTGCACTTGGCTTAATAGTCGAATTAGCTGTGCACGCAGATTTAAACGACTACCCGTTTTTACACTGCCACGGTTTACAGCATCTTGCGGTGTATTCTGCTGTTTGGTTTGGCTTTGCGGTTTTGCATAGGTTTTATAAAAATTTGGTCTTGGACGCTGATTCATGAGAGGACTTGTCCAATATTAAGTTTTTGAGTTTGCAGAATTTGCACGCTATTTAATGCCTTGCCACCTGCCCATTGTAGACTGGTTAGGCGCAACACTGTACCTGCACCACAAGCGACGTCGATGCCGTGTTTATCCATCGCAATAATTTCACCATAGGTCTTGCTGTGCGATTGATTCGTCAGTGCAGCCGACCATACTCTTAACGGCGGATTATTGGCATCGGTTTGACAAAAGCACACAGGCCACGGATTAAAGGCACGAATTTGACGGTCGATAGTTTCAGCAGCTTGTGCCCAGTCGATTTTTGCTTCGTTTTTGACGATCTTGTGCGCATAGTTGGTGAGGGCTTCATCTTGCACTTCACGCTTAGATTGATAATTCTCTAAAGTTGATATGTCCGTGAGCACTTCACAAATCGCTTCTGCACCAAGTGTCGCCAAGCGATCATGCAAATTTGCCGAGGTATCCTTTGCGCTAATCTCTGTGCTGACTTTATACAGCATATCACCTGTATCCAAGCCTTTTGCCATCTGCATAATGGTCACACCCGTCGACGCATCACCTGCCAAAATTGCACGCTGAATCGGTGCAGCACCACGCCAACGTGGGAGTAATGATGCGTGAATATTTAAACATCCATATCTCGGCGTATCTAAAACCACTTGCGGTAAAATCAAACCATAAGCAGCCACCACCATCACATCGGCATTTAATTCGGCAAGTTCTTGTTGTGCTTCAATCCCTGCGTCTTCGCTACTTTTAAAATGCAAAGGCTGACGTACTGGCAAATTGTGCTCGAGTGCCAACGTCTTCACAGGAGATGCGGTGAGCTTTTGTCCACGTCCCGCAGGACGGTCGGGCTGTGTATAGACCGCTACGATCTCATGATCAGTCTTGAGTAAAGCGGCTAGGGCTGCGGCAGCAAAATCAGGTGTGCCTGCAAAAATGATTTTCATGTGTACCCAAAAATAGGAGGATCAAAAGATGAGATATTATAGCGAAAATGTGGGGTGATAGGGGCGATCAATTCTAAGCGGTGATTAACAACGCTCAATTATTCAAATCTTGAGTAAATGATGTATAGTCCGCCTAGATAAATGAAAATTTTTTTTGGTATTCCACATGGCAACAGAAAACGATAAAGACTCCCCAACCATCGTCGTTGATGAGGATCATCCCGAGCAAGAAAAGTACGAAGTCCTCAAAGAAAAACTACGTTACAAACAAGCCAAACGGGAAAATGCCAAGAAAATCGACCACAAACAAGTCCGTTTAAACATTCAAGCGGATGCTTTGCCGACCAAAACCTATTTCATCATGAATGCGCTGTCTGCGGTGATTGCATCCTACGGACTATTGGCGAATTCTGCTGCGGTGGTGATCGGTGCAATGTTAGTAGCAATGATGCTAGGGCCGATCTCTGGCGTGGCGCTATCGTTCATCGATAGTCGTTGGATATTGTTCCGCACGGCGATGGGCACTTTGCTCATGGGTGTGGCGATGATCTTTGCCGTCGGTGTAGTCATTGGCTTCGTCCATCATGATATGCCAATGACTACGGAAATCCTCTCTAGAACCCAGCCAACAGTAATTGATTTGATGATCGCATTGGCGGGCGGGGCAGCAGGTGCGTTTGCATCGGTATCACCTCGACTTTCTGTTGCGGTGGTTGGCGTGGCCGTGGCGACTGCTTTAGTGCCGCCGCTTGTTGCCAGTGGGATTTTATTTGCGCATTTTCACTGGGCAAATGCAGGTAATGCGTTTTTATTGGCAGTGACCAACATGGTGGCGATTCAGATCAGTTCATCATTAGTATTGTGGATTGCGGGGTTCCGTCGTGGTTCGGAAGAAGAGCTTCAAAGCAATGTCTTGGAATTCATTAAACGGAATATCTGGAGTTTATTGGTTCTCGTTATTCTTGCGGTGTATTTAAGTTTTAATTTGACGCAACGTGTTCGTCTACAGCTCTATGAAACGTCGATTAGCCAAATCGTCAAAAATAATCTGAATGACGACAATAATATTATCAATGCGGTGGTTTTTGATCAGAGAGAAGATTACACCTTAGTCCGTGTGGTGATTCGAGGCGATCATGAGCCAACCCCAAAGCAATTGGCAATGCTGAATCAAGAAATGAGTAAAGATAATCGAGGATTGCCAACGAAGCTTCAAATCCGCTTTATTCCTGTGAAGATTTTACAAACGGAAGGTGTTGAAGATGTGGAGCTGTCACCACGTCAGGCTCAGCATATTTCCATGAAAACAACGGATTAACGATCAGATCGTAAATTTTGGATGATCGCAATTTTCTTTAATCTATAAACCTGATGTTTAGATCAAGGATGATCGAAATTGACGATAACAGTTCAACAACAGCAAGATATTTAATATTGAATTAATATAAAGACTTATACATTTACTTTAAATGAAATATATAGTTTTGATCATTTTGTGAATCATTGTATTGATTGAGAGGATGATCATTTCGGCTACGAATTATTTCATTTCTCGTCTTATTACAGATTTACGACTGGGGGAAATATGTCTTCCAAAACACCATCTTGGTTTGCCAATGTCAATCCAAATGTGTTTTTTAGCACGGTGATCGTGATTGCGATTTTTATGGGATTGGTGCTACTGACACCTGATGCGTTTGATCTCATCACACAACGATTAAATACATGGATTACCACATCTTTTAGTTGGTTCTATGTGCTTTCTGTGGCGATTTTCTTACTATTACTTGCTTATTTTGCACTGTCTGATGCAGGGAAAATCAAACTAGGTCCTGACCACAGCCAACCTGAATATAGCAATAAATCATGGTTCGCCATGCTTTTTACCGCAGGTATGGGGATTGGCTTGATGTTCTTTGGTGTGGCAGAGCCGATCATGCATTATGCCAGTCCACCAACAGCTGATCCTGAAACGATTGATTCAGCTCGGCAGGCGATGCGAGTGACCTTTTTTCACTGGGGCTTACATGCTTGGGGCATCTATGCTTTAGTGGGATTGTCATTAGCTTATTTTGCTTATCGACATAATTTACCCCTCAAAGTTCGCTCTGCACTCTACCCCATGATTGGTCAAAAGATTCATGGTCCGATCGGTGATGGCGTGGATACTTTTGCTACGATTGGTACCGTATTCGGTGTGGCGACAACGCTTGGCTTTGGCGTGACACAGATCAACTCGGGGATGAATTATCTTTTTGGTATTGAAACCTCGACGACAGCTCAAGTATGGCTGATTATCATCGTCAGTATGATGGCATCTGTATCTGTGGTTTTAGGTGTGGACAAAGGCATCAAACGCTTATCAGAGTTGAATTTGATTTTAGCGATCAGTTTATTGCTTTTTGTGTTCTTCGCAGGTCCGACGATTTATCTATTGCAGACCACTTTGCAAAACGTCGGTGATTACCTCAGTAATTTATTCAGCATGACATTCCATCTGTATGCCTATCAGCCGAATGGTTGGATTGGTGGTTGGACGATCATGTATTGGGCGTGGTGGATCTCGTGGTCGCCATTTGTGGGAATGTTTATTGCGCGAGTGTCCAAAGGGCGTAGCGTGCGTGAGTTCATCGTTGGTGTGATGTTGATTCCAACTGGTTTTACATTGATTTGGATGGGCTTTATGGGTAATGCAGGATTATATAATATCCTGCACAAAGGTCAGCAAAGTTTATTGACAGCGACACAGCAAGACTCATCAATGGCATTGTTTGAGTTTTTGTCAGTGATGCCTTTGGGTGGCGTATTCCAAGTCGTGGCAACTATTTTGATCATTTTATTCTTTGTCACGTCAGCCGATTCTGGTGCATTGGTGATGGATTATTTGACGGCGAAATCTGACAATTCACCTGCGTGGCAACGTCTATTTTGGACTGCATTGGTAGCATTCTTAGCGATTGTCTTACTTATCGCTGGTGGTCTTAAAGCTTTGCAATCGGCAACGATCATGAGTGCATTACCGTTCACCTTCATTATGCTATTGATCTGTATTGGCTTGGTCAAAGCACTCAAGGTCGATGTGACACGGATGCATGCCTTGCAAGATGCACGGACTACACCGTATGCGCTGAAAAATCCACGCAGTTGGGAACAGCGTTTGGGCTTGATCATGCCTTATCCACATAGCCAAGTGCAAGTTGAGCAGTTCATTCAAACCACGGTGAAGCAAGCTTTTGATTATATGGATAAAGAGTTTGGCAGTCGTAATCTTGAAGTGGAAATCAGCCAAGTAGACGGTGGATTGCAACTTAGCGTAGATCATCGTAAAGAGATTAACTTTATCTACCAAGTCGTTGCGCAATCGACTACACCACCAAGCTTTTTGACGGAAGAAAGCAAAAACGAAGTGGAATATTACCAAGCGGAAGTGTTCTTACGTGCAGGCGGTCAGGGCTATGATGTGATGGAGTGGACAGTGGATGATTTGCTTCAAGACATTATTGACCAATATGAACGTCATCTGCATTTCTTGAGTGTGGTGCGTTAACTCATAACACAGCACTTCTAAAAAAATCTGTGTGCAAAAAAGCCATTCGAGCCATCGGGTGGCTTTTTCATATGAACGATAAATTTTAAGCAGTGAAAAATCGAAAATTAGAAAAATCCAATGGAGAAAAACCGTTACGGCAATGAATCTAGTACAAATTCTTCCGTTGGGTAAATAGGGTTAGTTGATTGGATGTGCTATATTTTTCTCAAAAATACGTGCGCTTGAACGTTGAGCGACAATAGATATAACACAGGTAGTATTTCATGGCGCAATTTGCAGTGATCGGATTAGGTAGCTTTGGCGCAACAGTTGCAACCGAGCTTGCCGCACTCAAGCATGATGTGATTGGCATTGATTTGGTCAAAAAGAATGTTGAAAATATTTCCGAAAAGCTAACGCATGCGGTGATCGCTGATGCCACCGATGAAACCGTGCTGAAAGAGCTGAATATTCAAAGTAGTGATGCGGTAGTGGTCGCTATTGGTGAAGATATTGAAGCCAGTATTCTGTGTGTTTTGCACCTAAAAAATATGGGCGTAGAAAATATTTTGGCAAAAGCCAAAACCAATGCCCATCATATGATTCTATCGCATTTTAATATTAAAAAAATCATTCACCCTGAAGAGGATATGGGGGTGCGTGTGGCGCAAGCCTTGAACTATCCGTGGGTCAGTCGCTATATGTCGCTTGGTGATGATCATTACATCGTCAAAGTGGTGATTCCGCTACATTTACGTGGTGTGAACTTACTTGGGCTGATTAACAAGGCTAATGACATTACCATTGTCCTGCTGAAACGACAGCAACAATTGGTCTGTAACATAGATTCTAAGCTCACCTTAGAATTGAATGATATTTTGGTTTTGGAAGGTCCTTTACAAGAGCTGAAAAAACTCTCTAATCGCTTCTTAAAAGTTTAAAACCTACTTTTAAAAAACCATCAAAGTATCTGTCCATGAATGCACTCAACCTGAAAAATAAAATCGTCAATCTTAGTCCGCCAAGCATGTTGGCACTGGGATTTTTGAGTTTTATTGTGATGGGAACGATTTTGCTGATGTTGCCTGTGTCGCATCATGGTGATTTGTCGTTGATGACCGCATTTTTTACCGCAACTTCGGCGGTGACCATTACAGGTTTGTCCGTGGTATCGATCAATGAAACCTATACTGTGTTTGGTCAGTTGATGATTTTGTTGATGATTCAAGCGGGTGGTTTAGGGTTTATTACTTTTGCAGTGTTGGCGGCACTGAGTCTGTCACCCAAGATCGGACTGAAACAGCAAATCTTTGCGCAAAATGCTTTGGGGCAGACTAGTCTAAATAATGTCACTTTTGTTGCCAAAGGCGTGCTGATCTACACGCTCTTTTTTGAATTGATTGGGTTTATCTTTTTACTGGTGGCGTGGTATCCACAGTTTGGTTTAACGCATAGCGCTTATTACGCATTGTTTTATAGTGTGTCTGCTTTTAACAATGCCGGCTTTACGCTATTCAATAATAGTCTGATGGACTTTCAGAATAATTTTCTACTGTGTCTGACGGTAAGCACTTTGTACATTTTGGGTGGGATTGGTTTTGTGGTGTTTATGGACATTAAACAAGCCAAAGTGTGGCGTAAGCTCAACATCAATTCTAAGGTGATTTTGTCCAGTGTTTTGATTATTAACCTGATTGCATTTGTCGGGCTGTGGGCGCTTGAGGCAAATAATCCCAATACCCTTGGCAATATGAATACCGCACAACAAGCTACTCATGCGTGGTTTCAAGCGACTGTGCCAAGATCGTCAGGTTTTAATAGTGTCGATACTGCATCGATGACCAATGCGTCCACTTTTCTCATGATGTTGCTGATGTTTATTGGCGGCGGATCACTTAGTACCGCAGGTGGAATCAAAGTCGGGACATTTGTGATTTTGCTTCTCAGCGTGATTTCATTCTTGCGTCGTAATGATGAAACCATCGTATTCGAGCGTTCGATCTCTCATGAAATGACTTTTAAGGCATTAGCAGTCACTTTGATTACCTGTTTTTTTATTGTGTTTGGCATGTTTTTGTTGTTGATCTTTGAACCTGAGCAAGACTTTATTGATGTGGTGTTTGAAGTGTTGTCGGCGGCATGTACAGTCGGTTTGTCTCGGGGCATTACCGCTGAGCTGCATAATGGCAGTCTATTGACCTTGATTTTCTTGATGTATGCAGGGCGTCTTGGACCTCTGACTTTGGTTTATCTGATCGCCACACCGAAGAAAAGTCGTGTGCAATATCCATCTGCCGATATTCAGATTGGTTAATTTATCCGTTTTATAAATTTGCGAATGGTGCGAAATCACCATTCGAATGATCAAAACTGACTTTAATTTCAAAAAAATCATAAAAATTCAGCTCTCAAGTGTTCTTCTTGCTTGAATTTCGCCTGCCTAGCCCATACTCATCAAGCAATCGTTATTTAATTTTTAGATGAACACTGCAGTTTCGCATCATGTTTGATCGCAACAGCGCTTCGAGGACTGCATATGTTTGACTTTTTTAAACGGAGAACATCAATGGCAACTGAGCACAATGAGCAAGCTCAAGATCAGACTGTAGATCAAGAGCAAAATCTTGAAAATACAGAAACAAAAGAAAATGCTGAAGAAGTGACAATAGAAGATTTACAAGCGCAGATTGGCAAATTGGCAGAAAGCCTCAAGCTGGAAAAAGCCCGTGCCGCCAATGCAATTTACGAATCTGAAAAGGTCAAAGAACGTCTCGAACGTGAAGCTGACACAGCGAAAAAGTTTGCTTTAGAAAAATTCGCAAAAGACTTACTTGAGTCGGTGGATAACCTTGAACGTGCCATTCAAGCCGCAGGTGAAGAAAAAACGCCACTACTTGAAGGTGTTGAGCTGACTTTAAAATCACTGCTCAGCACCTTAGAAAAATATGGAATTGAAGCGGTCGATGTGGCAAATGGCTTTAATGCAGACCTACATCAAGCGGTCGGTATTGACCCAAATGCCAAAGCAGGCGAGATCGGTAATGTGTTGCAAAAAGGTTATACCTTATCAGGTCGACTGCTCCGTCCTGCAATGGTTACAGTCGGTCAGTAAGCAAAAAAACGAGCGCATTTGTAGAAATTTTTCAGCACATTGACTTGAAAAAAAAACAAATGCTCTCATATCGGATAACAAGAAAATCCCTTTTCGAAGCATCGCTTCTCATCCCCTTTGCCAAAGGGGAAAAGAGGGGATTCAAAATTATTGAGGAACAAATCAAATGGCTAAAATTATCGGTATTGACTTAGGTACAACCAACTCATGTGTTGCGGTACTTGAAGGCGATAAAGTCAAAGTAATCGAAAACGCTGAAGGCGCACGCACAACGCCATCTATCATCGCTTATAAAGACGGTGAAATCTTGGTCGGTCAATCTGCAAAACGTCAAGCAGTGACCAACCCGAAAAACACATTATTCGCCATCAAGCGTTTGATCGGTCGTCGTTACGAAGACCAAGCGGTACAAAAAGACATCGGTCTTGTGCCATACAAAATCATCAAAGCAGACAACGGCGATGCTTGGGTGGATGTGAATGACAAAAAACTTGCACCACAACAGGTTTCTGCTGAAATCTTGAAAAAGATGAAGAAAACCGCCGAAGACTATCTTGGTGAGACCGTCACAGAAGCAGTCGTGACTGTACCTGCATACTTCAACGATGCACAGCGTCAAGCGACTAAAGATGCGGGTAAAATCGCAGGTTTAGACGTAAAACGTATCATCAACGAACCAACTGCAGCAGCACTTGCGTTCGGTATGGACAAGAAAGAAGGCGACCGTAAAATCGCTGTATACGACTTGGGTGGTGGTACATTCGACGTATCAATCATCGAAATCGCAGACTTGGACGGCGACCAACAGATCGAAGTATTGTCAACCAATGGTGATACCTTCCTCGGTGGTGAAGACTTCGACAACGCATTGATCGAATACTTGGTTGAAGAATTCAAGAAAGATCAAAGCGTGAATCTGAAAAATGATCCATTGGCATTACAACGTCTAAAAGAAGCAGCGGAAAAGGCAAAAATCGAATTGTCTTCTTCGACTTCAACAGAGATCAACTTGCCATATATCACTGCGGATGCGTCTGGTCCAAAACACTTGGTGATCAACGTGACACGTGCCAAATTGGAAAGCCTTGTTGCAGACCTTGTTGCACGTACGATTGAGCCTTGCCGTATTGCACTCAAAGACGCTGGTCTATCATCTTCAGAAATCTCTGACGTGATCTTGGTTGGTGGTCAATCTCGTATGCCACTTGTACAACAAAAAGTACAAGAATTCTTCGGCAAAGAGCCACGTAAAGACGTGAACCCTGACGAAGCGGTTGCGATTGGTGCAGCGATTCAAGGTGCGGTACTTTCTGGTGACAAGAACGACGTGCTTCTTCTTGACGTAACACCGTTGACACTCGGTATCGAAACGATGGGCGGTGTGTTGACACCAATCATTGAGAAAAACACTACGATTCCTGCGAAGAAATCTCAAGTGTTCTCAACAGCAGCGGACAACCAACCTGCGGTAGACATTTCGGTCTATCAAGGTGAGCGTAAGATGGCACAACAAAACAAGTTGTTGGGCAACTTCCAGCTCGGTGATATTCCACCTGCGCCACGTGGTGTACCGCAAATTGAAGTATCTTTCGACATCAATGCCGATGGTATCTTGAAAGTGTCTGCAAAAGACAAGAGCACTGGCAAAGAGCAATCGATCCAGATCAAAGCAAACTCTGGTTTGTCTGATGCTGAAATCGAAGCAATGATCAAAGATGCTGAGGCGAATGCTGAGGAAGATCGCAAGTTCGAAGAATTGGCAAAAGCACGTAACGAAGCGGATGCTTTGATTTCAAGCGCACAAAAAGCGGTGAAAGACCTTGGCGAGCAAGTGACTGATGAAGAAAAAACAGCAGTCGAAACCGCAGTGTCTGAGCTTGAAGCAGCAACCAAAGAAAATGATGCGGACGAGATCAAAGCGAAAACTGAAGCACTACAAAACACTTTAATGCCGATCACGCAACGTGCTTATGAACAAGCGCAAGGTGCAGCAGGCGGTGCGGGTGCGCAGGACTTCGATCCAAACGCATTCAACCAACAAGCTGGCGGTTCGCAAAAAGCCGATGACGGTGTTGTTGATGCTGAGTTCACCGAAGTGAATGACGATAAAAAATAAGTTGTAACCCGACTCAAGAAGGCGCTCACAATGTGGGCGTTTTTTAATTTTTATATAATTTTTGTTTAAATTTTATTCAAATATAACATGTGAAATGTGACTATAATAAAAATAAGGGACAAAGAGTAGCAAGACAATGCAACCTGAAATATTTCAACCTCATCCTGATTTGGCTATCGTAGTCAAAAACTATTGGACGCTTGAAAGTCCTAAAACGCTTACGCCACTAAAAAATATAATCATTCCTGATGGTTGTATGAAACTGATTTTCCATTATGGTGATTCTTACAAACATTACGATGAATGTGGTCAAAGTATTACGCTACCGAAATGTTTTTTAATTGGACAATTGACACGTCCATATGTAGTGGAGCCGATGGGAGAAACAGGAACGTTCTTTGTCTGTTTTCACCCAGACGGTTTTTTCCCTTTTTCCAATGTTCTAATTAAAGATATGGAAAATAAAGCAATCTCTTTGGAGTATTTATTCGGAGAGGAAGGTGTAATTCTTGCCCAAAAAATAGTGAATGCAACCTCGGCGACACAACGTATTGCATTGATTGAAGAGTTTTTATTTAAACAAATGTCAAAACCTGAAATGATTGATCAAATTGTCACCTCAATGATTGATACAATACTATTAACAGATGGTCATCTTTCCGTAGCAGAATTATCGATAAGAAGTGAAATCAATCGCAGACAGTTGACAAAGAAGTTTTCTACAAGAATAGGATTAAGTCCGAAGCAACTTTCAAAAATTATTAGAATACAGGCAACACTGAAAGTTCTTTTACATCATAAAATTGATCACCTGACATCGCTTGCATGTGATAAACACTTTTACGATCAAGCACATTTCATTAAGGATTTTAAAACGTTTACTGGTTTAACCCCAAAAGAATTTTATGGAGATCAATTAAAAATGTCATTAATTTTTGAAAACAATGATTCGATCTAACCCATTTTTACAATTTTGATTCAAACGCTATTCTTACACTATGGATTCCATTTAACTTAAGGTAGTCATGATGAATAGTGCAAATCCAGTCGGTTGGTTTGATATACATGTCGCAAATTTGGAGCGTGCAAAAGCATTCTATGAAACAGTTTTTGCAATAGAATTAACTGATTTACCCAGTGAATGGGGTAAGCAGTCAACTTTTCCATATCAACATGGTGGTGCGAATGCAACAGGTGCGTTGGTGGAAAAATCAAGTTTTGTTGCCAATGAAAGTACCACGGTCGTGTATTTTGTGAGCGAAAATTGCCTAACAGAGGAAGGAAGAGTAAAGGAAGCAGGTGGGGAAGTGATCCGTCCCAAATCTTCTATCGGAGAGTTTG
>JABXJR010000226.1_pt1 | contig 11429 bp, 9 predicted proteins | sample 7431291 | NCBI WGS metagenome assembly JABXJR01 (sample SAMN14395756, study PRJNA613071) | wetland metagenome | isolation source: water samle H3 from high-altitude wetland | place: Chile: Salar de Huasco, high-altitude wetland | collected 2015-11-10 | reverse complement strand
GTCTACGACAGGCCGCCGGACAGAAATTGCCAGATCGAGAACTTCCTTTTCTAGATGAGCAATCTTTTGCCCGAAACGAGAAAAGCAAGCCTCCAGAAATCTTGAGCGTTGTTCGAAGAGTTGATCCTCTAGCGTGCGATCGGTGAATTTGCACTCGATCTGGCCGTCGTAGAACTCGGAGCCGATTGAGTGATCCGACTGAATATTCTCCGAGCAAAGATAGAACTGCTCATTCTTTGGCAGGCGTGCGATATCTCCGAGCCACATGACAAGACGACCGTTTCGATTTATCCCGAAAGGAATCTCGAAATCATCGCCTTGTCTAATCGATCCGTATGTACTAGAGGCAAACGTCACTCGATAAGACGGATGAACGTCGTATTTGAGTAAAACCTCCTTGTTGAAGAAAACCGGCGTAAGGAAGCCTTCATCGAACTCACGCCATAGGCCAGGTATGTAGGTGTAGTCATCGCTGTCGTATTGGAATGGCACATCCGTGAAGCCGTAGTTTTTTGCAGTCTTTTGGCGTTGAACTGTGACGAAAGCCGACTTCTTCTCAGTTGCCCGTTTGTGTAGTTCTATGAGTGCGATTCGTGACCTGTCGGGAAGGTAAGACGAGCTGCATTTCGGGCACTTCAGCGTAGGCAGACCGCTTAGAGAAATGTGGACGCCAGAAACCTCGTCATCGAATTCTACAAAGGACAGATCCAGGTTGGCTGCGCAGTTGTCGCAATAGATGCGCTGCAAGTGACCGGTAGATGGGAAGAGGTCAGTTACGTTCATGCTTGCCTATGAAATCTAACGGTAAGGGTAAGCTGCCCGCAGTATGCAGGTCGGCTTGAGCGACGGGTTAGAGGTCATATTTCACCACGCGCCATCTTAGCTTTTAGACTTGAAACAAACCTAGGAGCATCGCCTGTAAGGTGGCTTCCGTCATCTTTCCGAATCCCATCGTTTTCTGAGAATGTAACTTCGGCACCAGTGCATTCGCGAAATAGCTTGAAAGCCTCAGTTCCTATGCCTTGATGTTTATATTTTCCACCTCCGCCCTCTATAAAAGCATGTGTCAAGTGGTAATAAGTTTCTTCGTAATATTTTGCTGGTGCTTCGTACGCACGGAAGCTCAGTCGCCCAATCTCAATATTTCGTACAAATACCGCTACGGAGTCATCTTCGAAACGAAGCTCTACTATCTCACCAGTGTCTAAGACAAGTTGCCGCGTTTCATCATTAATTTCTTTAATGGATCTGATCGCCATATTGACCTCTAACGTTTGAATTCAGCGGGCGCCGGAATGATAGGTTGGAAGTCACACTTGTGTGGCGTCAGGGACGTCGTAGATCATGTCAGTGACTTCACTCAGAAGGCGATGATCTAGCAGGATCTGCATTATCGTCTTAGCTGTTTTATCGCATGGCACTAGGCGTCCAGTGACGGCATCAAAGTTCAACCCCCAGTTTCGCCGGACGTTTACGACTTGAACTGCAGCAAGAAACCCTGGTCGATAGAATATTGCCCGCTCCTCAATTCGAGCCATTCGCCTGAGCTGTATTGCATTCGTGCCCACGTATTTCACAAGAGGCTGGATGTCCGTGAAAAGGTACGAGAAGGCTGCGCTATTTTGCAGATTTGCGAACGCTTGGGCGTATGAGGCACGGTGCTCCATGGCGGACTCAAACGCGCCTTTACTTGCAATAAATATTGCCGCGTCATGAGCGTAGAAGTCGAATGACTTCTCAATAGCGAATCCATTGTCCTCGGCCGCAGACAATTCACCGTTGCTAAAGACGATATTTATATGCGTCTTTAGGTACGAAGTCTTCCAAGTGGAAGCGGACTTCTTCACTGCGTAGACCACCCGTCCGTTGTGCGTGAACTTAACCAAGTATCCGCTGGCATTCTTCAGATCTTTGATCGTGCGGACCCGCCAGTCAGGTTCAGGTCGGTCCACGAGGGCTTTTAGATGCTCGAAATCGCTGCCTTGAATTAGCGTCGCTAGGCAACTGTTTTCGTTTGTCTGGGCTAAGTGTGTGTAGTCAGCAAACTCGGTTATTCGATTCATCTCGGACTGCACGACACTGACAATCAACGCATTGAGCGAGTCGTCTGTCTGTGCATAGCGAGCAGTGAACCGAGCGGGCGTTGAACTTCTCTTGAAGACCCATAGATGAACTGTGCTGTTGGCAAAGTCGAACGCACGTAGCGATGCAAACCTAGGCTGCATTTACTCACCCCTTGATTACATAAAAGTCTTGTATGGTCTGTGCCGATGTAGACCCAGGTGTCAGTGGGCCTATTTTGAGGACTCTAACGTCCTTCTCCACCCCATTAATCACGATCGTCGCTTCGTACAACCTCCATCCAAGGATAAGCAAGAGCGGGTTCATGAGTATTTGTCCTGACTTGTAGGTGATCGAAAACATCCACAAAAGGAAAACGCCGAAGCCCAATAACTTTTGAGGGTCGCTGTAGGTAATGCCCATGAATGAGACTACATAGGGAAAGGTGTAGTTGATTATTTCGTTTGGCGTGGACTTGGCGCGCTTCACTTCGATGTTGAATGGATAGGTGATCTTTCGGAGCGAATACCATGCAAGAAGAAACGCTGCCGCCGCCACGGCCAGAAAGGTCACAGACAAACCCGGGTTCGCAAACGGATTGATGTCGCATGCGCGGCTAAGCAGAGCCCTTGGCATGCAGACTGGGCGTGCCCACCAGCTTTCGGGAATATCCTGAATGGCAAGAATGATTGCGAGCGGCAGGTAGGAGCCCAAGAAGATGAGAAAACCAGGGAGAAGTTGGAACTGCATACAGAACTCTTCACGGGTGAATATCTCGCTGAGGGTTGATTGCGACGCCTAATGTAATGTAGACCGCACAAAGCTGCAGGCCATATCTGGAGCGTGCGGTCTAAATTGGCACAGAAAAAACGCGGAAAGGGGCTTGCCGCCTTGCTTGACGGCATGTTTTCTGTATGAAAGTACAGTTCCAAATTTAGCCATGAAACCCACCGCTCCTCCGGTGTTGCGCGTCATACGGTTGTTGGACCAAGTCTGTGCACGAATTCGTTACAAACACTATAGCCTACGCACCGAGCAGGCCTATGTGCATTGGGTGCGCATGGTCGTGAAATGGCACGGCTTGCGGCATCCACGAGACATGGGGCAGCTGGAAATCAAAGGCTTTCAGGTCATCATGGCTGAATGACGGCTTTGAAGTTTCTAGCTGGACAGCGGCTCAGGGTCGAAAGCAGACCATCTCCAAGATTAATTACCATTCCCAACCATCTCCCGAGTCCCCCGACACCCCGCACCAAACGCCGAACACCCCCAAAACGCCTTTCCAGCAGCAGGCCCTCGCTTCGCAACCCGCTGAACCATGGCTTTCCCGCATTGAGGACAGCCGGGTATTGGGGCAGCGGCCGGTCGCACTGTGTCAAAAGCAGGCTCCGTCTTGACGGGCGCGGCCACAGGCACAGGGCTCGCCAAAGGTGCAACAGTCCGATTCTTGGTTGTTGAAGCCGCGCCCATCTGGGCCTTTGCCTCCTTGAGCAATTTCATGAGCGCGGCGCCGTCCATGAGGTGGATATTCCTTCCCGCAGCAAACGCCACAGCTTCCTGAGTGAACCGGCCAGAAGTCACCACAAAGCCGGCAGCAGCACCATCAGCAGCCATGACTCCATATAGCTCGCGCACCGTGGAAACGCCCACCTTGAAGGCTTTCCACTGCTTGCATTGCACCAGTGTCTTTTCGCCATCCTTCGAGAGGACCAGGTCCACGCCACCATCGGGCCCGCCGCCACCGGTTTCCTTGACGCCGTAGCCGCGACGCCGAAATCCCTCACCCACCAGCGTTTCGAACTCCCGCCATGACATGTTCTGCAGCGCATCCGCGCTTGAGCTAGCCGAGGTGGTTTCGAACAACCGGCTACGGCGGCGCTTGCGCACGGCGGAAATGGCCGCGCCGGCCAGGCAGATGAGGGGCAGGATGTACTGGCCACCGGTAGCCAGGCCCTGCCATATGGCTGTTGTGGCCAATTGGCCTATTTGCTGCGGGCTTTGTGCTGCAGGCAGGGGACGGATGGCAATGGAGTGCAGCACCATGTAGCTGGTGAGTGCCAATGCAATGCCGGCCCACCAGGGCAGCATGGCGACCAGATCCATGAGGTCTTCTGCCGTGCTGGTCTTTCGTTTTCTTGCCACTCCTGCGCCTCCATCGTTCGAATTGCCGAACATTTTGCAACATTTATGGGTGAGGCGAATTCCTGTGCCAATGGGTGCGGTGAAATCAAGAGAAATTGACACTGGTGATGTCTTCTGGCTGGCGATGAAAGTGTGCAATGCGCTATTGATTGCGTAGCAGGTGGTGTATGCCTGGTCTACGAAATTCCTTGCCTTGTCATTTTGGGCAATGGACTGATCGTGCTCATTGCCATGGGTCACGCAGGGGACAGGCTCCTTGGAGCGTGAGAGAGCTGTCCGGCTGCTGTCCTTATCCCCAGTGCTGTATGAATTTGTGTCACTTGTTTGGGGGACATACAGGGCCATGGCGGCTACCTAGCATCCGGTCGACTGGAGCGCAAAAGCAGGGCGGGCGATGACTGCGGTGCGGTCATTTCTTCACCGCCGCCGCTTGTTTGCACACCGATTCGAGGCTGAATCCGGCCTTTCACCATCAGGAGCCTTCGCCATGTCCGACCCTGCAAATTCAACGAATGCATTCACCCCGTCTGCCGATATCTACAAGGGAATTTCCGTTCTCAGTTCAGAGGACTGGATCGGGCTGACGACGTTCTTCGAGTCTGCAGTCACCGACAACCCGACCACCACGGAGCTGATGCGCGCCATGCTGGGCATGCAGAAGCAGGATGCTTTCAGGCCGGAGTTTTCCGAAGCGGTGGAGCTGTTCGTCACGCTCAAGGGTGTCGGCCAGAAGTTCAAGGCCGATGTACAGGACAAGATGCTGACGCTGGCCGACGATATCGTTCAGTACAACGATGTGGCGGCAACCACCTATGAGCGGCTGATCGAGCTGGTGGACCGTTTCGATCTGGAGGGGGCGCCCACCCCATCGGCGGAGCCGGCGGTGGAAGCCAAGTGGAAGGCCCTGGTCAAGGTTTGGGAAAGCGATACGCCCAGCGGGCGTTCGGAGCAGATCAAGCGCAATTTCAGCAGCGCGCTGGAGCAGTTGATTGAAGACGCCAATGCGCGCTCGGTGCGTGCCTTCGCGCTGCAGAACTCCATTCTTGACAACAGCAACGGAATACTGGTGCGCCTGAACGCCTGCAAGACCGCATTCAATGGACAAAAGCAGAAGTTCACGACCAATCTGGGCGCCGAGGGTGCTGCCAACCAGAAGCTGAAGGCCGCCGTGGAGAAGCTGGAGAACGACTTGAAGGCCCTGCGCCGCAAGGAAAAGGATGAAGTCATCGTGCTGTCCACGTCTCCGGCCTATCTGGCGATTCCGCTTTTCGGGCCGCTGATTCTGGCGGGGGTGGATATCGGTGTGGGTGCGGACCTTGCGGTCACGCGCAGGAAGATTGCCGAGAAGGTGGATGAGGTGAGAACCATCCAGGCCACGATGGCCACGAACGAGCGATTCATCGGCTACTACAACCGAAGCAATGATCGCTTTGACAGCATCAGCAAGAGCATCGAAGACCTGGGTCCCAAGCTCAAGACCCTGGGCGAGGCATGGCGCGCGATTTCTGCCGATCTGGGCAACATACACAAGGTCTTGAGCACCACCGGCCGCAAGTCCCTGCAAGGGGAAAACTGGTTCAGCCTGACGGTGGTGCTGGGCACGGCCAAGAAGGGCTGGGCGCGTGTCGCCGGACAGGCAGATCATTTCCGCCGTTTTGGCGGCACGCCGAAGAAGGCGCAGAGCGTGGACCAACTGGTGGAACTCGCCAGCAAGAAGGCAGCCTGAGCGATCTGCTCCGGCCTTTGTCCAATCGCTGCACAGGTGCAGTGCCTTAACTGGAATCACACGCCATGACTTCAGCAATGACTCCCATTGAATTGCGAACCCTGATCGATCGCTACCGAGCCGAGGGCCTGGTGCCGCCAGGGCCGCTGGTCTGCAGCGGTGGCCGGGCGCCGGACGGCAGCTTCAATCCCTTCGGCATCGTGGCCGATCTGGTGGTGGACCTGAAGGTGTTGCTGGACGAGGCCGACGCGGCTGGCCTGCAGGCGCTGGACATTCATGCCGATACCGTGGTGGTGCCCGAGGGGTTCGACAGGCGGCTTGACGGTTCGGTGCGGCGGCTGACGGTGGTTGCCCGCCGCATTGTTTCCGAAGGCACGACGGTTCTGCGCATGCTGCATGACGCGGACAACGAGCTCAGCAGGGTGCGCATTTTTGTGGAAGCCGTGGAGGGCCGGTTCACGCTGTACGGCGGCCCCACGCGCGACACCCCTTATGCGCTGGAGGGGGCCTGGGACACGGTGGCGCGGCCGCAGTTCAGCAATTTCCTGTGGCAGGGCAACCGGGCTGTGGTGAAGCACACCCCCGTGCCGCCCGGCCTGCTGGAGCATGGCGAGCCGATGCACAGGGTGCTGGCCGCGCTGTTTGCCCTGAGCGCCGGCATGGCGGGCAGGCCCGGCCACAGCGCGGCCGAGCTGGCGTTGTGCCATGAGGCGCTGGCCTGGATCACGCGCTGGTCAGGGGTCGAGTCCGGGTTTGGCGAGTTGATCCAGGCGGCGGGTTCGCTGCAGCGTCTGCTGCCGGTCATGGGGGTTGACGGGCTGGCCAGGCCGATTCCTGATCTGAGCGCCGGCAGCTATCTGTCGCTGGCCAAGGCCCGGCAGGAGGTGATGGCGGCCATGGAGGCCCACCTGCGCAGCCTGCGCGCCAGCGGCGAGCTGGCAGGTGCCGTGGGCAGCGTCGCGCAGGCTTTTGCCGACCGGGATACCTTGGACCTCAAGACGCTGGAGGCACGTTGCACCGAGCTGGAGCAGCGGCTGATTCAGCAGATCGAGGCCCTTGACCGCGCCGCACGCACGGTGCGCCAGGAGGAGCTTGAAGCGGAACTTGCCGCCATGCGGCTCAAGCTTGAAAGCGACGTTGCCCAGATCGTGCGCACCGTGAAGATGAGCCTGGAAATCGCCTTTGGCGTCATTGCGGTCGCGGGCAGCGTGGCGGCCCTGTGCGTGGGCGTGCCGCCCGACCCGAAGGCGCTGACCGAGACCGGTCAGAAAGGCGTGCTCGGCCTGAAGGATTTGTACGGGCAGGCCAAGACGCTTGGCGGCAGCATAGACGGCCCGCTCAAGGCGCTGAAGGCCCTGGGCCAGTCGTTTGCCATTCCATTGCAATGGGCCAGGCACAACTCCAGCACGCTCAAGAATCTGGTGGATCCCGCCAAGGGCGCATTGAATGCGGTGCTGCCGGTGATCCGTGGGCCGCTGGGCGGGCTGGATGTCGAGGGGATTTCCCGGGAGCTGGGCGACACCATGCGTGCACTTGCGCTCATGCCGGATGCCAATGAAGCCAAGGCCGCCTGGACGGTGCTGGAGAACGATGCAGTCAACCGGCTGGATCTGGTGCTTGCCACGGAAGGCACCGAGGCGGCCGTGCGCAACGCCGCCAACACCCTCAAGACGCAGGTGCAGAAGGTGGCCGTCTATGGCCGCCTGCTGGCAGAGCAAAGCGCATCCAAGCATGCCATTGCCCGTGAGCTTGTCACGCTCAAGCTGGAGTACGTTGCGGTGATCGGCAAGCGCAAGCGCCTGCAGGCGCTGGAGCAGCAGGCGCTGACAGAGCTGGAGCGCAGCGCGCGGTTGCAGGGGGAAATCACCCTCAGGGCAGAAAGTGCGCGCCGCGGCTTCTTCGTGGACTGCTTCGGGACCCGCGCCGCACAGGCCTACGAGACCGGCAAGCAGCCCGGCCACCGTCTGTCGATGCCCGGCACGGCCGCCGCCATGGCAGATGCACACGCCACCCTGCTGGCAGACCACGCCAGCGCGCAGGCGGCCAATGCGAGGACCAAAGGTGATCTGCGGCGGGAATTGCGGGTCACTGACACCGCGCTGCTGCAGCAGCTGGCGCATGGGCAGCCCATCAGCCTGTCCATTGCCACCAGCCATCCGGCACTGGCCAGCTACCGCCGCATCCGCCTTTCCTCGGTGCAGGCCTGGCTGGAGTTTGCCGATGCCTCGGCCCAGCGCATCAATATCGACATGGTGACCGGCAGCGACTTTCACGACAGCACGGGCAACGGGGTCGAGAGGCTTTTCTGCTCGCCCCTGAAGATCAACTTCACGTACGCCGGCGACCAGATCGAGTTCTCGCAGCATCTGGGAGATGTCTGCCCGACGCCGTTCACGACGTGGCTGATCGAAGTGCTGGAGCCCCGACGGATGCCGGCAGCGCCTCGGGCCCTGCGCCTGTTGATGGCCGGCACTGCCGCCAGATGACCCGGCTTCTGTGGCTGCCCGCCGCTGCCACGGCGCTGTGCTGCGGTGGCGCCCTGGCATCAAGCTGCCGCGTCGAAGCCGAGCCCGCGCGTGAGCCAGTCGCAAGGCAGGTATGGACCGATATCGCCGAGTTCTCGTTCCTGACCGGGCTTGATCTGGACGATGCCAGCGGCCGCATGACGCTGGTAAGGAGCCTGGAGAGCATGCAGTCGTTCCCTGCGCTGAAGGCGGCATCGGCCGCTTGGGGCACGCTGCGTGCCCGTATCGACGGGCTGGCCGATACGGTGCAAAAGCTGGTGCAGGCCGTCGGGCGTTTGCAGCAGCTGTGCGACCAGCTGGATGCCGTTTCGCTGGCCCCCGACGCACCGCTGGACGAGGCCCGATGGAATGCGGGTGTCGCAGCCGTCGAGACGGAGATGGATGCGGCCATTGCGGCGGCTGCACCCGTCGTGGCGCAGCTGGAAAGTCATGCCTCGCTGCTTCGCGTGGCCGCCGCGCACCATGCCAGGCAGCAGCCACCGGCAAACGCGGTGGTCCGCCTTGGGCCCGCGCCGCAGGCGATGGCAACGGAATTCAGCACCCTGGCATTGCGCTGGCGGGCCGTGGCCTCCGACCTTGCAAATGCTCGCCGCATCTTGCCGGTAAGGCCGGTGCGTGGTTCATCCGCGCCCTTGATCGCCATGACGGCCGCCATGCGGGAACTGGCACGGATCTCCGCCGAGGCACACGCACTCTCGGCCCAGCGGCTCAGCGATGCGGAATTTCGGCGCTACGAGACGGGCGACTACCTGTACGACCAATGCCCCATGCTCAAGGACCGCCAATGGGTCGGGCTGCAGAACCTGTACTGGAGTGAAAGGCGCAACGCGGTAGCGCTGCTGCAGGGCACGGGCCTTGTGTCGCCTCCCGGGCTTTTCAACTTCGAGCCATGGCAGATTTCCGTCCCGGCCATGATTCTGGGCGCCGACAGATGGAGGTTCATGCGCACCGGCAAGGGCTACTGGCTTGTCCAGAATGCGGCGTTCGGACCGGGCACCATGGCGCTTGATGTCACCAGCGTGGCCGGGAAACCGCATCTTGAACTGAAGATGACGGCGTCGGCGGGAGACTCCCCACGCTTCAGCGGCCAGCAATGGCGCTGTGCGCCCAGTGACCTGCCGGGCCAGTTCCATCTCTACAACCGCTTCCTGTCGGATGCCGTCGTGCTGGACACGGCCAATGACAATGGCATTGCCGTCATGCTGCCGGCCACCAGCCGCTCCTCTGGCCAGTATTGGCGTGTGATCGAGCGGTAAGAGGTTTTTGGGGGCAGGACCCCCTTGATCTCAACCGCACTTGAGGTTGCATGCTCCAGGCTTCTCGTCGCCATGGCACTGCGCCATGGCCGGCGCAGACCCTGCAACCAAGAAGCATCCATGCCCCATCAAGATTCCCTCACGCTGGACGATCAGGTCCGGCCGACGACCGCGGAGAGCTGGTCCATCCTGTCCTCCCCCTACCGCCTGACGACGATCGGCATCGTCTCGCTGGTGGCCTTGATTGCCTTTGAGGCCCTGGCCGTGGCCACCGCCATGCCGGCCGTGGCCCGCGCGCTCGATGGGGTGCCGCTGTATGCGGTTGCCTTTGGCGTGACCCTGGCCACCAGCGTGGTGGGCATGACGGTGGCGGGCGGCTGGTGCGACGCGCGCGGGCCGGCGGCGCCGCTGTGGTCTGGCATGGCGTGTTTTGTGGCGGGGTTGCTGCTGGCGGGCTTTGCGCCTTCCATGCCGGTGTTTCTGGCAGGGAGGCTGGTTCAGGGGCTGGGGGCCGGCGGCATGTCGGTGGCGCTGTATGTGCTGGTGGGCCGGCGGTATCCCGAGGCACTGCGGCGGCGCATTTTTGCGGCGTTTGCCACGGCCTGGGTGGTGCCCGCGCTGGTGGGGCCGGCGTTGAGCGGCCTGGTTGTGGAGCACCTGGGCTGGCGCTGGGTGTTCCTGGGCGTGCCCCTGCTGGCCTTGCCGGCCGGGGCGATGCTGCGCCCGGCGCTCCAGGGCCTGGGCGGCCATGGCCGGGGCATGCAGGGCGGTGTGCGGCGCGGGCTGTGGGCCCTGGGCGCGGCCACGGGCATCTGCCTTCTGTATGTGGGCGGGCAGAGGCAATCGGCGGGCGCCTTGGGGGCGGTGGCGGTGGCCGCGGCCTTGTCGCTGGTCTGCACCTGGAAGCTCTTGCCGGCCGGCACGCTGCGCGCCGGGCGCGGGCTGCCCAGCGTGATCGCCTTGCGCGGGCTGGTGTTTGCAGCGTTCTTCGGGGCCGAGGCGTTCCTGCCGCTGGTGCTGGCGCGCGAGCACGGGCTGTCAGCACCCATGGCGGGGCTGGTGCTGAGCGCGGGTGCGCTGGGCTGGTGTTCCGCCTCCTGGTACCAGGGACACAGCCGCAACGGGTGGAGCCGTCACCGCTTCCTGCGAGTGGGCACGAGCGCGGTGCTGGCGGGCGTGCTGCTGACGGCATCGGTGGCCTGGCCGGCCGTGCCCGTGTGGGTGGCGGTGGCGGGCTGGATCGTGTCGGGGCTGGGCATGGGCCTGCTGTCGGCAAGCCTGTCGGTGCTCACGCTGTCCATGTCCGCACCCGGCGAGCAGGGCGCCAACAGCTCGGCCCTGCAGCTGTGCGAGGCCATTGCCGTGGCGGCCACCCTGGCCATTGGCGGATCGCTGTTCGCGGCCTTGCTGGAGACTTCGGCCCAGGCGGCCTATCTGGCGAATTTTGGGGTTGCGGCCGGGGCGGCGGTGCTGGCGGCGGTGATCGTGGGGCGAACGGATACGCGGCAGGTGTTTGTGGGGTGAGTTGGCAGGAGGCTGATCCAGCCGCAGGCGGGGGTATCCACAGTCTTTTTAGTGCCATGGGGGCGAGGTCTGGGCTCGGGTTTGGCGCAGGCACCGCTGCGCGGACGGGGTGCCGATTGCTCACGCGATGGAGCGGCAGAAGGGGTCTCCTCGTTTTCAGTGCAATAAGTGACGGTACGAAAAGCTAGCACTGGC
>JABXJR010000224.1_pt1 | contig 11457 bp, 8 predicted proteins | sample 7431291 | NCBI WGS metagenome assembly JABXJR01 (sample SAMN14395756, study PRJNA613071) | wetland metagenome | isolation source: water samle H3 from high-altitude wetland | place: Chile: Salar de Huasco, high-altitude wetland | collected 2015-11-10 | reverse complement strand
AATAATGTTTAATCCATTATAGCATTATAGATTTGCTTGATAAACAATTAAAAATAATACCTTAATCATTCTTTTATACGGCAATTTTAATTCAAAAAAAAAGCTCCTGTTATTAGGAGCTTTAATTTGGTACCAGTGGTCGGACTCGAACCGACACGCTTTTAAAGGCAACGGATTTTGAATCCGTCGTGTCTACCAATTTCACCACACTGGCATAGATGGCTATAGCTTTTCAGTTTATCTGTAATCGGCTATGTGGGGTGTATATAATCGTATTGCTAAGGGAGATGTATTAGGAATTAATCTTCCAGGATATCCTGAAGTTGTCGGTACTAGTTCAGCAGCAGGTAATAGCATTTACGGTAATGGTTTTTTAGTTGATCAAAGCGGTTATATTCAATTTCCAATGATAGGACGAATAAAGGCAGAGGGGCTTACAGTAGCTGAACTCACTAGTCAATTAACTATTCGTTTATCACGTTATCTTAAACATCCAGATCCACAAGTTCGTGTACTTTCCTACCGCGGTAATAAATTTTATGTTGATGGACAGGTAAAATCGCCTGGGCAATATGATATCGCGGATCAGCCAGTCAATCTGTATACAGCAATCAGTATGGCAGGTGGTACGAGTGAAAAATCTGATACCAATAACATTCAGCTGATACGTGACGGTAGAAGCTATAACTTTGGTTTTAAATCGCTGCAAAATGCTGGGTATTCTCCTAATCAAGTGATAATTCGTAATGGTGATACAATCAAAATCGGTGATTTGACCGAAAATAAAATTACTGTCATGGGCGAGTTTACCAAACCCAGTACCATCCAAATTCCTGAGAATGGGTTAAGTTTAATTAGCGCGATTGGGGAAGCAAATGGTATGGTGCCTACCTCTGCAAATGCCAAAAAGGTATACGTACTAAGAGAAAATAGCCACCAAAACGAGTCAAATATCTATCATATTGATTTAACTTCCATTACAAATTTTTCGGTTGCAAATCGATTCAAAATGCAGCCGGGTGATATCGTGTATGTCGACCCAACTGGTCTGACACGTTGGAATCGTGTAATTAGTCAAATATTGCCAACCTCTTCAATTGCAAATATTGCTAGAGGCTTTTAACCGCATGGAAATTAACGATGTCATTTAAAAAAATTTTAGTGGTATGCGTCGGGAATATCTGCCGCAGCCCTATCGGTGAAGCGCTATTACAGAAACAACATCCTAATCTAATCGTTAAATCAGCGGGATTAAGCGCATTAGTGGGTGAAGGGGCCGATGAAAAAGCCATTCAAGTGATGGATGAATGGAATGTTGATATGCGTAGTCATCGCGCGCAGCAGCTTACCCAAGAATTGATGCAAACCTTTGATTTAGTACTGTGTATGTCCAAAGATCAAGAGAGTTGGATAAAACAAAATTACTCAAGCCAACGTGGGAAAGTATATCGGATTGGTCACTGGATAAACGAAAATGTAGCCGATCCTTATAAACTACCCATTGAAAAATTTTATGAAAGTCGAGCAGTGCTCAGTAAAGCCGTAGAAAGTTGGAAGGATAAATTAGCTTAACTTCTAAAGCTAGCAAATTTTGCGAAATTATCAGCAAGATTTATTTATTCTGTAACAATTAAAATGTATTTATCGTAGTTTAGCATCAAGTGAGTGAGCATGGATCAGAAAGTAAATGATGATGAAATTGATTTAAGAGCATTAATCGCAACTTTGTTAAATCATTGGAAATTAATTTTATCAATGCTGTTACTTGGTTTATTAGGCGGTCTCTATTATGCGCAATCGGCAACGCCTATCTATAAAACAAACTCATTGATTCAAGTTGACAAAAAATCCTCAGGCGTTTCTGCATTAGGCGCGGATGTTGCCGGTCTTTTAAATGCACAAGATGGTTTTGCGCAAACGGAAGTAGAAATTATTAATTCTCGTATGATTTTATGGCCTGTCATCAATCAATTGCATTTGGATTTAACTGTCAATCAGCTTAGAGACAGTTTTTTAGACAAATTACTGATCAAGGAAAGTTCTTTAGTTAGTCATACAGACAATGGGGTGGGTAATTTAAAGATTGGATTGTGGATAACTGAATTTAATGTCCCTTTGGCCTACCAAAATAAAAATTTCACTTTAACTGCCATAGACAGCCAAAATTTTAAATTGATCTCTCCTGATGGCGCAGAGTTTACGGGTAAAGTTGCAACGGCATCACGTTTTAAAACGAGTGCGGGTAATATTGATATTCAAGTCACCTCATTAGCCCCCGGTTATTCTTATAACTTGAGTAAACTTACACCGGCTAAGGCGATAGATAACCTTAGAGCAAATCTTGCGGTGGCTGAAAAAGGTAAACAAACAGGCATTTTAGACGCTTCTCTTACAGGCGCTAATCAAGATGAAATTACTAATACCTTAACGCGCATCGTTAAAATGTATGAAACGCAAAATCTTGATAAAAGTAGCGCGGAAACGACTAAAACCCTGGCATTTATGCAAGAGCAGTTGCCTAAACTCAAATCAAAACTTGCGGAAGCGGAAGCACAATTTAATAAATTTCGTGAGCAAAATGCAACCGTTGATATTGATAAAGAAGCGGAATTGGCGGTCACACAAAGAGCGACAATTGAAACCAACCTGCGTGAGCTTGAGCTAAAACGAGCAGAATTATCCGAACGCTATACGGATGAATATCCGGTATTAAAGCAATTAAATATGCAAATACAAGAGCTAAAAGACAAAGAAGAGGCTCTAAAACAAAATATTACACGTATTCCAGAGGTTCAACGTCAGTTTTTAGAGTTATCAAGTGACGTTAAGATTAGCAATGAAATTTATTTAAATATGCTCAAAAATTATGAGCAGCTTCAAATTGTAAAATCAGGTCAATTAGGTAATGTAAGAATTATTGATTTACCCATTAACACTTATGTGCCAATTGCCCCTAAGAAAGCGCAAGTAGTTTTACTGACTACATTCTTAGGTTTGATGTTAGGTATTGGATTAGCATTGTTAAAATCATTGCTATTCGCAGGCGTGAAAAATTTAGAAGAATTAGAGAACAGTACGGATATTCCGGTTATTGGAGTCATTCCTCATTCATCGCGTTTAACACGACAATTAAAGAACAAGGCTAGAAAGTTTCCATTAGTTGAGAAAATCGAACCTGAGGGAGTGGTGAGTGAAGGTTTTAAATCACTCAGAACTCATCTGATATTCAATGCTAAAAAAACTGATTGTGATATTTTATTAATTACGGGCGCGGGACCTGATATTGGTAAATCATTTATTTCTGCCAATCTTGCGGTCGCTATGGCTATGGCAAATAAGAAAGTCTTGTTAATAGACGCGGATACTAGGTTAGGCCATCTACAAGATCGATTTAATTTGCCAAATATTAATGGATTGGTCGATTATTTGGTTGATGATACGATTGATGCGGCTAATAGCAGCTATATGATTCAAACCACGCTATATGAAAATCTGCATTTTATACCCAGAGGCAAAGGGCATAGCCACGCTTCAGAATTGTTCTTAAATGGAAAAATGGAAGCATTACTCAATTTTTATCGACAATTCTATGATTATATTATTATTGATACTTCTCCAGTATTGGGCACTTCAGATACGTTATCCATAGGACAGTTAGTTGATTCAGTCTTATTCGTCACTCGTTATGACGTTTCCAGTGTTCGACAAGTTAATTATGCGATTGAAAGATTAAACAAGTCCAACGTGAATGTTGAAGGTATTATCTTTAATGATGCTAAGCAGTCTCTAATCGGGGCGTACAATTATCATTATGGTTATGATTATAAATCAAAAAACTAGACATGAAAAATCTTCCAATTGAATTTAATATACATGACCCTTTGAGATATCAAAATGAAGAATAGAGTAAGTAACTCTAATCAGTCAATAATTTTTAAAATTTTGTCTAATGCGATAGAGCAACCTAGATGGATTAAAATAATTGGCTTAATCTTATTAGATTTAGTTGCATCTATATTTACTTTACTCATAGCAATTGCCCTACGGTATGGAGATTTTGAACCGCATGTCAACCCAATAACTGTCGTATTGTTTGCATCGTTACCTATTGTAATATTAGCTTTAACGCATTTTTACAGTAACGTACTACGTGTTTTCCAAGACCAAAGTATGCGTGTCGTGCTGACTGTTTTGTTGGTTTGTATGTTAGTAGGGCAAATCCTGATATATTCTGATGAATTGCCTGACATACCTAGAGCAGCCCCTGCAATTCATGTATTTTTGCTATATATGTGGCTATGGATTAGTCGAATTATTATACAATTTTTAGTTAATAACATACTCTACGAGACTAAACATCCTAAGGAATCTCAAAATGTTCTAGTCTATGGCGTGGGTAATATCACCAAAGATTTACTTCATGTCCTACAACAATCAAGGAAATATCAGATTGTAGCTATTATTGATGAGCGAAAAACATTAGCGGGTTCCCGAATACTTGGAGTAAAGGTTTATCCCAAAGAGAAACTACGCGAACTCATAAAAAATCTTGAGATTAAGCATTTGTTTTTGGCATTGCCTAATGAGTTAAAACCTCTTAAAGATAATATCATCCATAGTCTTGAGGATGTACCAGTTCAGATTAGCCAAATTCCAAGTCTAGATGACATTACTAGCGGTAAGTTACAATTATCAGATATAAAGCCAGTAGATGTTCTAGATGTATTGCAGCGTGAGACAGTTGCCCCTAATCAACAATTATTACAAAAAGATATTAGTGATAAAGTAGTAATGGTTACGGGCGCGGGTGGGTCGATAGGCAGTGAACTATGTCGTCAAATTATTAAACAGCAGCCCAAAGAGCTGATATTATTTGAATTATCTGAATTTGCCTTGTACTCTATTCAACAAGAATTGGTAAATGTGATTGAAAGTCAATCAGAGGTAAACATTGCATTGCATGCACATTTAGGTAGTGTTACAAACCAAATTTTACTTGAAAATATCTGTAAAAAGTATCTAGTAGAGACTATCTATCATGCAGCGGCCTATAAGCATGTGCCAATTGTAGAATCAAATCAGTACGAAGGTGCAGTTAATAACTTTATTGGTACATATCGAGCACTGCAAGCCGCCATCAATACTCAAGTCCGTACCTTTGTGGCGATTTCCACTGACAAAGCGGTTCGACCTACGAATGTCATGGGCGCTACCAAACGCATGGCAGAGTTGGCTTGTCAAGCGTTAGCAGCTAGTCAAACGATGACGACTATTAGTATGGTAAGATTTGGCAATGTATTAGGCTCCTCTGGTTCAGTCGTGCCTTTATTTAACCGACAGCTAGCGGCAGGGGGTCCTCTTACTGTGACTCACCCTGATGTGACTCGCTATTTTATGACTATTCCTGAAGCCGCTCAGCTTGTAATTCAGGCAGGCGCAATGGCTGAAGGAGGCGAGGTATTTGTCCTAGACATGGGTGAGTCAGTTAAAATTGTAGATTTAGCAAAGCGTATGATACGCCTGAGTGGTCATGTGGTTAAAGGAGAGGATACTGACCCCAATGAAGGTGTTGCTATTGAATTTGTTGGGTTACGCCCCGGTGAAAAACTGTATGAAGAACTTATTATCGGTGGTGATAACATAGAGCAAACAGGGCATAGCCGTATCATGAAAGCGCATGAGCGTAGCTTTAATTTAGGGGAGCTTGAATTGTTTATCCAGCAATTGCTTGAGCAAAATAAATATGAGCGTGATAGTTACTGGTTGCTTGAGAGGTTTGCGTATTTTGTGGAAGGTTATCCTAAACCTTCTCCAAAAAGTAATGATAATATAAAAGATGGGTAGTGGTTTGAAAAGTATGCTGAGAAAGAAATAGAAAAGACAACTTGGTAAAAAGATGATAATTTGAGGTTATGAAGACACAAATTATAGTCAAATGCCCAAGCTGTCTAAGTTTCAGTATAAAGAAAAATGGATGGAAAATCTACGGCAAACAAAACTATCAATGTAAAGACTGCCATCGGCAATTTATCCATGACAGTGAACTAAAGTATAAGGGATGTCAAAGTTTCATTGAAGACAAAATTCGCTTAATGTTAGTTAGGGGATGTAGTATTGCTGACATTGTAGCTATTGAAAAGGTTAGCAAATACAAGGTTCTACGAGTTCTAGTACAATCTGAATATCAGATAAAACCAAAGAGGCGCTATTATCGTCGATTGCAAGTCGATGAGTTTTGGGCGTATGTGGGTTGCAAGAGAAACAAAGTGTGGCTGGTTTATGCTTACGACCCAGATACCAATGAAATTGTTACCTTTGTATGGGGTAAGCGTAATTTAACAACAGCAAAACAGCTTAGAGCAAAGCTTGAAGAGCTGGGTGTTGATTTTGGCTATGTTTGCTGTGATAACTGGGATAGTTTTCTGACCGCTTTTGGCTTTGATTTTAAAAAGGTTGGCAAATACTATACGGTTGATATTGAAGGTAATAATAATCTTTTTAGGCACAGAATGAGGCGAGCTTTTAGAAAAACTTGCTATTTTTCCAAGAAGCTTATTAATCATTTTAAGGCTTTTGATTTACTGTTTCATTATGTCAATTATGGCTGGGTATAGTGAGCATACTTTTTAGACCACAGCCAAAAGATGAATTACATTAACATCTAAAATATTAAGGGATCTTATGAAGCTTGAGAATTTAAAAATTGCCATTATTGGTTTAGGTTATGTGGGGTTACCTTTGGCAGTTGAATTTGGAAAAAAAATACCGGTAATAGGTTTTGATATTCATCAAAAGCGCATACAAGAATTACAAAATGGGCAAGATCACACCTTAGAAGTGTCGCCAGAAGAACTCAAACAAGCGACACATTTAAGCTATTCAGCTAATTTAGATGACTTAAGCAACTGCAATTTCTTTATTGTAACGGTGCCAACCCCAATTGATGAGTTTAAACAACCAGATTTGACCCCGCTCATTAAAGCGTCTACCAGTATTGGGAAAGTCTTAAAAAAAGGCGATGTTGTGGTATATGAGTCTACCGTTTACCCAGGTGCGACTGAAGAAAGTTGTATTCCAGTTTTGGAACAAGAGTCAGGCTTAAAGTTTAATCAGGACTTTTTTGCAGGCTATAGCCCCGAACGGATTAACCCAGGCGATAAGCTACACCGTGTAACCAATATTCTAAAAATTACTTCAGGCTCTACCCCGGAAGTGGCAGATTTTGTAGACCAAGTTTATAACTTGGTGATTGAAGCAGGCACACATAAAGCCGCGAGCATAAAAGTGGCTGAAGCTGCCAAGGTCATTGAAAATACCCAGCGTGATGTGAATATTGCTTTAATTAATGAACTGGCTGTTATTTTTAATAAGTTGGGTATTGATACTGAAGCCGTGTTAGAGGCTGCGGGAACCAAGTGGAATTTTTTACCTTTCCGCCCTGGTTTGGTGGGGGGACACTGTATTGGGGTAGATCCATATTATTTGACCCATAAAGCACAGTCTATTGGTTATCATCCTGAAATTATTCTAGCGGGCCGTCGTTTAAATGATGGTATGGGCGCTTATGTGGTGACTCAGCTAGTTAAAGGCATGATTAAACAGAAAATTCAGGTGGAAAGCGCTAAAGTTTTAGTCTTGGGCTTAAGTTTTAAAGAAAATTGCCCAGATATTCGTAATACCAAAATTATTGATATTGTGACTGAACTCAAAGAATATCAAATTGATGTTGATGTTTATGACCCTTGGGTAGATGTGCAGGAAGCCGAGCAAGAATATGGAATTCGTCCTGTAGAGTCTGTAAGTGAAAATAGCTATGATGCGATTATTTTAGCGGTGGCACATGAGCAGTTTAAACAGATGGGTGCAGCGCAAATTCGTGCTTTGGGTAAACCCACGCATGTACTCTATGATTTAAAATATGTGCTAGATGCTAAAGAAGCCGATATTCGACTTTAAGTAAAGCGTGGTTAAATAAAGAATAAGGAATGACAAGTTTATGAGTCAATATCAAACAGTATGTGAGCAATTACAACACGCACCTAAAACTTGGCTAGTAACAGGCGTGGCGGGTTTTATTGGCTCAAACTTATTAGAAACTTTACTGAAGCTGAATCAGAAGGTTGTGGGTTTAGATAACTTTGCTACAGGTCACCAGCATAATTTGGACGAAGTACAAAATTTAGTGAGTACAGACCAATGGGCAAATTTTAAGTTCTATGAAGGCGACATTCGTAATTTTGAGGATTGTCAAAAAGCATGTGCGGGTGTAGACTACGTCTTGCATCAAGCTGCTTTAGGGTCTGTACCACGCTCTATTGCAGATCCTATTATGACAAATAGTACAAATATTACAGGTTTTTTGAATATGTTGGTGGCAGCCCGTGATGCTGAAGTATCTAATTTTACGTATGCTGCCAGTAGTTCTACCTATGGCGATCACCCTGCATTACCTAAAGTAGAGGAAAACATTGGCAAACCATTGTCGCCGTATGCGGTCACCAAATATGTAAATGAGCTGTATGCTGAAGTCTTTGCCCGAACTTATGGTTTTAAAACCATAGGGTTGCGTTACTTCAATGTCTTCGGCAAGCGTCAAGACCCGAATGGTGCCTATGCTGCTGTGATTCCAAAATGGACAGCAGCGATGATTGCCGGTGATGATGTGTTTATTAATGGGGATGGTGAAACCAGTCGTGATTTCTGTTTTATTGAAAACACGGTTCAGGCCAATATTTTAGCTGCAACAGCAAATGATGAAGCCAAAAATCAAGTTTATAATGTAGCAGTCGGAGATCGTACCACACTCAATGATTTGTTTAATGCCATTAAAGCTGCATTAAATGAAAATGGTGTGACTTATACGAAAGAGCCTGTATATCGTAATTTCCGAGCAGGTGATGTTCGACATTCTCAGGCTAGTATTGAGAAAATTAAATTGAATCTAAATTATCAACCAAGTCACACAATAAGTATAGGGATAAAAAAAGCAGTAAATTGGTATGTAGCTAAAATAAATTAATATGTCAAATAATACTGTAATTTTAAAAAATACTTCATATCTAATCTTTCGTACACTAATATTAAGTGTAATTGGCTTATTTACAGTCCGAGAAGTGCTTAGACTACTAGGTGTTGAAGATTATGGCTTATTTAATTTAATATTTGGAATAGCTACTCTATTCACATTTATTAATGGCGCGATGACTTCATCAAGTCAAAGGTATTTAGCTTACTATATTGGCAATAAAGATCAAAAAAAATTAAATGAAGTATGGTCAAATATTTTATTTTTACATTTATTGATAGGGGTAATAGTATGTTTAAGCCTATTTTTTTCTAGAGATTTTATTTTGAATGGATTGCTATCTATTAATCTAGAAGATAAAGAAGCTTCCTATTTTATTTTTAATTTAGCTATAGTTTCTGTATTTATTACTATTTTTCAGTCACCATTTAATGCTTTGATATTAGCTAAAGAAAAAATGTCTTTTTATGCTCAAATATCTTTATTAAATGGAGTAATTAAACTTTTAATAGTTTATATTTTATATTGGCTGTCAGATCCTTTATTGGTTAAATATGTACTATTATATGTTTTTTCTAGTTTATTAACTTGCGTTATATATATATTGTATTGTTGGAAGAAACTTAATCAAAATACTGTTTTTAAGATTGAAAATGTTTCACTATTAAAAGAGATATTCTTTTATTCATCTTGGAATATTTTTGGTAATTTTGCATCGGTGGCCAAATTGCAAGGCATCAATATTTTATTAAATTTATTTTTTGGGGTGGCTGTAAATACAGTATATGCTCTTACAAATACAATAAATGGGGTTATTCTAAGTTTAATAAATTCAGTTACAACAGCTATTAATCCACAAATATACAAAAGTTATGCTGAAGAAAATTATGAGCGTACTGGTGTATTAATTAACATTGGGTCAAAATTTAGTTTCTTTTTTTGCCTAGTTGTTATTTTACCAATCATATTTAATCTTCAGTATTTATTAGAATTATGGCTCCATGAAATACCACAGTACTTAGTAAGCTTTATAGAGTTAGCGCTAGTTGTCATGCTGATAGATAGTCTTTCAGGAACATTAATCACAGGAATACAAGCAACAGGGAAAGTGAAAATATACCAAGTAGTAGTAAGTATTTCAGTTTTTATGAACCTTCCTCTATCTTATTTAGCATTAAAATTTTTATCTGATCCTTGGGTTGTATATTGGGTCGCATTGTTGATGTCTTTTATAAGCCTAGGGTTAAGATTGTATTTTTTAAGTCAACTAACTAAATTCAGTATAGTAATATATATAAAATCAGTTTTAGTTAAAGTACTTTCTGTAGTGTGTAGTTCTGGAATATTTTTCTGGTTTTTCAATAAAAATTTTGAAATACATTATCAAATGATTTCATTTTTTATATCATCAGTTATTACAGTATTAATTGTAGTGATCAGTATCATTTTATTCGGTCTTTCATCTGCAGAAAGACAATTTATTCAAAATAAGATAAAAGGTTACTTAAAATGAGTATCAATTCTATTGTTGCAAATAATTTATGCACGGGTTGTGGAGTTTGTATTTCTGAAGATAAAAGTCATCAGGCAAAAATGGTATGGAATAATGAGGGATTTCTTGTACCTTCACTAGGTCAAAATTCAACTCAAGATAAAATGATAAAAGTATGTCCTTTTGCACTACAGCAAAAAAATGAGGATGAATTAGGATTGATGTTTCTACAACAACCAGAAAATCAATATCACGATAAAATTGGATATTATTATGAACTCTATGCAGGATATAGTAAGGAATTTCGTGAAACATCTTCATCTGGTGGTATAGCTACATATATCTTTAAAATGTTATTAGAACAAAAAATTGTAGATAATTTATTTATTGTTAAAGAAGTTGATGGTCAATATGCTTATCAGTTTTTCTCTAATGTTAAACAAATTACTCAGATATCAAAAACTAGATATACCCCTGTAACGTTAGAGATGCTATTTCAAAAAATTTCGGAAATAGATGGAACAGTTGCAGTTTCTGGAGTTGCTTGTTTTGTTAAAGCAATACGTTTGAAGCAAATATATAATCCAGAATTAAAAGAAAAAATAAAATTTGTGGTGGGTATTATTTGTGGAGGATTAAAGAGTAAGTATTATACTGACTACTTAGCGCAAGAGGCAGGTTGTAAAATTGAATATAGTCATGCTCAATATAGAGTAAAAAACGAGCAAAGTTATGCTTTGGATTATAAATTTTCTTGTGTAGCAAAATCAAATAAAAAAATTCATATGGTAGAAATGCGTTCATTAGGGGATATGTGGGGAACTGGTCTTTTTAAATCCAATGCGTGTGATTTTTGTGATGATGTAGTAACTGAATTGGCTGATATTTCTTTAGGTGATGCCTGGATTGATCCTTATGATAAAAGTGGTTTAGGTAATAG